>Ga0208370_100104_pt1:0-2500 | contig 27473 bp, 16 predicted proteins | sample Subbio12Jun_QV11_FD_184822 | JGI IMG/M metagenome (GOLD analysis project Ga0208370, IMG submission 184822) | Serpentinite rock and fluid subsurface biosphere microbial communities from McLaughlin Reserve, California, USA -CR12Jun_QV11 (SPAdes) | ecosystem: Environmental > Terrestrial >...
ACGCCGCGGCCGAGCTGGCCGCCGATCTGGCGGCCAAGGGCGAGGTCGATGCCCTGATGAAAGGCAGCCTGCACACCGACGAGCTGATCGCGGCCGTGCTGCAGCGGCGCGAGCTGCGCACCGGGCGGCGCATGTCGCACGTGTTTCGCTTCGACGTGCCGCTCTACAGCAAGCCGCTGCTGATCACCGACGCCGCGCTCAACATCCGCCCCTCCTTGAGCGAAAAGGTCGACATCGTGCAAAACGCGATCGACTTTGCGCGCATCTTGGGCGTGGAGCAGCCGCGAGTGGCGATCTTGTCGGCGGTCGAGACCGTCAACCCCAACATCCCCTCAACCATCGAAGCCGCGGCGCTGTGCAAAATGGCGGATCGGGGCCAGATCAAGGGCGGCGTGCTCGACGGCCCGCTGGCTTTCGACAACGCCATTTCGGCGCAGGCCGCGGCCATCAAGCACATCGAATCGCCGGTCTCGGGCCAGGCCGACATCCTGATGGTGCCGGATTTGGAGAGCGGCAACATGCTGGCCAAGCAGCTCGAATACCTGGGCGGCGCCACCGGCTCCGGCATCGTGCTGGGCGCGCGCGTGCCGATCGCGCTCACCAGCCGCGCCGACGGGGCCAACGCGCGCGTGGCCTCGGCGCTGCTGGCCTTGCTGGTGGCCAACCACGCGCGCCGCCCCCTGCCGCGTGAGGCTTGGGGCCGCTAAAAGCCTGTGCTCAGCCGCTCACATGCCCAGCGAGCGCAGCAAGGCGTCGGTGTCGCTGTCGCCGCCCCCTTTGGCGGCCGCTGGTGCAGGAGCCTGTTGCGCGGCGGCCTGCTCCATTAATTCATCCGGGTTTGGCGCTTCCTGGGGCTCAAAATCATACAGCCGTACAAACTCGGTGCGGTCGGTGGCCAGTTCCAAGTAAAAAATGTGGTTGCGTGCGGTGTAAAACGTGACGCGCCGCGCCTCCGGCTGGTCCAAATGTGCGTCCACGCTCAGCACCACCTGTTTGCTTAGCACCAGCATCTTGGGCTGGCTCTGCGAAATGTGGGTGTGCAGTTCGCGCTGCACCTTGCTGGTGAAATCGCCCAGCACCTGGTTCATCAGCTCACCCATCACGTTGCCCACCTCGTCCGAGGTGTGCGAGTTGGCCAGATCCTCCCGCGCCATGCCCATGCTCACCAGGTAGCTGTGGTAGATCTCCAGCGCCGCAGGGGCGCTGAAATTGAGGATCACCAAGCCCGAAAAGCCGCCGTCAAACAGCACGAAGCAGCCAATGTCGGGTTTGAGGCAGGTCTTGTGGATGCGCTGCACCATGCCCGAGTAGGTGATCGAGCTCTGCGTGGCCACACCCAGCACCTTGGTGACCGAGTTGCACAGGCTGGTCAACAAGTCTTCGGTGTTGAAAACGACTTCGGTGCGTTGGACGGGGTTCATGGGGGAGGCAGTGGAGCGGTGTGGTGGGGTGGACGGTTGCAAGTGCGCTCAGACGCTCGCGCGCTGCAGCAGCATCGAATCGCCGTAGCTAAAAAAACGGTAACGTTGCGCCACCGCATGACTGTACAGCGCCATCACGTGATCGTAACCGGCAAAGGCCGTCACCAGCATCATCAGCGTGCTCTTGGGCAGATGAAAGTTGGTGATGAGCCGATCCACCAGCGCGAACTCAAACCCGGGCGTGATGTAGAGCGCCGTGTCGCCACTGGCCGCACCCGTGCGCGCCCAGCTCTCCAGCGTGCGCACCGAGGTCGTGCCCACCGCCACCACGCGGCCGCCGCGAGCGCGCGCGTCGGCAATGGCTTGCTGGGTGGCCGCAGGCACCTCGTACCATTCGCTGTGCATCACATGCTCATGGATGTTTTCGCTCTTGCAGGGCACAAAGGTGCCGGCCCCGATGTGCAGCGTCACGCTGGCGCGCTGCACCCCGAGCCGATCCAGCGCATCGAGCACGCCCTGATCAAAGTGCAGCGCCGCCGTCGGGGCCGCCACGGCGCCGGGGCGCTGGGCAAACACGGTTTGGTAGCGCTCCTCGTCTTGCGCGTCATCGGCGTGTTCAATATAGGGCGGCAGCGGCACGTGCCCGTGCGCCGCCATCAGCGCATAAGGGTCTTGATCGAGCGCCAAGCGAAACAAAGTGCCCTCCTCATCGGGCCAGCGCCCCAGCAGGGTGGCTCGGGCAGCCACCGAGCGGCCATCGCGCTGCCACAGGTGCAGCACCGTGCCTGCAGGCGGCTTCTTGCTCACCTTCAGGTGCGCCAGCACCTCGTGGCCAGAGCTGGGCAGCACGCGCTCGATCAGCAGCTCCACCTTGCCACCCGAGGGTTTCTCGCCATACAGGCGCGCCTTCATCACCTGCGTGTCGTTGAACACCAGCAGGTCCAGCGGGCTGAAGAAATCCGGTAGGTCGCGGAAAATGCGATCCCTTGGGGGCCAGCGGGTGCCATCGAGCAAGCGCGCTGCGCTGCGCTCCGGCGTGGGGTGTTGCGCGATCAACTCAGGCGGCAGGTGGTAATCGA
>Ga0208370_100104_pt1:5000-27473 | contig 27473 bp, 16 predicted proteins | sample Subbio12Jun_QV11_FD_184822 | JGI IMG/M metagenome (GOLD analysis project Ga0208370, IMG submission 184822) | Serpentinite rock and fluid subsurface biosphere microbial communities from McLaughlin Reserve, California, USA -CR12Jun_QV11 (SPAdes) | ecosystem: Environmental > Terrestrial >...
TCGAGCCCAACCAGACCCACCAAGTACACTTAAGCGTCGGTCAAGCAATAGTCTGTCCGGCGTGCGGGCGCAGTAAAAAGTGAGGGTGGCGTGCACCATGCATCACGCCCTCAGCGGGGGATTAGCTCAGCTGGGAGAGCACCTGCTTTGCAAGCAGGGGGTCGTCGGTTCGATCCCGTCATCCTCCACCAAACACCAAGGCTGTGCAGCAAAGCGCAGCGCCGCGGCGGCATCCACAGGCATCGGTTTCCACATCCAAGCGCTTGCCACGGGCGAGTGTTTCGATGTTGATACCTTATCGACAAACGCAGCGGGTGCAAACCTGCTGCAACGGCTGTTCTTTAAAAATTCATAGAGTCGAATCAAAGTTGTGGGTATACGACGCTGCAAAGCGAAACGTGTGCCGACAACGATTTTGATTGCGTCAAAGCGAATTCAATTTTGAAGCGAGAGTTTCAAGCGGATTGGATACGGCATAACGCGTCAGGTGCGAGACCTGACAGACATTCCTTGATGCTGTGCTGCGATTTGCTGCGGTGCTGAGCTGACTGCTTCGGTGGTCAGCGAGTGCGGTGGCAGACTTCAAAGTTATAGGGTCAAGTGAATAAGAGCATGTGGTGGATGCCTTGGCGATGATAGGCGACGAAGGACGTGATAGCCTGCGATAAGCTTCGGGGAGCTGGCAAATTAGCTTTGATCCGGAGATTTCCGAATGGGGAAACCCACCCGCAAGGGTATCGTGCACTGAATACATAGGTGCACGAGGCGAACCGAGTGAACTGAAACATCTAAGTAGCTCGAGGAAAAGACATCAACCGAGATTCCGAGAGTAGTGGCGAGCGAAATCGGAGGAGCCTGCTAGTGATAGCACGACACTTAACAGAACAGTCTGGAAAGGCTGGCCATAGTGGGTGAAAGCCCCGTATGTGAAAAGAGACGTGTGGTACTAAGCTAGCGAAAAGTAGGGCGGGGCACGAGAAACCCTGTCTGAATATGGGGGGACCATCCTCCAAGGCTAAATACTCATCATCGACCGATAGTGAACAAGTACCGTGAGGGAAAGGCGAAAAGAACCCCGGGAGGGGAGTGAAATAGATCCTGAAACCACATGCTTACAAAAAGTCGGAGCCTGGAAACGGGTGACGGCGTACCTTTTGTATAATGGGTCAGCGACTTACATTCAGTGGCAAGCTTAACCGAATAGGGAAGGCGCAGGGAAACCGAGTCCGAATAGGGCGATTCAGTCGCTGGGTGTAGACCCGAAACCAAGTGATCTATCCATGGCCAGGATGAAGGTGCCGTAACAGGTACTGGAGGTCCGAACCCACTGGTGTTGCAAAACCAGGGGATGAGCTGTGGATAGGGGTGAAAGGCTAAACAAACTTGGAAATAGCTGGTTCTCTCCGAAAACTATTTAGGTAGTGCCTCAAGTATTACCGTCGGGGGTAGAGCACTGTTTAGGCTAGGGGGTCATGGCGACTTACCAAACCTATGCAAACTCCGAATACCGACGAGTACAGCTTGGGAGACAGAGCACCGGGTGCTAACGTCCGGACTCAAGAGGGAAACAACCCAGACCGCCAGCTAAGGTCCCTAAAATTGGCTAAGTGGGAAACGAAGTGGGAAGGCTATAACAGTCAGGATGTTGGCTTAGAAGCAGCCATCATTTAAAGAAAGCGTAATAGCTCACTGATCGAGTCGTCCTGCGCGGAAGATGTAACGGGGCTCAAGCCAGTTACCGAAGCTGCGGATGCACAGAAATGTGCGTGGTAGGAGAGCGTTCTGTAAGCCGTTGAAGGTGGGTTGTGAAGCCTGCTGGAGGTATCAGAAGTGCGAATGCTGACATGAGTAGCGTTAAAGCGGGTGAAAAGCCCGCTCGCCGTAAGCGCAAGGTTTCCTACGCAACGTTCATCGGCGTAGGGTGAGTCGGCCCCTAAGGCGAGGCAGAGATGCGTAGCTGATGGGAAACAGGTCAATATTCCTGTACCGACTGCAAGTGCGATGTGGGGACGGATCTTAATAGGTTATCCGGGTGTTGGAAGTCCCGGTTTAGGCAGAAGTAGGCGTTGGGTAGGCAAATCCGCCCAACATATACCGAGGCTGTCGATCGAGCGAACTTGTTCGTGAAGTAACCAAACGGGGTCCCAGGAAAAGCCACTAAGCTTCAGCTTGCAGTTGACCGTACCGCAAACCGACACTGGTGCGCGAGATGAGTATTCTCAGGCGCTTGAGAGAACTCGGGAGAAGGAACTCGGCAAATTGACACCGTAACTTCGGAAGAAGGTGTGCCCTTGTAGTGTGTAGAGAACATCGAAGCACGAAGGGGTTGCAAAAAATTGGTGGCTGCGACTGTTTACTAAAAACACAGCACTCTGCAAACACGAAAGTGGACGTATAGGGTGTGACGCCTGCCCGGTGCCGGAAGATTAATTGATGGGGTGCAAGCTCTTGATCGAAGTCCCGGTAAACGGCGGCCGTAACTATAACGGTCCTAAGGTAGCGAAATTCCTTGTCGGGTAAGTTCCGACCTGCACGAATGGCGTAACGATGGCCACGCTGTCTCCTCCCGAGACTCAGCGAAGTTGAAATGTTTGTGATGATGCAATCTCCCCGCGGAAAGACGGAAAGACCCCATGAACCTTTACTGTAGCTTTGTATTGGATTTTGAACGGATCTGTGTAGGATAGGTGGGAGGCTTTGAAGGGCGGATGCTAGTTCGCCTGGAGCCAACGTTGAAATACCACCCTGGTGCGTTTGAGGTTCTAACCTTGGTCCCTGAATCGGGACTGGGGACAGTGCATGGTAGGCAGTTTGACTGGGGCGGTCTCCTCCCAAAGCGTAACGGAGGAGTTCGAAGGTACGCTAGGTACGGTCGGACATCGTGCTAATAGTGCAATGGCATAAGCGTGCTTAACTGCGAGACTGACAAGTCGAGCAGATGCGAAAGCAGGACATAGTGATCCGGTGGTTCTGTATGGAAGGGCCATCGCTCAACGGATAAAAGGTACTCTGGGGATAACAGGCTGATACCGCCCAAGAGTTCATATCGACGGCGGTGTTTGGCACCTCGATGTCGGCTCATCTCATCCTGGGGCTGTAGCCGGTCCCAAGGGTATGGCTGTTCGCCATTTAAAGAGGTACGTGAGCTGGGTTTAAAACGTCGTGAGACAGTTTGGTCCCTATCTTCCGTGGGCGCTGCAGATTTGAGGAAGCCTGCTCCTAGTACGAGAGGACCGGAGTGGACGCACCTCTGGTGTACCGGTTGTCACGCCAGTGGCATCGCCGGGTAGCTATGTGCGGAAGAGATAACCGCTGAAAGCATCTAAGCGGGAAACTCGTTCCAAGATGAGATCTGCCGGGGCCTTGAGCCCCCTGAAGGGTCGTCGAAGACTACGACGTTGATAGGCAGGGTGTGTAAGCGCAGCAATGCGTTGAGCTAACCTGTACTAATTGCCCGTGAGGCTTGACCCTATAATTTTGAAGACACCATGCATCTAAGCAGGAATGTCCAAAAAAACGTGTGCCGTAACCATCCGCTGCACTCACGCTCAAGCTCAAAATTTCGCTCAGCATGACCAGCCCAAAGCCGAAAGCCCAAAGCTAACCATGCCAAACAATCAAAATCCGATTCGACTCTGTGAATCCCGCTGCGCTGCCAAAAATCAGCAGCTCAGCAACCAGTTATGCCTGACGACCATAGCCAGTCGGTCCCACCCCTTCCCATCCCGAACAGGACCGTGAAACGACTGCGCGCCAATGATAGTGCGGATTCCCGTGTGAAAGTAGGTCATCGTCAGGCTGTTATGTGTTTGGTTTCAGGCTGCGCCGCATGGGTGCAGCGCTGAGATCAAGCAGAGAAACCTTGGCAACTTCAATCGAAGCTGCCAAGGGGGTCTGCCCCAGGCAGGCCTTCTCCAAGTCTTCAGAAAAAAGTTTTTGAGGATTTGGACAAGGTGCAGGAAACTGTGTCATAATTCGAGGCTTCGCTGATCGCAGCGGGGTTGAGGCGGAAGGGGTTGAGGTTAGCAAGAGATTGCTGGCTGAGATTTCCGGAAGTGGTTGATCGTTAACAAGTTACAGCCGATAAGCGTGGGCGTTTGGATGTGGTTTTGAGTTGGGCAGTTCTTCGGAACATGTTCTTCGGAACGACAAAAAACGCTCATGAGACAGTTTGGAGTGGAAGCACTTCAATTCCGTTGAATTGAGTAAATCAAGATCGAACTATAGAGTTTGATCCTGGCTCAGATTGAACGCTGGCGGCATGCCTTACACATGCAAGTCGAACGGTAGAGGGGCAACCCTTGAGAGTGGCGAACGGGTGAGTAATATATCGGAACGTGCCCAGTCGTGGGGGATAACGCAGCGAAAGCTGCGCTAATACCGCATACGATCTATGGATGAAAGCGGGGGATCGCAAGACCTCGCGCGATTGGAGCGGCCGATATCAGATTAGGTAGTTGGTGGGGTAAAAGCCCACCAAGCCGACGATCTGTAGCTGGTCTGAGAGGACGACCAGCCACACTGGGACTGAGACACGGCCCAGACTCCTACGGGAGGCAGCAGTGGGGAATTTTGGACAATGGGCGCAAGCCTGATCCAGCAATGCCGCGTGCAGGACGAAGGCCTTCGGGTTGTAAACTGCTTTTGTACGGAGCGAAACGGTCTGGGTTAATACCCTGGGCTAATGACGGTACCGTAAGAATAAGCACCGGCTAACTACGTGCCAGCAGCCGCGGTAATACGTAGGGTGCGAGCGTTAATCGGAATTACTGGGCGTAAAGCGTGCGCAGGCGGTTTTGTAAGACAGGCGTGAAATCCCCGGGCTCAACCTGGGAATGGCGCTTGTGACTGCAAAGCTGGAGTGCGGCAGAGGGGGATGGAATTCCGCGTGTAGCAGTGAAATGCGTAGATATGCGGAGGAACACCGATGGCGAAGGCAATCCCCTGGGCCTGCACTGACGCTCATGCACGAAAGCGTGGGGAGCAAACAGGATTAGATACCCTGGTAGTCCACGCCCTAAACGATGTCAACTGGTTGTTGGTCCTTAGCTGGATCAGTAACGAAGCTAACGCGTGAAGTTGACCGCCTGGGGAGTACGGCCGCAAGGTTGAAACTCAAAGGAATTGACGGGGACCCGCACAAGCGGTGGATGATGTGGTTTAATTCGATGCAACGCGAAAAACCTTACCCACCTTTGACATGGCAGGAAGGCTTCAGAGATGAGGCTGTGCTCGAAAGAGAACCTGCACACAGGTGCTGCATGGCTGTCGTCAGCTCGTGTCGTGAGATGTTGGGTTAAGTCCCGCAACGAGCGCAACCCTTGCCATTAGTTGCTACGAAAGGGCACTCTAATGGGACTGCCGGTGACAAGCCGGAGGAAGGTGGGGATGACGTCAAGTCCTCATGGCCCTTATAGGTGGGGCTACACACGTCATACAATGGCCGGTACAAAGGGCAGCCAACCCGCGAGGGGGAGCCAATCCCATAAAGCCGGTCGTAGTCCGGATCGCAGTCTGCAACTCGACTGCGTGAAGTCGGAATCGCTAGTAATCGTGGATCAGCATGTCACGGTGAATACGTTCCCGGGTCTTGTACACACCGCCCGTCACACCATGGGAGCGGGTCTCGCCAGAAGTAGTTAGCCTAACCGCAAGGAGGGCGATTACCACGGCGGGGTTCGTGACTGGGGTGAAGTCGTAACAAGGTAGCCGTATCGGAAGGTGCGGCTGGATCACCTCCTTTCTGGAAAAACCCAACGCGAGCCCATTTAGGCGCCCACACTTATCGGTTGTTTGAGTTAGTCGCCAGCGCTGCGCTCTGTCAAAAGAGAAAGAGCTCTGCACAAGCAAGCCGGTTGGCCGACTTGGGGTCTGTAGCTCAGCTGGTTAGAGCACCGTCTTGATAAGGCGGGGGTCGTTGGTTCGAGCCCAACCAGACCCACCAAGTACACTTAAGCGTCGGTCAAGCAATAGTCTGTCCGGCGTGCGGGCGCAGTAAAAAGTGAGGGTGGCGTGCACCATGCATCACGCCCTCAGCGGGGGATTAGCTCAGCTGGGAGAGCACCTGCTTTGCAAGCAGGGGGTCGTCGGTTCGATCCCGTCATCCTCCACCAAACACCAAGGCTGTGCAGCAAAGCGCAGCGCCGCGGCGGCATCCACAGGCATCGGTTTCCACATCCAAGCGCTTGCCACGGGCGAGTGTTTCGATGTTGATACCTTATCGACAAACGCAGCGGGTGCAAACCTGCTGCAACGGCTGTTCTTTAAAAATTCATAGAGTCGAATCAAAGTTGTGGGTATACGACGCTGCAAAGCGAAACGTGTGCCGACAACGATTTTGATTGCGTCAAAGCGAATTCAATTTTGAAGCGAGAGTTTCAAGCGGATTGGATACGGCATAACGCGTCAGGTGCGAGACCTGACAGACATTCCTTGATGCTGTGCTGCGATTTGCTGCGGTGCTGAGCTGACTGCTTCGGTGGTCAGCGAGTGCGGTGGCAGACTTCAAAGTTATAGGGTCAAGTGAATAAGAGCATGTGGTGGATGCCTTGGCGATGATAGGCGACGAAGGACGTGATAGCCTGCGATAAGCTTCGGGGAGCTGGCAAATTAGCTTTGATCCGGAGATTTCCGAATGGGGAAACCCACCCGCAAGGGTATCGTGCACTGAATACATAGGTGCACGAGGCGAACCGAGTGAACTGAAACATCTAAGTAGCTCGAGGAAAAGACATCAACCGAGATTCCGAGAGTAGTGGCGAGCGAAATCGGAGGAGCCTGCTAGTGATAGCACGACACTTAACAGAACAGTCTGGAAAGGCTGGCCATAGTGGGTGAAAGCCCCGTATGTGAAAAGAGACGTGTGGTACTAAGCTAGCGAAAAGTAGGGCGGGGCACGAGAAACCCTGTCTGAATATGGGGGGACCATCCTCCAAGGCTAAATACTCATCATCGACCGATAGTGAACAAGTACCGTGAGGGAAAGGCGAAAAGAACCCCGGGAGGGGAGTGAAATAGATCCTGAAACCACATGCTTACAAAAAGTCGGAGCCTGGAAACGGGTGACGGCGTACCTTTTGTATAATGGGTCAGCGACTTACATTCAGTGGCAAGCTTAACCGAATAGGGAAGGCGCAGGGAAACCGAGTCCGAATAGGGCGATTCAGTCGCTGGGTGTAGACCCGAAACCAAGTGATCTATCCATGGCCAGGATGAAGGTGCCGTAACAGGTACTGGAGGTCCGAACCCACTGGTGTTGCAAAACCAGGGGATGAGCTGTGGATAGGGGTGAAAGGCTAAACAAACTTGGAAATAGCTGGTTCTCTCCGAAAACTATTTAGGTAGTGCCTCAAGTATTACCGTCGGGGGTAGAGCACTGTTTAGGCTAGGGGGTCATGGCGACTTACCAAACCTATGCAAACTCCGAATACCGACGAGTACAGCTTGGGAGACAGAGCACCGGGTGCTAACGTCCGGACTCAAGAGGGAAACAACCCAGACCGCCAGCTAAGGTCCCTAAAATTGGCTAAGTGGGAAACGAAGTGGGAAGGCTATAACAGTCAGGATGTTGGCTTAGAAGCAGCCATCATTTAAAGAAAGCGTAATAGCTCACTGATCGAGTCGTCCTGCGCGGAAGATGTAACGGGGCTCAAGCCAGTTACCGAAGCTGCGGATGCACAGAAATGTGCGTGGTAGGAGAGCGTTCTGTAAGCCGTTGAAGGTGGGTTGTGAAGCCTGCTGGAGGTATCAGAAGTGCGAATGCTGACATGAGTAGCGTTAAAGCGGGTGAAAAGCCCGCTCGCCGTAAGCGCAAGGTTTCCTACGCAACGTTCATCGGCGTAGGGTGAGTCGGCCCCTAAGGCGAGGCAGAGATGCGTAGCTGATGGGAAACAGGTCAATATTCCTGTACCGACTGCAAGTGCGATGTGGGGACGGATCTTAATAGGTTATCCGGGTGTTGGAAGTCCCGGTTTAGGCAGAAGTAGGCGTTGGGTAGGCAAATCCGCCCAACATATACCGAGGCTGTCGATCGAGCGAACTTGTTCGTGAAGTAACCAAACGGGGTCCCAGGAAAAGCCACTAAGCTTCAGCTTGCAGTTGACCGTACCGCAAACCGACACTGGTGCGCGAGATGAGTATTCTCAGGCGCTTGAGAGAACTCGGGAGAAGGAACTCGGCAAATTGACACCGTAACTTCGGAAGAAGGTGTGCCCTTGTAGTGTGTAGAGAACATCGAAGCACGAAGGGGTTGCAAAAAATTGGTGGCTGCGACTGTTTACTAAAAACACAGCACTCTGCAAACACGAAAGTGGACGTATAGGGTGTGACGCCTGCCCGGTGCCGGAAGATTAATTGATGGGGTGCAAGCTCTTGATCGAAGTCCCGGTAAACGGCGGCCGTAACTATAACGGTCCTAAGGTAGCGAAATTCCTTGTCGGGTAAGTTCCGACCTGCACGAATGGCGTAACGATGGCCACGCTGTCTCCTCCCGAGACTCAGCGAAGTTGAAATGTTTGTGATGATGCAATCTCCCCGCGGAAAGACGGAAAGACCCCATGAACCTTTACTGTAGCTTTGTATTGGATTTTGAACGGATCTGTGTAGGATAGGTGGGAGGCTTTGAAGGGCGGATGCTAGTTCGCCTGGAGCCAACGTTGAAATACCACCCTGGTGCGTTTGAGGTTCTAACCTTGGTCCCTGAATCGGGACTGGGGACAGTGCATGGTAGGCAGTTTGACTGGGGCGGTCTCCTCCCAAAGCGTAACGGAGGAGTTCGAAGGTACGCTAGGTACGGTCGGACATCGTGCTAATAGTGCAATGGCATAAGCGTGCTTAACTGCGAGACTGACAAGTCGAGCAGATGCGAAAGCAGGACATAGTGATCCGGTGGTTCTGTATGGAAGGGCCATCGCTCAACGGATAAAAGGTACTCTGGGGATAACAGGCTGATACCGCCCAAGAGTTCATATCGACGGCGGTGTTTGGCACCTCGATGTCGGCTCATCTCATCCTGGGGCTGTAGCCGGTCCCAAGGGTATGGCTGTTCGCCATTTAAAGAGGTACGTGAGCTGGGTTTAAAACGTCGTGAGACAGTTTGGTCCCTATCTTCCGTGGGCGCTGCAGATTTGAGGAAGCCTGCTCCTAGTACGAGAGGACCGGAGTGGACGCACCTCTGGTGTACCGGTTGTCACGCCAGTGGCATCGCCGGGTAGCTATGTGCGGAAGAGATAACCGCTGAAAGCATCTAAGCGGGAAACTCGTTCCAAGATGAGATCTGCCGGGGCCTTGAGCCCCCTGAAGGGTCGTCGAAGACTACGACGTTGATAGGCAGGGTGTGTAAGCGCAGCAATGCGTTGAGCTAACCTGTACTAATTGCCCGTGAGGCTTGACCCTATAATTTTGAAGACACCATGCATCTAAGCAGGAATGTCCAAAAAAACGTGTGCCGTAACCATCCGCTGCACTCACGCTCAAGCTCAAAATTTCGCTCAGCATGACCAGCCCAAAGCCGAAAGCCCAAAGCTAACCATGCCAAACAATCAAAATCCGATTCGACTCTGTGAATCCCGCTGCGCTGCCAAAAATCAGCAGCTCAGCAACCAGTTATGCCTGACGACCATAGCCAGTCGGTCCCACCCCTTCCCATCCCGAACAGGACCGTGAAACGACTGCGCGCCAATGATAGTGCGGATTCCCGTGTGAAAGTAGGTCATCGTCAGGCTGTTATGATGAAACCCCGAGTTAGGTGCAAGCCCGATTCGGGGTTTTCTTTTTTGCGTCTTGCCTCATCATGCCAAGCTACACCCGCGCCGCCCTACTGCCTGATTTGCTGCGTCAACGGATCCTGATACTCGATGGTGCCATGGGCACCATGATTCAGCGCTTTCGCTTGAACGAATCGCAATATCGCGGGCACGGTGGGCCAGCGCTCTCGTCCGAAATGCGTGCACGCCTCGATGCCCTGCCGCATGAAGTCAAGGGCAACAACGAGTTGCTCAGCCTGACCCGGCCGGACGTGATCGCTCAAATCCACGCTGGCTATTTGGCGGCTGGTGCCGATATCATCGAAACCAACACCTTCGGCGCGACCTCTGTCGCGCAGGACGATTACGGCATGGCCGATTGGGCGCGCGAGATGAATCTTGCCTCTGCGCGGCTAGCGCGTCAGGCTTGCGATCGCTATTCCAGAACAGATCAGCCCCGGTTTGTTGCCGGCGCCTTGGGGCCCACACCCAAGACGGCCAGCATCAGCCCGGATGTGAACGACCCCGGCGCGCGCAACGTGAGTTTCGATGAACTGGTGCAGGCCTATGCCGAGCAGACGCTGGCGCTGATGGAGGGTGGGGTCGATCTGCTTTTGGTGGAGACGATTTTCGATACCCTCAACGCCAAGGCGGCGCTGTTTGCGATCGAATCGTGTTTCGAGCAAACCGGTGAGTGTTTGCCGATCGTCATCAGCGGCACCGTCACCGACGCCTCGGGGCGCTTGCTCAGCGGCCAGACGGTGGGCGCGTTCTGGGCCAGCGTGCGCCATGTGCAGCCTTTGGCGGTCGGGCTCAATTGCGCGCTCGGGGCGGCTTTGATGAAACCCTACATTCAGGAGTTGGCGCGACTGGCGCCCGAAACCTTTATCTGCTGCTACCCAAACGCCGGTTTGCCCAATCCCATGAGCGAAACTGGATTTGACGAAAGCCCGGAGGTAACTTCCAGGTTGCTGCATGAATTTGCGGCCGAGGGCTTGGTCAACATCGTCGGCGGCTGCTGTGGCACCACGGCCGAGCACATCGAGGCCATCGCGGAGGCGGTGCGCTACCAGCCGCCGCGCCCAGGTTGGTTGCGGGTATGATGCCCGCATGGATATGGCTGTCTTGCAGTTGGAAAAGGTCGATGCCTTGCTGCGCCAGGCGGGTGTGGCGCTGGCACCTCCTACGGAAGTGGGGGGGACCCATTACCTCCAATCGGTGCTTGATGCGCTCTGTGACCTGTCCTCGACCGATCCTCTGACCGGGGTGATGAATCGGCGTGCGTTCTTGTATGTGCTGGAGCAAGAACTGGATAGAGTGACGCGCGGTGGAGAATACGCGCTGTTGTTGGCTTTGGACATCGATCATTTCAAGCGCATCAACGACCGCTACGGTCACCCGGCGGGCGACGAGGTGCTGCGGGTGATCACGCAGCGCTTGCGCGATACGGTGCGGCCAATGGACAACGTGGCCCGCATCGGTGGCGAAGAGTTCGCGGTGCTGTGTCCCAACTGCCCGCCCTCTTTTGCCATGGCGGTGGCGCAACGGACGCGCACCGCCATCGAGGCGGTACCCATCAACTTGCCGCAGAACCAAGGGGCGATTGATGTCACGGTCAGCGTAGGGGGGGCTTTTGCCATGCCCTGGGTCAAAAGCGTGCTGTCGGATTGGATGTCGCGCGCCGACCAACTGCTGTACCAGGCCAAGCGCGAGGGTCGCAATTGCGTGCGCTTGGAGTCGGTGCTGAGCGCCGACGTAAGCACAGAAGAAAAAGGGCTGCTGTTCGGCTGGTCAAACGCCGAGGGCCAACTGGCCGACCATGGCCGGAGCACCTAATGAATCAGGATAATAGAAATATGACCGACACCACAACCCAGAACCCAGCCAGCGCAGCGGCCTCGGCCGTGCTGCTGCGTCCGGTCAAGGGCAAGGTGATCGCAGTCACGAGCGGCAAGGGTGGTGTAGGTAAAACCTTTGTCTCAGCCAATCTGGCCGCGGCACTGACGCGAAGAGGCCTTAAGGTGCTGGTTCTCGACGCCGATTTGGGGCTGGCCAATTTGGATGTGGTGCTCAACCTCCACCCCAAACTCACCTTGCACGATGTGTTCACCGGTAAGTGTGCGCTCGAGGACGCGATTATCAAAGCACCCGGTGGCTTTGCAGTGCTTCTGGCGGGCTCTGGGCTGGTAGAGTATTCGCGTCTGACGCCTGAGGTTCGTGACGATTTTCTGCGCTTGATGTCTGAAGTGGTGCCGCGCTACGACCTGGTGCTGCTCGACACCGGCGCTGGCATTTCCGATGTGGTTTTGTTCGCCCTGTCATTGGCCTCTGAGGTCTTGCTGGTGGCCACACCCGAGCCCACTTCGCTCACCGACGCCTATGCGACCATCAAGGTGCTAAGCACGCAACAGGGGCGCCAGCATATCCGCTTGTTGGTCAACCAGTCGGCGCGCTTGGGCGATGGCAAGGCAATCACGGCGCAGTTGCAGGCGGTGCTCAACCGCTTTGTGGGTACAGTGCCCGGAGCAAACGCCGCAGCCCAGAGTTTGCCGCTGGTGCGCTTGCACCACGTGGGCGACATTCCGAGCGATCAGGCGGTCAAAGACGCGGTGATGCGCAGACAGCTGTTGCTGCTGCACACGCCGGGTGCGCCAGCGAGCGTGGCGATTGGGCAAATCGCCGCACGGATCGAAGAAACCGTGATCCGCGCCGACGAGGATGTCTAAGGGATCAAAACAGGCAGTGTCGATCCACCACGCATGGCCGCGATGTGCCTGAGGCAGCGTACAACACGAAAGCGCCCAAACAATCTGTTCGGATTTTGGGTGCCGGGGCGCATTGGATGCCAAAATAGGGCCTCTGTCATCCCCTCACACGCATTCAGGAGCAAACCCAATGGCCTTCAGATTCAAATCCCGATCCACCGGCGACGTGGTGATGCTGGAGCACAACGCCAAGCAGCTGTTGCAAATCTTGGGCAAAGAGCCCACCGGCCCCGGCATTTTGCTGGTGGAGCAGATGCCCGCCGCGATTGAGGCCATTAAGGCCGCCGTCGCGCATGAAGAAGCCGAGTACGAGCGTAAGAAACAAGAGGCAATCGAAAAGGGTGAATACGTGCCCGACCCGGACCGAGTGAGCCTGCGCACCCGGGTGGCCCCGTTTCTCGAGATCCTGAGGCATTGCATGGAGGAAAAGACCGAAGTGGTCTGGGGCGTTTGAGGCCCAAAGTCACCCGCCCCGGCCTGCCTCGGGCCGGAGCAGGGGGCAACACAAACTTCCTTTGGGTCAATCCGCAAACTGCCCCGCGGCTTCGATCACGGTGCGCAACTGGTTGATTTGATTGGTCACGAAAGCGCGGTGCCCTTCGGGGGTGATGCGGTTGTCGGTGGCCACCAAGGCGCCCAGGGCGTTTTGGCGCTGGATGAAGGTCGGGTCGCGCAGGGCGGCGCGCATGGCGGCGTTGAGGCGCTGCGTCACGGCCGGCGGGGTGCCGCGCGGCGCATAGAGCCCGTGCCAGATGGTGAGGTTGAAGTTGCGCAGACCCATCTCTTGCAGCGTCGGGTAGTGGCGCAAGGTGGGGTGGTCGTTGAGGCGCTGCCCGGTGGTGACGGCAAAGGCCTTGATGCGCCCGGCCTCGATCTGGCTCACGGTGTTGGTGGTTTGGTCGCACATGACATCGACTTGGCCACCCATGAGGGCGGTCATGGCCGGCGCCGCGCCACCAAACGGGATGGTGGTCATGGCCTGCTGCAAGCCCATGGCGTGCTGCCACATCAGGCCGCAAATATGCGAAGCCGAACCCAGGCCAGCGTGAGCCAGGTTGAGGCGTCCCGCGTTGGCGCGGATGTGGTTTTCAAAGTCGCGGTAGGTGTTGGCCGGCAGTTGCGGCTTGGCCACCAGCGTCATGGGCACATCGTTGATGATGCCCAGGTATTCAAAGTCTTGCAGCGCGTTGAAGGGCAGGCGGCGGTACAGGCTGGCGGTGCTGGCCATGCCGATGTGCCAGACCAGCAGGGTGTGCCCGTCGGGTGCGGCGCGCGCCACCCGCCCGGCCCCGATGGTGCCACCGGCCCCGGCGGCGTTTTCGACCACGATGCTGGCGTTGCCTAGGTGCGGCCGCATGGCCTCGGCCAGTTGGCGCGCCACCGTGTCGGTGGGGCCGCCGGCTGCAAAGGGCACGACGATGGTGATGGGGCGGCTGGGGAAATCCTGCGCCATGGCGCCGGCCATGGCGGTGGCCGCCAAGGCGAAGGTCAACAGTTTTTTCATGAATGTGTCTCCGAAAAATAAGGACAGCGCATGTTAGCGTAGGCGCAGGGCATTGGCATGCGCAGAACTACGTAGCCTCATGGCTTCTGAAGCCAAAATGTTGTGCAATCAGGGACTGCCATCGCCATTAAAGGGCAGGCCAAAGCGCACCGTGACGCGCAACCCGCGCCGTTGCGCCCGAGAGGGAAAGCTGTCTTCGAGTTGCAGCGTGGCTTGGTGCTGGGTGGCGATTTCTTGCACGATGGCCAAGCCCAGTCCAGAGCCGTCGACGTTGGTGCCCAGGGCGCGGTAGAAGGGCTCCAGCACCAGAGCGCGCTCGGCTTGCGGGATGCCGGGCCCGTCGTCTTCGACTTGCAGCAGTTGCACGCCACTGTAGCGGTCGACCAGCACGCGCACCGTGACCACGCCTCCCGCCGGGGTGTAGCGCAGGGCGTTGTCGATCAGGTTGCGCACCAGTTCGCTGATCAGGGTGGGGTTGCCTTGCAGCAGGCAGCCGGCGGGCATCTGGGTCGGGCCTTCATAGCCCAGATCGATCGAGCGCTCGAGGGCGCGTGGCACGGCGTCCTCGAGCGCTTCGGTAACGGTTTCGGCCAAGTCGAAGGGGACTTTGGCCAGGCTGCGGCCGCTGGTTTCAGCCCGTGCCAAGGCCAGCAACTGGTTCACGGTGTGGGTGGCGCGCATGCTGGATTTGGCGATTTGCTGCAATGAGCGCTGGATGTCGCCGTCGTCGGGGTGGCGCACTTGCTGCGCCATTTCGGCCTGCATGCGCAGCCCCGCCAGCGGCGTTTTGAGCTGGTGCGCGGCATCGGCCAAGAAGCGCTTCTGGTTGCTGACCGAGGCCTTGAGGCGCAGCAGCAGGTCGTTGATCGACGACACCAGCGGCGCCACCTCTTGCGGCACCTGCTCTTCGTCGAGTGGGCTGAGGTCGTCGGGGCGGCGCTCTCGGATGCGCCGCTCTAGGTCGTTGAGCGGGCGGATGCCGCGCACCAGCGCCAGCCACACCAGCAGCACCGCCAGCGGCAGTATGACGAACTGTGGCACCATCACGCCTTTGATGATTTCGGTGGCGAGCATGGCGCGTTTGCCGCGCGTTTCGGCCACTTGCAGCAGCACCCGTTGCGGCGTTTCGTGCCCGCGCAGCACCCAGGTGTAGGCCACGCGCACCGGTTCGCCGCGCAGCACGTCGTCGCGCAAATACAGGGTGCCGCTGGGAGCCGAACGGGCCGCCGCGCGCTCAAAATCGGGCATCGGAAAGGTGGGTTCGCCGCTGACCAGATGCCCTTCGGCATCGAGTACTTGGTAGAAGATGCGGTCGGTGTCGTCGGCGCGCAGCAAGTCGCGGGCTTGGGGCCCGAGATCGAAGCGCACCACCGCGTCCTCGACGGTGACAAACTGCGCCAGCGCCTGCAAGTTGAACTCCAGCGCCCGGTCGTAGGGTTTGCTGGCAATGCCTTGGGCCACCAGCCAAGTGAGCGCCAGCGACAGCGGCCAGAGCAGCAGCAGCGGCGTGAGCATCCAGTCGAGGATTTCACCAAACAGGCTGCGCTGCTCACGCGGGAACAGGCCAAAGGGGGTGCCGGAGGCGGGCTCGGGCGCAGCGTCGGGCGAAATCAGTGGAGGCGCTTCAGCCAGGGATTTTTTCAAGGCAGTACCCCAGTCCGCGCACGGTGGCGATACGGATCGGGCCTTTTTCGATCTTTTTGCGCAGCCGGTGAATATAGACCTCGATGGCGTTGTTGCTCACCTCTTCGCCCCACTCGCACAGGCGATCGACCAACTGGTCTTTGCTGACCAAGCGGCCGGCGCGTTGCAGCAGCACTTCGAGCAGCCCGAGCTCGCGCGCCGACAGTTCGACCATCTTGCCGTCGATGCTGGCCACGCGGCCGGCTTGGTCGTAGGTCAGGGGGCCGTGCCGAATCAGGCTCGAGGCCACGCCGCTGCCACGGCGCACCAAGGCGCGCACGCGCGCTTCGAGCTCTTGCAGGGCAAAGGGTTTGGCCATGTAGTCGTCGGCACCGAGGTCGAGGCCGCGCACGCGCTCTTCCACGCTGTCGGCAGCGGTGAGGATCAAAACCGGCAGCGCCGAGCCACGCCCGCGCAAGCGCTTGAGCACCTCGATCCCATGCAGGCGCGGCAGCCCCAGATCGAGGATCAGCAGATCGAACTCGGTGTTGGTCATGAGGGCGGCATCGGCTTCGCTGCCACTGGTGACGTGGTCCACGGCGGCGCCGGTGCCGCGCAGGGTGCGCAACAATCCGTCGGCCAGCACCTGGTCGTCTTCGGCGATGAGGATGCGCATGGTTTGGGTCTCGTGCCGGGTTGGGGGGTGAAATGTGGCGGCAGGCTGATGGCCGATCGACTGCGATGGATTTTAGGCTGCGGCGCCGTGGTGGGCAAGATATTTGAGGCGCCAGCCCCGACAAGCCGCTGCGGCGTGGTTAAACTGGCGGGCAGTAGGGGGGCCTGTGGGCCTGCCGGTTTTGCGCGCGCGCGCCCATCCTTTTTTGGAGATTCGTCTATGAGTTCGAGCACCAAGGCAGCAGACAACGACAAAGCCAAGGCCCTGCAGGCGGCGCTGGCGCAAATCGACAAGCAGTTCGGCAAGGGCACGATCATGCGCTTGGGCGAGGGCGAGGTGGTGGCCGACATCCAAGTCTGCTCGACCGGTTCGCTGGGGCTGGATGTGGCGCTGGGCGTGGGCGGGCTGCCGCGCGGGCGCGTGATCGAAATCTACGGCCCCGAGAGCTCGGGCAAGACCACGCTCACGCTGCAAGTGATCGCCGAGATGCAAAAAATTGGCGGCACCTGCGCCTTCATCGATGCCGAGCACGCGCTGGATGCGCAGTATGCGCAAAAACTGGGCGTGAATTTGCAAGAGCTGCTCATCAGCCAGCCCGACACCGGCGAGCAGGCGCTGGAGATCGTCGATGCGCTGGTGCGCTCGGGAGCGGTCGATCTGATCGTGGTCGATTCGGTGGCCGCGCTCACGCCCAAGGCCGAGATCGAGGGCGACATGGGCGACAGCCTGCCCGGGCTGCAGGCGCGGCTGATGAGCCAGGCTTTGCGCAAGCTCACCGCCACGATCAAGAAAACCAACTGCATGGTGATTTTCATCAACCAGATTCGGATGAAGATCGGCGTCATGTTCGGCAGCCCCGAGACCACCACCGGCGGCAACGCGCTCAAGTTTTATGCCTCGGTGCGGCTCGACATCCGGCGCACCGGCTCGATCAAGAAGGGCGAAGAGGTGATCGGCTCCGAGACCAAGGTCAAGGTGGTGAAAAACAAGGTGGCGCCGCCCTTCAAAACGGCCGAGTTCGACATTCTGTACGGCGAAGGCATCAGCCGCCTGGGCGAGATCGTGGACCTCGGGGTGCTGCACAAAGTGGTGGACAAGTCCGGGGCTTGGTACGCTTACGGCGGCGAAAAAATCGGCCAAGGGCGCGAGAACTCGCGCGAGTTTTTGCGCGAGAACCCGGCGCTGGCGCGCGAGATCGAAAACAAAATTCGCGCGCTGCTGGCGGTGCCGGAGCGTGAGTCGGTGCCGACCGGCGAGGTACCGTTCGAGGCCGACTGATCGGTTGGTCTGATTCAGGCGTTGCAAGGCCGGCCCCGTGGTGGCGATGTCCCTGAAGGCGCGGGCGCTGCGTGCGCTGGCGCAGCGCGAGCACAGCCGCCTCGAGCTGGCGCGCAAATTGCGGCCCTACGCCGACGCGGAGCAAGCGCCGGCCGCGCTGGAGGTACTGCTCGACGAGCTGCAGGCGCAGGGTTGGCTGAGCGATGCGCGCTTTGCCGAGGCCTTGAGCCGCAACCGCGCCGAGCGCCAAGGGGTGGCGCGCATCCGCGCCGAGCTGCGCCAGCGTGGGGTGGATGCGGGGCAGGTGGAGCGCGCCACCGCCGTGCTGGCCGCGACCGAGGCCGAGCGGGCGCAGCAGGTGTGGCAAAAAAAGTTTGGCCAGCCTGCACGCGACGCCGCCGAGCGTGCGCGCCAGATTCGTTTTTTGCTTGGGCGCGGCTTTGACACCGGTTTGGCCTGCCGCGTGGTGCCCAAGCCGCAGGCCGCTGGGCCGGATGAAAACCCGGAAGAGGGCGGCCTTGAGGAAGGCCTGTGATCAGCCGCCGCTGCGTGTGCGGCGCTGGCGCACGGCGACGGCCAGTTCGTGCAGCAGCGGCACGGTGTGCTCAAACCCCAGGCAGGCGTCGGTGAGCGAGACGCCGTGGCGCAGCGCTTGCCCGGGCACGATGTCTTGCCGCCCTTCGTGCAGGTGGCTCTCGATCATCAGACCCATGATGCGCCGCTCGCCGGCGCTGATTTGCGCCGCCACGTCGGCACCGACCTCGAGCTGGCGCTGCGGCTGTTTGCGGCTGTTGGCGTGCGAGCAGTCGATCATCAGTTGCTCGCGCAGGCCGGCGGCGCGCAGGCGCGCGCAGGCAGCGGCCACGTCGGCGGCGCTGTAGTTGGGCTGGGGGCCGCCGCGCAAAATGATGTGGCAGTCGGCGTTGCCACGGGTCTCGAAGATCGCCGCTAGTCCCATCTTGGTCATGCCCATGAAGGCGTGCGCGGCGGCGGCGGCCTGCAGCGCATCGACCGCCACTTGCACCCCGCCGTCGGTGCCGTTCTTGAAGCCCACCGGGCAGCTCAGGCCGCTGGCGAGCTGGCGGTGGCTCTGGCTCTCGGTCGTGCGCGCGCCGATCGCGCACCAAGTCACCAAATCGCTGATGAACTGCGGTGAGAGCAGATCGAGGAACTCGGTGCCCACTGGCAGCCCGAGCGCCAGGATGTCGAGCAGCAACTGGCGCGCGCGCTCCAGCCCTTCGTTGATGGCGAAGCTGCCGTCAAGGTGCGGATCGTTGATGTAGCCCTTCCAGCCCACGGTGGTGCGCGGTTTTTCGAAATAAACCCGCATCACCAGCAGCAACTCGCCTTCCAGCGCCGCCGCCTGGGCCTGCAGCAGGCGCGCGTATTCGAGCGCCTGCTCGTGGTCGTGGATCGAGCACGGGCCCACGATCACCAACAGCCGGTCGTCGTGACCATGCAGCAACCGCGCGATGGCGGCGCGGCTGCGTTCGACCAAGGCCGCGCTGGCTTCGGGCAGCGGCAACCACTCTTGCAGCAGCGCCGGCGTGATCAGCGGGCGCACGGCGGCGATGCGCAGGTCATCGATGCGGGTGTGGTCTAGGGTGGCGGGCCGGACGTGGGCGGGGACGTGGGTCATGGGTGGTCCATGGATAGAAGTCAAAATGGAAGGCAAGCGTAAGAAATGCTTGTGGCCGCTGGCTATACTGCGCGGGTCTTGGCTGGATTAAGCCGCATTTTGTTCAAAACAAGGCCGTTGGGTAGCGTATGCACAACATCGAACTGTACGACAAACACGACCACCGCTTCATTTTGCTCAACGAGAGCGATCCGGGGCAAGAAGACGGTGTGCGCTCGAACCAATACCTAGTGCAGCACGGCAACGCCGGCGCGTTGCTGGACCCGGGTGGCTTTGGCGTCATGCCGCGCGTGCTCACCGAGCTGCTGCGCTACGGCGCGCCGGACCAGATCAAGGCCATCATCCTATCGCACCAAGACCCGGACATCGTGGGCGGGATCGCCACGTGGCTCGAATTGACCACGGCCCCGGTGTACATCTCGCGCATCTGGACCCGCTTCGTGCCGCATTACGGCATCGAGGAGATGGGGCGCTTCATCGGCGTGCCAGACACGGGCATGTCGCTGACGCTGGCGCCGGGCTTTGAGCTCGAGCTGGTGCCGGCGCATTTTCTGCACTCCGAAGGCCAGATCAACGTCTATGACCCGCTGGCCAAGGTCTTGTTCAGCGGTGACATCGGCGCCGCCATGATGCCCAACGACGACGACGTACCCTTTGTCGATGATTTCGCCGCCCATCTGCCGCACATCGTCGGTTTTCACCGCCGCTACATGTGCGGCAACCGCGCCGCCCGTTCTTGGGTGCAGCGCGTGCGCCAGCTCGACATCCATATGCTGGCGCCCCAGCACGGCCCGATTTATCGCGGTGCCGCCGTCCCGGCTTTTCTCGACTGGTTCGAGCAACTGCAATGCGGCATGGATCTGTTGCCCGAAATCTTGGCCGAGGTCGAGCTGTGAACGCGGCCGCGCCGCCACCGCAGCCGGCCAGCATTGCGGAGCTGCGGTTGTATGTGTTGCAGCGCTTTGCCGCCTTGCTCGAAGGCCAGATGCGCACCCAAGCCCTGAGCAACGCGATCTCGCAGATGGTCGCTGGGGTGCAGAGCGACGTGATGCTCAATCTGCGCCAGACCTTGGCAGCACTGGAGCCGATCGACATGCCAGAGGCCAGCCGGGGCCCCTTGCTGGCCGGGCTCGAGCAGGCCTTGCAACGCTGCCGCAACCTCGAGGCGGCGCTGCCGCTGCTGGTGCAGGCGCGGCAAAGGCGCGGCGCCGACAACCGCAGCGACTTGCTCAGCATTTTGCTGCGCTTTGACGACACGGCGCAAAAGCTGTCCGGGACCCTGGTGCAAAAAGACCTGCTCGAGCGCCAGAGTGCGGTGCTGGAGCAGATCATCCTCTCGCACGAAAACGTGACCCAGTGGAAGCTGTTCGTGCAAAACATCTTGTGCAGTTTCCAGCGCATCTTTCCGTTTCAGTTTTTCTTCATCGCCTTTAGCGAGGGGCACGGGCTGTCGCTTCACCTCTACTACGTGGGCAACCCGAGCGCCGAGAACAAGCAGTTGGCGCGTGAGCGCCTGACCCGGCAGATGCTGCACGAATTGCGCTTGCCATCCGACAGTGCCGTCGATATCGAGGAGTTCGAGATTGAGCCGATGGAGCCACAAAAACCGATCGACGACGTCGAGATGATCACGGTGGCTGTGCCCGAAATCCACAACCTCAACCTCGCGGGCCTGCTCGGGGTGGCCTATGCCAGCGCCCACCACCCCGAGCCACAGGAGATCGCCATCATCCGCTCGATTCTGGCGGTGATGGTGATGGTGGTGGGTTCGAGCAAGGCGCTCGGGCGCACCCTGTCGGAGCTGGAGTACTACTCGACCCACGACCCGCTGACCGGCTTGCACAACCGGCGCTATTTCGGCGAAATGCTCGATTACGAGGTCGGGCGCTCGACGCGCCACCGGCACGAGTTCTCGCTCCTGATGCTGGATTTGGACGACTTCAAAGACGTCAACGACACTTGGGGCCACCCTTGCGGCGACCAGGTGCTGCGCCGCATCGCCGAATGCCTGCTGCTCGAGACCCGCAAGGGCGACTTGACCGCGCGCTTGGGCGGTGATGAGTTCATCCTGATGCTGACCGAAACCGGGGCCGCCGGCGCCCAAGTGGCGGCAGAAAAACTGCGCGAACGGCTCAAGGGCATCAGCTACACGGCGCCCGACGGCAAGGGCTTTCACGTCACAACCTCGGTCGGGGTCGTGACCTTTCCCCACGATGCCGACACCGTGTCCGATTTGATGGCTGGCGTGGACATGGGCCTGTACCGCGCCAAGGCCCAGGGCAAGGATGGCGTCGGCACCATGCAGGCCGTGGGCGCGCAGGTGCGCCACAACCGCTTGACGCGCGATCTGGTGGAAAAGCTGCGGCTGGCACTGAAAGAAGACCGGGTGCGGCCGTTTTTCCAACCGATTTATTCCGGCAGCGGCGAGTTGTACGCCTACGAAACGCTGGCGCGCCTGCACGAGCCCGATGGCCAGACCATCTCGGCCGGGGCCTTTATTGAAACCATCGAAAAATACGGCATGGGGCGCGAGCTGGACCGCGCCGTGGTCGGCCACGCGCTGCACGCCTTGAAACAGCGCATGCTGGCAGGCAAAGCGCCAGTCAAACTGTTCATCAACCTGTCGGTGCAGGAGCTGCAGGGGCGCGGGGTGGTCGGCTACGCCGAGCAGCTGTGCGCCGAGCTGCAGATACCGCCCAGCACCCTGGTGTTCGAGTTGCTCGAGCGCGATGCCATCGGCGACATGACGCACACGCGCAGCTTTCTGACGACACTGCGTGAAAAGGGGTTTTTGTTTGCGCTCGACGATTTTGGCAGTGGCTACAACTCGTTTCACTATCTGCGCGAGCTGAGCTTTGATTTTGTCAAGATCGACGGCGCCTTTGTGAGCAACATCCTCAACTCGCGCATCGACCACTCGTTGGTGCGCAACCTCACCCACCTGTGCCAAGACATCGGCATCCAAGTGGTGGCCGAGTTCGTCGAGTCCGAGCCCTTGTGGCAGGCATTGCGCGCCATGGGCATGGACTACGCCCAAGGCTACCATTTGGGTGTGCCCACCCCGCACATGCCCTGAGGCCTACTTGCCGATGCAAAACGAGCCAAAAATCTGGCCCAACAGGTCGTCGGCGCTAAACTGGCCGGTGATTTGATTCAGGGCGTTTTGCGCCAGCCGCAGTTCTTCGGCCAGCAAATCGAGGCGAGGGCTGGGCGTTTGCAGGTGCTGTTCGGCCTCTTGCAAATGC
>Ga0208370_100106_pt1 | contig 27101 bp, 24 predicted proteins | sample Subbio12Jun_QV11_FD_184822 | JGI IMG/M metagenome (GOLD analysis project Ga0208370, IMG submission 184822) | Serpentinite rock and fluid subsurface biosphere microbial communities from McLaughlin Reserve, California, USA -CR12Jun_QV11 (SPAdes) | ecosystem: Environmental > Terrestrial > Deep...
CCATCTACCGCACCGGCAGCAAGGGCGAAATGGCCGATTTGCTGCGCGAAGCGGTGCGCCGCGGCAAAGAGGTCACGGCGGTGGTCGAGCTCAAGGCGCGCTTCGACGAAGAGGCCAACATCAACCAGGCCGAGCGGCTCGAGTCGGTCGGGGCGCAGGTGGTGTATGGCATCGTCGGGCTCAAAACGCACGCCAAGATGCTGCTCATCACGCGGCGCGAAGAGGGGCGGCTGGTGCGCTACGCCCATCTGTCCACCGGCAATTACAACCCCGGCACGGCGCGGCTGTACACCGATTTCAGCTACCTCACGGCCGACGAGGCCCTGACCAGCGACCTCGACCACGTGTTTTTGCATCTGGCCAGCCAGAGCCGTCTGCCCAAGCTGCACAAGGTGCTGGCGGCGCCGTTTTACCTGCACAAAGGCATGCTCGAGCGCATCGAGGCCTGTGTGGCGGCCGCCAAACAAGGGTTAGAGGCGCGCATCATTCTCAAAACCAACGCCCTCACCGACGAGCCGCTGGCGCGCGCGCTGGCGCACGCTTCGCAGGCCGGGGTGCAGATCGACGCCATCGTGCGTGGGGCCTGCATTTTGCCGGCTGGGGTGCCGGGCTACACCGACAACGTGCGCATCCGCTCCGTCATCGGCCGCCTGCTCGAGCACTCGCGCGTGTTTTATTTCCGCTGCGGCGAGCACGAGGAGCTGTGGCTCTCGAGCGCCGACTGGATGAACCGCAACATGCTGCGCCGCGTTGAGCTGGCGTGGCCGGTGACCGACCCGGCGCTGCGCCAGCGCGTGATGGAAGAGGGCATCCACCAGTACCTGCACGACAGCCGCGACGCCTGGCTGCTGCAACCCGACGGCAGCTACGCGCGCGCTGGGGTGCACCAAGGGCGCGGCCGCAATCCGCTGCACTCGGCCCAAACCAACCTCATGACCCGCCACGGAAGCAAAGGATGAACATGGACTTGATCCTCTGGCGCCACGCCGAAGCCGAAGATTTGGAAGAAACCGAAGAGGGCTGCGGCGCCGACCTGTCGCGGCGCCTCACGCCCAAGGGCGAGCGCCAGGCGCTGCGCATGGCGGCCTGGCTCGATCGCCAGCTGCCCGAAGGGGTGCGCGTGTATTGCAGCCCCGCCGTGCGCACCGAACAGACCGTGATCGCGCTCGGGCGCAAATACAAGGCGCGCGACGAACTGCGCCCCGATGGCACGGTCGAAGAGCTGCTGCAGCTGGTGCAGTGGCCCGACGCGCGCCAGCCTGCTTTGGTCGTTGGCCACCAGCCTACTTTGGGCCGCACCGTGGCCCGGCTGCTCGACTGGCGCGAGGAAGACTGCTCGATCCGCAAGGGTTCGGTGTGGTGGCTGCGCCAGCGCGAGCGCGACGGCTGCGCGCAAACCGTGATCGTGACCGTGCAAACGCCGGAGCTGCTCTAAACCGATAGGGCTCTGTAGATCAGCGCAAATCCAAGTCCAGCGCCCAGTGCGTTTTTTGCCAGGCCAGCGCTTCTTCCTCCAGCAGCCAGGCCGATTGCGGATAGCGCTTGGACCAACCCGGCACCGAGCTGAACTTGAAGCGGTTGGCCTTGTAGCCCAGCCGCAGGGCGCCGGTGTCGGGGTCTTTGCGGGCGTGGCACAGCAGCACCGCCAGCCGCAGGCACAGCAGCTGCTTGGCAAACAGCTCTTCTTGCAGCTCGGGTTCGACCTTGCGCAGCTTGCCGCGCTGGCCCAGCACCAAGCGGCTCATGCGGTGCAGTTCGGGCAGCGAAAAGCCCGGTGCATCGACATGGTCGAGGATGTAGGCCCCGTGGCGGTAAGATTGCTCGTGCGAGATGTGGGTGCCGATCTCGTGCAGGCGCGCTGCCCAGTCGAGCTTGCGTGAGTAGCGGCCGTTGAGCGGGTCTTCGTCGGCCACTTGCGCAAACAGCCGCACCGCCAAAGCGGCCACGCGCTCGGCTTGGGCCTGGTCCACCGTGTAGCGCGCACCCAGCCAGCGCACCGTGCGCTCACGGATGTCGGTCTGGTCGCTGCCGCGGTCGATCAGGTCAAACAGCGCGCCTTGGCGCAACGCCCCATAGGAGCGGTGCAGCGCCTGCAGATCAAAGAGCTCAAACAGCGTGTGCAGCACGCTCAAACCGCCGCACAGCACCGGGCGCCGGTCGTCGCGCAGGCCCTCGAGGCGCAGCTCGCTCACGTTGCCGGCGCGCAGTAGCCGCTCGGTGATCCAGTCCAGCCCGGGGCGGGTGATCACGTCCGGATCAAAACCGTTGAGCGCCAGTATTTCGCACACCGCGCCGGCGCTGCCCGACGAGCCATAAGCCAGCTTCCATTCGGCAGCGGGAAAGGTGTCCAGGGCTTCGTCGAGCACCGCCTTGGCCGCGATCACGGCGGTGCGCAGCATGGGGGTGGTGAACTGGCCGCGGGCAAAATAGCGCTGCGTCCACGACACCGAACCCAAGCGGTAGGATTCCAGCCGCAGCGGCTCGTAGCCTAGGCCCAGGATGATTTCGGTCGAGCGCCCACCGATGTCGATCACCAAGCGCCGCTCGTCCGACTGCGGCAGCAGGTGCGAGGCGCCCTGATAGATCAGCCGCGCCTCCTCGTGGCCAGAAATCACGTCGATCGCAAAACCCAGCACCGCCTGCGCCTTGCGCATGAAGTCGTCGCGGTTGCGGGCCTCGCGCAGGGTTTGGGTGGCCACGGCGCGCACTTGGGTTTTCTTGAAGCCTTGCAGGCGCTCGCCAAAGCGCGCCAAGCACTCCCAGCCGCGCTCCATGGCGGCCAAGCTCAGGTTTTTGTACTCGTCGAGCCCGGCCCCCAAGCGCACCGGTTCCTTGATGTAATCGACCCGGGCCACATGCCCCGAGTCGTAGCGGCCGACCTCGAGCCTGAAGCTGTTCGAGCCCAAATCCACTGCCGCTAAAAGGGTTCCGTTGTCCATAATGGTATGTACCTATTCCGGCCAAGCATACCACTGGCTGGGCGGGCTCCTGACGCTCAGGACCGACTGCACCGACTCACTTGAACGGCGGCATGCCGCAAGCGACAGCGATCCCGTGCTGCTGATAGCAGCACCCACCGCGCCCCAGCCTTGGTGCGTACTATAGAGGGTTGGCGCGTGCAGATCGGCCTTTCGCTTGATTCCAAGGTCGCGTTTTGCTACATTTGCAGCGGCATGCCACAGGAGAAGCTGTCATGAGTGTTTCGATTCGAATCGACCCTGCTTTGTACGAAAGCGCCAAGGTGCGCGCCAAGGCCGAAATGCGCTCGGTTCCGCAGCAAGTGGCTTATTGGGCCAAGGTGGGGCGGGCAGCGCTTGACAACCCATACTTGCCCATTGAGTTTGTGCGCGACACCCTGCAGGCGCTCGAAGAGGAATCAGAGCCCTTCGTCTTGCCTGAAGCATGAGCCTCGTGCTGCAGCAACGCCCCGCCTTCAAGCGGGCCTACAAAAAGCTGCACCCCAACCAACGCGATGCCGTCCACGCCGCCATGTTTGCTCAGCGCTCAGCGCGTGGCGGGCGTCAAGGCCAATGGTTCGGTCATGGGCGGGGCTCAAAATTGGCCGTAAAAGTCTTCCTTGAAGCGGCCGATTTGATGCATGCGCTCGTGCAGGATGGTTACGATGCCGATGTCACCGTTGGATAAGCGCCGCCAATACACGAAGTGCCGTTCGTGGCGGAAGAAGAAACCTTCAACCCCGAATGCAGCCGGCACTGGTCTAGAGGCCACCCCGTGCGTCTCGATGCGTTCAAACGCCTCGAACAGCCCGCAGATGTAGCGGTCGGCTTGCGCTTGGCCCCAGCGCTCACGCGTGTAACGGTAGATCTCGTCCAGCCGCCAAGACGCAGCCTCTTGAACGCGCACGGTGGGCATCGTTCAGGCACCTGCAGCATTGCGCGTGATCACATCCGCTGCCGTCAAAGGGCGGTAGGCCGACTCGGGTGCAGCAAAGGCCTGCGCCAACTCCGCCTTCAGCCGGTCAAAGGCCTGTTGTTCCTTGCGCTCCATGTCGCGCCGGATCAGATCGCGCACGTACTCGCTCACGTTCTCGTAGGCGCCGTCTTGCTGCACGTTGGTGGCTACAAACGCGCTGAGCGCGGGGTTCAGGCGCACGGTCATGGTGGTGGTTTGTGACATGGTGATCAGCGGGCATGCTAGGCTGTCTTCATTCTAATCATTATTGAAGACATTGATAGACAAGACTGCCGCTGCCGCTTTGCCTAAAATCTCGCGATGACCTCGGTTCCACACCTCGGTATCCGCGCACCCAGCACCAAACCAACCGCGCCCATGCCCGCACCCCAAGCCGATCAAGGCCAAGCCGCCCAACCCAGTCCTTCTGGCGGTTACAGCCCTTGGCGCGTGTGCGTGGCCCCGATGCTCGATTGGACGGTGTCTTAAAAAAACATCGATAAATCAACATGTTGCAGCGATTGTTTTGGAGTCGTTGCATTTTCGTTGCACTGGAAGTGCAGAAAAGCGCTTGAGTTCGGGGTCGAGTTGCACTTCCCAGAACGTCGTCAGCGCCTGAAGCGTCGGCGGGGATGCCAGTCCAGCATGCCCACGGGCGACTTGACTGTACGGCTGATATCCGTATGATCTGATGCCTGTACTAGGAGAACTGACATGGGCGCGCTCGCACTCAAAGATGCTCGCATGGAGCTCAAGACCACCAAGGAAGCCAAGGAGCTGCTGAGCAAGGCCGCCGTCCTGGGCGGCATGGATCTGTCGTCCTTCATGCTGTCGACCGCCATGGAAAAGGCGCGCGAGATCCTGCTCGACCACACCTCCATCCAGCTCTCGGTGCAGGGGCAGGCGCAGTTGGCCACCGTGCTGCAGAAGCCGGTTGCTCCGACCGAAGCCATGAAGGAACTGCGCCGCACGCCCCGCTTGAAAGTGCGTGAATGAGTTTTTTCATCACTCGCTTCGATCCGGGGGCGAAATATGGGGGCTACAACCAGTTCGATTGCCAGCACGCCGTCATCAACAAGTTCGTCAAGGACTCGCTCAAGAAACAGGTCAAACAGGGCTTGAGCGTGGCCTACGCGCTGCTGGAGGATGATGGGACCACGCAGCGATTCGCCGGCTTCTTCACGATCGCCAGCCATACCATTGCGCTGTCGGCGCTGGGTGCTCTGCAGCGTGGCGGGCTCCCCAAAACCATTCCCGGTGTCCGCTTGATCATGCTCGGGATTCACCATGCAGATGCAGGCCAGGGTCTTGGCTTGCAGCTCATGAACCATGCGCTGGACATCGTGAAGGTGGGTGATCGTGCTGGACGAAATCGATAAGGCCCACACGACCGGATACAGCGGGCTCGGACCGCTTTATTCGCTTCTGGAGGAGCACACGTCGAAGTTTTTCGTTGATCAATCGCTGCCCGATTTGATCTTCGATGCCAGTCACCTCAGGCTCATCGCGACGGCCAACAATGCCGATGAGATCCCGGCGGCGCTGCGCTCGCGCATGTTGGTTTTCGAAATCTCGCCGCCGTTCGCAGGGCAACTGATGAACGTCGCCCTGCAGATCCTGGCGGAGCTGATCCGCAAGATGCGAGTGCAGTTTTCAGCCGATCTGCCCGCAGCGTTGAGCGGGCAGATCGGAGACATGAGCCCGCGGGCCATCAAGCACGCTGCGGAAATCGCGTTCGCGCGTGCCGTGATGGCAGGACGCAGCCATCTCGTCGAAGAAGACTGGCCGGCGCTGCGCATGGATGAACGCCAGCCGGCCCGACGCGCAGCGATGGGGTTTGTGCACAGCTGATGCGCCAGGTGCCGGGATCCGGCGCCCTTGCAGTTGCGTCCAGGCTGTGGACACGGTACCTCTGCGGGTCAGCTGATGGTGGTGGGCTCGGCGTCGTCATCCAAAGGCAGTTGGATGTCCACATGGGAAATGCCGGGAGCCACCTGGCCTGCAGCTGCCGCGGGTGGCATTTTGAACACGGCGCGATCCTGGTCGCGCTCCAGCATGCCGGTGATCTCGGTCACGAGCTCCGGCCGCTTGGCCATGACCCATTTGCCAATGATCACGGCCTGGCGCGTGATGCGTTTTCGCTCAGTGGCACCATGCTGCGCGAGCAACAGGGCGCGTCGGTTTTTGAGCTGCTGCAGTTTGATGTCAATCGACTGGATGTTGTTGGGTGTCATAGCGCCACTCGGATACGTTTGCTCAGTACAGTGTATTTATTGGCAAGCCAGCTGTGGGGCTGCGCGATCCTGATTACCCCCGATCATTTCGCCCATATTGCGAATGACTCTTGGATGGTGGTCGCGAACGACCTCCCCGAAGGGCGCACTTAGAGTATTCCTGCGCTGCAGGAATACGTGCGGTCAGGGCTGCGCCCCGACACCCCGGAGGAACTGCAGTGGCAATTTTTCATTTGAGCGCTCGCCCGCCCATTGCTCGCGCCAGCGGCCGATCTGCGACAGCTGCGGCGGCCTATCGCGCCGGCGCATTGATCACCGATCAACGCACCGGCCAGGTCTTTGATTACCGCCGCCGCAAGGGCGTGCTCGATGCGCGCATCCACTTGCCGGGCGGCCGGCTTGTGCACGATCGCGAAAGGTTCTGGAATGACCTGGAGCTGCACCACCGCCGGCGTGATGCCGTGCTCGCGCGCGAAGTTGTGCTCGCGCTTCCCAACGAACTGGATGCCGAGGAGCGCGCCGCGTTGGCCTTCGGCTTTTCCAAGGAAATCGCGCAGGAGTTTGGTGTCGGCGTGGACTGCGCCCTGCACGCGCCATCCCGCGATGGTGATGACCGAAATTTTCACGCGCACTTGCTCCTGACCGCATGCACTGTCGATGCCGACGGCGGGCTCGGCAAAAAAGCCGAGCGGCTCGACCCCATCGCGTGCAAGCGACATGGCGCAGCGGATTCCGTGTCCTGGTTGCGGCCACGCTGGCAGGACGCGGTGAACACCGCGCTTGCCCGCAAGGGCTCCAATGCGCGTGTTGATCACCGCAGCTTCAAGGTCAGAGGGATTCAAAGGCTGCCCACTGTCCACGTCGGCCTCAATGGTGCTGCAGCCCGAGGGCGAGCCAGTCTCAATGCGCGTTTGCGACGGCGGAATGCGCGGCTGGAAGCCCTCGACGAGCAGATGGGCAAGCTGATACGGATGAAGGCGCGCTTGGCTGCGCGGACCGATCCAAAGCCAGATGACCGGCGCCAGGTACATGTTGTCGACGACCAAGCGTCCGACTTGCTGCTGTGGCGACGCCGCGCTCAGCCGAAGATGCTCAAGGGCGGGGTTTCTGCGCGTCAGACGAAGCCTGGAGGCCTGGAGGCCAGCCCGGAACCAGACAACACTTGGAACGGCCAGCGGCCGGCCCGGCGACGTCCAGGACGCTGAACTCGGGGGGGCGTTCCAAGGCTCATGGCGATCCCTATCCGGGTTGAATGCGCGGCTGTAGAATGCATGCATCGAATGCATTCGAGGTGATCGCCATGGCTATGCTGACAGTTCGCAACCTTTCCGAGGAAGTGCACCGTGCTCTGCGCGTCCGTGCTGCCCAGCACGGCCAAAGCATGGAGGCCGAGGTGCGCGAGATTTTGGAGTCAGCGATCAGCCCCAAGGGGCGCGTGAAGCTGGGTTCTCTCCTGGCCGACATGGGCCGCCAAGCCAAGCTGAGCGATGAAGAGTTTGCGGTGTTCGAGCAGGTGCGTGACAAGACGCCTGCGCGCCCGGTGAGCTTCGAATGATCCTGCTCGACACCAATGTGATGTCGGAGCCGCTCCGGCACGCTCCCGAGCCGCGGGTGATCGAGTGGATCGATGCCCAGGCGATGGAGACCTTGTTCCTTTCCGCCATCACAGTAGCGGAATTGCGGGCGGGTGTTGCGCTGCTGCCGGCCGGCAAGCGGCGCGCAGGCCTGCAAGAGAACTTGGAAAAGCGCGTGCTGCCATTGTTCGCCGGCCGCGTGCTGCCCTTTGACTTGGCCTGCACCCAGGCCTATGCGGCGCTGATGGCCAAGGCCCGCAGCGCTGGCTTGGCTGTTGCCACGGCCGATGGCTACATCGCGGCGATCGCGGCGGCCAACGGCTTCGCTGTTGCGACCAGAGACACCAGCCCGTTCGAGGCGGCGGGCGTCACCGTCATCAACCCATGGGCTCAGGTGTAAGCATGCGCAGGCCCATGCGGAGTTCGCTCCCGTACGTTTTTATCGCGGCTGAAGCCGCGCCCGTTCCGCAGGGGCGGGGTCTGGATCGTGTCAGCCCATGAACGCAGTAGAAATCGAACAAGCCATTTCAGAACTGGCTCTCCACCCCTTTGACGCGGCGGAGTTCCCGTTCACGTTTCTGGCCGCCTTCGGTAACAAGGACACCACGCTCAAGCGCCTCCGCACCGGCAACAACAACGCCTCTGACGTGACCGGCGGCGTGCTGCTGCGCAACAACATCCACCTCGCGGTGTGTGCGGCCGGCACCGTGGGCGACACGCTCAAGGCGCTGCGCGCCAGCCTGGCCACGACGAAGGCCAAGGCCAAGTTCATCCTTGCCACTGATGGCCAGACCCTGGAAGCCGAAGAACTGGCCAGCGGCGAAACCATCGTCAGCGCCTTTCCAGACTTCCCGAACCACTTCGGTTTCCTGCTGCCGCTGGCCGGCATCTCCACCATCAAGGAGATCAAGGACAACCCCATCGACGTGCGCGCCACGGGGCGCCTGAACAAGCTCTACGTCGAACTGCTGCGCGAGAACCCGGCTTGGGCCACGGATGAGCGCCGCAGCGACATGAACCACTTCATGGCGCGCCTGGTGTTCTGCTTCTTTGCCGAAGACACCGACATCTTCAACGGCACAGGCGTGTTCACGCAGACCGTGGACCAGATGAGCGCCAGCGACGGCGGCAACACCCACGAGGTGCTGTCCGAAATCTTCCGCGCCATGAACATCAAGGTGGCCGACCGCGCCACCGCCATGCCACGTTTGCCCAACTGGGCCAACGGCTTCCCCTATGTGAACGGTGGCCTGTTCTCTGGCAGCACTGAGGTGCCGCGCTTCACGCGCATGGCGCGCACCTACCTGCTTCACGCTGGTGCCTTGACTTGGCGCGAGATCAATCCCGACATCTTCGGCAGCATGATCCAGGCGGTGGCCGACGACGAGGAGCGCGGCGCCCTGGGCATGCACTACACCAGCGTGCCCAACATCCTGAAGGTGTTGAACCCGCTGTTCTTGGATGACTTGCGGGCGGCGCTGCTTGATGCCGGTGACAACGAGCGCAAGCTGCTGAATCTGCGCAAGCGCATGGCACGCATCCGCGTGTTCGACCCGGCGTGCGGCTCCGGCAATTTTTTGGTCATCGCCTACAAGCAGATGCGCGAGATCGAGGCGGAGATCAATCGCCGCAGGGGTGAACTGCATCTGGGCAGTGAGATTCCGCTGACCAATTTCCGGGGTATCGAGCTGCGTGACTTTCCGGCGGAGATTGCGCGCTTGGCGCTAATCATCGCTGAGTTTCAGTGTGATGTGCTCTATCGAGGGCAGAAAGATGCATTGGCTGAGTTCTTGCCGCTGGACGCGCAGAACTGGATTGTCTGTGGGAATGCGTTGCGGTTGGATTGGCTAAACGTGTGTCCGCCGACGGGTACAGGTGTAAAAGTGACTGCGGACGATCTATTCGAGATGCCGTTAGATCAGGCTGAGATCGACTTCGACAACGAAGGAGGCGAAACATACATCTGTAGCAATCCACCATATTTGGGATTTACCTGGCAGACAGCCGAGCAGAAGTCTGATCTGCGGCAGATATTCGAAGGGCGCACTAGCAGTTGGAAATCCCTCGACTATGTGAGCGGCTGGTTTATGAAGGCGGCGGACTACGGCACTCACACGCCTACGGCGTCGGCACTCGTGTCGACCAATTCAATTTGTCAGGGCGAACAGGTTCCAATTCTTTGGCCGCTGATATTTGCGACCGGCAACGAAATCTCCTTTGCTCACGAATCGTTCAAATGGTCGAACCTTGCTAGCAACAACGCTGGCGTGACCGTTGCGGTAGTTGGACTCTCTGCTAATCCTCGGCGAATAAGGCTCTTGTACGCTTCTGGCAGCGATGGGAGCTTGACCAGTAAAGCTGTTGAAAACATCAATGCCTATTTGGTGCCAGGGCCAAACGTTATCGTAGAAGCCCAGTCCCGGGCGCCCGAAGGCCGGGCGACGATGCACTGGGGAAACAAGCCTTCTGATGGCGGTAATTTGCTTCTGTCGATGTCAGAGACGAATGAAGCCGCCCGTCAAGAGCCTGAAATAGCTCCGTACATATTTGATTTTGTTGGCTCTCAGGAGTTTGTTCGCGGTATTGTCAGAAGGTGCATCTGGGTAGAGGACGGCGAGGTGGAGCGCGCGAGAGAATTATCCTTCTTGAGCAATCGATTCGCTGCCGTTCGCACCATGCGGGCAGCAAGCAAAGCTGCATCGACTCAAGAGTACGCGGAAAGGTCGCATAGGTTCAGGCAAGTTCAAGGGCGCAGCAAACACGATGCAATCGTCGTTCCAAAGGTCACGTCGGAATCTAGACCCTATTTGCCGGTCGGCATTCTGTCCAACCGCTCGATCGTTTCCGACAATGCGTTCGCGCTATATGACACAGATTTGTGGAACATGGCGCTCATTGCCTCTCGCCTACATCTTGTCTGGATTGCAACCGTCTGTGGGCAACTCGAAACACGCTACCGTTACTCCAACACACTCGGTTGGAATACTTTCCCGGTTCCGCTACTTACCGATCAAAACAAGGCCGACCTGACTCGCTGCGCTGAGGACATCCTGCTTGCCCGCGAGGCGCATTTCCCAGCAACCATTGCAGATCTCTACAACCCGGAAACCATGCCGGAAAATCTGCGCCATGCCCACGAGCGCAACGATGAGGTATTGGAGCGCATCTACATCGGCCGCCGATTCAAGAACGACACCGAGCGGTTAGAAAAGCTATTTGAGCTTTACACCAAGATGACGGCTGCCAAGAAGACCAAGCCCGCCGCGAAGGCCGCCAAGGGGAGAAAGAAAACATCATGAGCGATCACGCCAACAATCCGACCAATGCCTACACCGTGCCGTCGGTGTCCATCGCCACCGCCCGCACAGGCGCATCCAGCAAGGCCAACGAACTGGGCATGCGCGCCATGCAGGAGCGCGCCTATGCCAAGCGCGGGGAGCAGTACCTGCTGATCAAGTCGCCGCCGGCCTCTGGCAAGTCGCGCGCGCTGATGTTCATTGCGCTGGACAAGCTGCACAACCAAGGGTTGAAGCAGGCCATCGTGGTGGTGCCGGAGCGGTCCATCGGAGGCAGCTTTGCGGATGAAGCCTTGACACGGTTCGGCTTCTACTGGGACTGGCAGGTGGCGCCGCAGTGGAACCTGTGCAACGCGCCCGGCGGCGATGAGCCTCGCGCGGCCAAGTCCAAGGTGGATGCGGTGCGCCAGTTCTTGACCAGTACCGACAAGGTGCTGGTCTGCACACATGCAACCTTCCGGTTCGCGGTGGAAGAGATGGGCATCGCGGCTTTTGACAACCGGCTGATCGCCATCGACGAGTTTCACCACGTTTCCAGCAACCCGGACAACGTGCTGGGCAGCCAGTTGGGCGCCTTCATCGCCCGCGACAAGGTGCACTTGGTTGCGATGACCGGCTCCTACTTCCGTGGCGACAGTGAGGCGGTGTTGGGCCCGGCGGACGAGTCGCGGTTCGAGACCATCACCTACACCTACTACGAGCAGCTCAATGGCTACCAGTGGCTCAAGTCGCTGGACATCGGCTATTTCTTCTACACAGGGCCGTATGTGGATGCCGTGACCAAGGTGTTGGACCCGGCGCTGAAGACCATCGTCCACATCCCCAACGTCAACGCGCGCGAGAGCCTGAAGGACAAGCAGCGCGAAGTCGACGAGATCATGCACGGCCTGGGCACCTGGACAGGCGTTGATCCCGTCACCGGTTTTCATTTGGTTCAGACCAAAGAGGGCCGCGTGCTGAAGGTGGCAGACCTGGTCGATGACAGCGACGCGGCCAAGCGCACGCGGGTGCTGGGCGCGTTGAAAGACCCGGCGCACAAGGACAACCGCAACCACGTGGACGTGATCATTGCGCTGGGCATGGCCAAAGAGGGCTTCGACTGGATCTGGTGCGAACACGCGCTGACCATCGGATACCGCAGCAGCTTGACCGAGATCGTGCAAATCATCGGCCGCGCCACGCGTGACGCCAAAGGTAAAGAGCGTTCGCGCTTCACCAACCTGATCGCCGAGCCGACGGCCGAGCAATCCGCCGTGACCGAGGCTGTGAACGACATGCTCAAGGCCATCTCTGCCAGCCTGCTGATGGAGCAGGTGCTGGCGCCGCGCTATGAGTTCACACCCAAGAATGCAGGGGCCCAGGAGGGCTTTGTCTACAACGGCGGCGAGGGCTACCAAGAAGGCCGGACCAACGTCGGCGTGAACGAAGCCACAGGCCAGTACCACGTCGAGATCAACGGCCTGGCCAAGCCTGAAACACCCGAGGCGACCCGCATCTGCAAGGAAGACTTGAACGAGGTGGTCACCAGCTTCTTGCAGGACAAGACGGCACTGGAGCGCGGCCTGTTCGACAAGGAAAATACCGTGCCCGAAGAGCTGACGCAATTGCGCATGGGAAAGATCGTGCGCGAGCGGTATCCGGAGCTAAGCGAGGCCGACCAGGAGGCCATTCGGCAGCACGCCATCGCCGCCATGAACATCACCCAGCAGGCAAAGCTGGCCTTGGCCCAGGCAGACGCTGGCGGCAGCGCGGTACAGGGCAGCACGGCCTTGCTGGACGGCGTGCGCAAGTTCGTCAATGTGCGCGATCTGGACATCGACCTGATCGACAGCATCAACCCCTTTGATGCCGCTTATTCGGTGCTGGCCAAGGCGATGGACGAGAAGTCGCTGCGCCAGGTGCAGGCCGCCATTGCGGCAAAGAAGGTGAGCATCCCCGAAGAGGAAGCGCGCGACCTGTCCAAGCGGGCCTTGCAGTTCAAGAACGAGCGTGGCCGGCTGCCCGACATCAACTCGGCCGACGCGTGGGAAAAGCGCATGGCAGAAGGCGTGGCAGCCTTTGCGCGATATCGTGCCCAGGCCAAGGCAGCGCAGGCGCAAGGGGAGTCCAGCAATGGCTGACCTGGACGATGACGAGCTGCTGGACGCTCTGGGCGTCGACGCGACGCCACTCAAGACCTCAAGCCACACGCCGCGCGAGGAACGCATCATCGCGGGCTTTGAAGACATCCTGCGCTTTCACCAAACGCACGGGCGAGCACCTCAGCATAGCGAGGGTGGCGACATCTTCGAGCGGCTGTATGCCGTGAGGCTGGACCAGTTGCGCAAGTTGCCGGAAGCGGAGGTGCTGCTGGCAGGGCTGGATGCCCCGGGGCTGCTGAGCGGCGCCGTTGTAGCCAACACTGATGTCGATGCCTTGGACGAGGATGCTCTGCTCGCCGAGCTGGGCATCAGCGCAGAGCCTACGGACGCCAGCGACATCACTGTGCTTCGCCACGTCAGATCCAGTGTCGAGAAACGCGCGGCTGAAGAGGTGGCAGACCGCACGCCGTGCGGGGACTTCGAACGTTTCCAACCCCTGTTTGAGCAGGTGGAACGCGAGCTGAAATCCGGCGTGCGCAAGGCCCTTCCTTTTGGCCGCGATGCCAGCGTTTTCAATGGCAATTACTTCATCGTGGGCGGCCAGCTTGCCTATGTGGCCGAGGTCGGCGACACGATCAAGGCCCCGAACGGCGAAAGCGATGCGCGCTTGCGCGTCATCTACGCCAACGGCACCGAAAGCAACCTACTACGCCGCTCGTTGCAACGGGCGCTCTACAAGGACGAGACCGGCCGGCGTCTCTCCGACCCCGACATGGGCCCCCTGTTCGGTGGCGAAGCCGAGCCCGACGACATCGAGTCCGGCACCATCTATGTGCTGCGCAGCAAGTCTAGCCATCCGTTTGTAGCCGAACACCGCGAGTTGATCCACAAGATCGGCGTGACTGGAGGCAAGGTGGAGGTCCGCATCTCTGCTGCCGACAAGGACGCAACATACCTGCTGGCCGATGTCGACATTGTCGCGACCTACAAGCTGCACAACCTGAACCGCACAAGGCTCGAGAACATCTTTCATCGCCTGTTCGGCGCCGCTCAGCTGGACCTGACGATAGAGGATCGCTTTGGGAATCCCGTCAAGCCAAGGGAGTGGTTTTTGGTGCCACTGCATGTGATCGACGAGGCCGTGCAGTGCATTCGCGACGGGTCAATCACCGGCGTGTCATACGACCTCACCACCGCTCGGCTGATTCATGGCGCACAGTAGATTTATACTGTTCAAATAAACAGTGCATTGACGTACTGCACTGAAAGATGATCTATGGGAAAAGACACCCGCATTGAATGGACGCACCACACCTTCAATCCATGGTGGGGTTGCGTGCGCGTGTCCGATGCTTGTGACCATTGCTATGCTGAAACCTGGGCTAAACGGCTCGGGGAAGATGTTTGGGGCGCAAAGTCGGAGCGCCGCTTTTTTAGCGATGCGCACTGGAAAGAGCCCCTGAAGTGGGACCGCGAAGCGAAGGAGAGCAAGACCAGGCGGCGCGTGTTTTGCGCCTCCATGGCGGACGTTTTTGAGAACCGTAAAGACCTGGTTCCTCATCGGCTTCGTTTGTTGGAACTCATTGCGGCCACTCCCCATCTTGACTGGCTGCTGTTGACCAAGCGGATTCACTTGGTGCGCAAGCAACTGCCGAAGGGCTATGCGTTTCCTTCCAATGTCTGGCTCGGTGCAACCGTCGAGAACCAAGACGCTGCTGGCAAGCGCCTGAAGTACCTCCTGGAATTCGACACGCCCGCAGTGCGGTTCCTTTCGTGCGAGCCGCTGCTCGGGCCGGTGGACTTGCGCCCGTGGCTGCAGGTGGGCGAGGCCGGCACGCGGGTGGATTGGGTTATCGCTGGCGGCGAGTCAGGGCCGGGTTCGCGGCCCATGGAGCCGCAGTGGCCAGATGACCTTCGCAAGCAATGCAACGAAGCTGGCGTGGCGTTTCATTTCAAGCAATGGGGGCATTGGGCACCCCTTGAGCAGTCGTCAGACGTCGTGACCGGGCGGACTCCGATTCACATCGTCAGACGCGATGGTTCAGAGGTTAAATTGGCCGCTGTCGGCAAGGGGAAAGCTGGCCGCACTTTGGGCGGGCGCCATTGGGATCAGTTTCCCAACGTCGAGAATCAGGTTTAGCGTCGATTCAAACCGAAGAAAGGCTAGCTCTTGGCACAGAGTCACTACGATTGGGGGAACGGTCCGGCAGAGATCGATCCGCATAGTGTCACCAAGCACGAGGTGCTTGTCGGCTACCTGATTCGGTACTTCGAGCAGCGAACGCTGAATGCCCGCGGCCGGGAGCGGCTTCGGATTACGCTGGTTGATGGTTTTTGCGGTGGTGGGCTGTATACGCTTAAAGGCCGGAACAAGGAGGTTATGGGTTCACCTCTTCGTATGCTGGCAGCCGTCGAGGAAGCACGCGTTCTGATCAACGCCAAAAGAACGAAGCCGCTCGATCTGGATGTCCGATATGTATTCATCGACAAGGATGCGCGGGCACTGTCCCATCTGAGGAAGGTCCTGCAAGATCGCGGTTATGGAGAGGCCATCGGTCACTCCATCCACATCATCCACAACGATTTTGTTTCGGCGTCGTCCTCGGCGCTCCAACTGGTCAGAGACCATACGCCACGCGCAAACACTGCGCTTTTCTTTCTGGACCAGTACGGCTATAGCGACGTCCCGGCGCCGCTGATTCAGAAGATATTTGCGGAGCTGCCAGGAAGCGAGGTCGTCTTGACATTCCATGTCTCGGCGTTCGCGACCTATACCAACGACAAGTTCACAGACCAGGTGTCTGACAAGTTGGCCATAGATATCCGTACTGCATTGGGTGGCAGAACGGTTGAACAGATCAAGGATGAAGATTCAGCGGATTGGCGGCGCTTCATTCAGGCGGCGCTCTATCAGGCCCTGGTGCGGGGATGTGGGGCAGAGTATTTCACGCCATTCTTCATTCGAGGTGAGGGCAGCGGCCAGGGCGAATACTGGCTTGTGCATCTCTCTCGGCATCCCCGTGCGCAGGACGTCATGAAGCAGGTGCACTGGATGCACCAGAATCATTCCATCCACTACGGCGGTCCAGGCCTCGACATGCTCGCCACGCACATGATGGGTTTTCGACAGGAGTTCACCGGCGGATTTCTTTTCGACGATGTGGCGCATCGGTTGTCGTCTGAGGCTCTGGTTCAACAACTGGCCGACAACATTTACGGGCGAAGCCAGCCTGTGCAGATCGGGCAGTTGTACGCCTCGACTTGCAACACCTCGCCGGGTACCTCCGGCATGTACAAAGACGTTCTGGAGAAGTTGTCCGGTGAGAAGGACATCGTCATTCGTGCCGAGGACGGTACCGTTCGGCGGCGCGCGAGGTACATGCGTGACACCGATTGGATTGAGCGCAATCGGCAGGGGTCGTTGTTCAAATCTCCGGAGGTGCTCGCGCAATGAGCTTTCGTCTTGTCCATGACGCGGACCCCATGCCGCATCTTCCAATCGAACTTGGACGGGCCGGTGAGGGTGTTGGTCGCTGGGTTCCCGAGATGAAGCACACCTTCTTGGCGAAGTACGTGGAGGGCACGCGGCGCGCGAGGGAGAAGTTCAAGCAGCGCGTGTATGTCGATCTGTTTTGTGGGCCTGGGCGTATCCAGGTCAAAGGCGAAACGATGACGCGCCCCGGCGGCGCCCAGGTCGCATGGCAACATTCGCTGCGAGACGATATTGCTTTCACCTCATGCCTTGTTGGCGATCTGGATGCTGCCCGTGCAGCCGCCTGTGCAGAGCGCTTGCGGGGTATGGGAGCCCCGGGCGTTGCATTCCCGGGTGCGGCGGAATCCACGGTAGATCAAGTGCTTGGGCAAATTCCTAAAAGTGCACTGTGCCTTGCGTATCTTGACCCCTACAACCTCCAGTACCTCTCGTTCAACGTGATCGAGAAGCTGGCCCGCCTGCCCTATGTCGACTTTGCAGTCCATTTCAGCACGATGGATTTGCGGCGCAACATCCTGATGGAGTACAACCCCGACCGCGCGCGATTCGACGACGCGGCACCTGGTTGGCGCCAGCATGTCGATCCTCTCGCCTTCGTACGTGGCGATGCTGATGAGGAATTTTTTGACTATTGGTGCGGGCTGGTCAAAAAACTCGGGTTCTCGATCAGTCATCGCATGCCTCTGGTTCGCGATGACGGCAATCGGCCCCTTTATCACCTAGTCTTCTTCAGCCGCCATGAGCTTCCGAACCGGATTTGGGGCGATGTTGCGCAAGGGCCAAACCGAGAATTTGACTTTTGATCGCCGGATTGAAGCGCCGTCTTAGGCCGTGGAGTAGTTCCCGGAGCAGCGCCCCTGACTGACTGCGCACGTCGAGCTAGAGAGAAGGGGCATAGGGTTGGGCAGAATGGAACAGTCCACCCGTCTGAGCAGAGCATGCAATCGCCAAAGCCCAAGGTCCGAAGGTTTTGCTCCAGGAAAATTTCCCGTTTGCATTGAAAGCGTATGACACATTTTCAGGGGCCATGGCGTTCTCCTTTTGAACTTGAGGGATTGAGATTTCTGTTTTCTGTTCAGGCGCTTTCGAGGGCGCCGGCCGCTTTTTCAAAGTTTGTTTCGAGGTTTTTGACGCCTTGAAGCTTTGCCCGATATGCACGACCTGCCCGACCCTATGCCTCCTCTTGACTACAGGCCCTCGACTGTAACCCCTGCGGGCCTCATCGTCATCGGATTTTGTGGACAGGAAGTCGGGTGTTGCTTGGGGCAATTCTGGGGGCGCTGCCGGGGCAACGTGGGGGCATCTCTTTGGGAGGATCTGCCTTGGAGGACCCGCAAAGCGTCCCCCCTTGATACCCCCCCATTTCCGGTTCGAGCCCTATCAGCCGATTGCCGCTCACCCCGCCGGCTTCAGCGCCTCGAACCGACGGTGCAGATCCTCCGGCCGGATGTGCGTGTACCGGCGCAGGGTGTTCCAGTTCGTGTGCCCAGACACCAGGGCAACTTCCTCGATCTTGAAGCCGTACCAGAACAGCATCGAGATGCCGGTGTGACGCAGGTCGTGGAACCGCAGGTCCTTGATTTTGGGTAGCCCCGTTTCCGCGATGCGATCACGCGCGCGCTCGAACGCGGACGATGCGGATTCCATGTTGTACGGAAAAATGCGGGCGTCCAGCTTCGGGATTTCTTCCAGCAAGGTCCAGGCCGGCGTGAGAAGGGGCACCACCTGGTCGTTTTTTTCCTTCTTGGTGGGGTGCTTCACCTGGCGCAGGATGATCGTCCGGCGCTTGGGGTCGATGTCCTTCCACTCCAGACGCCCCAGCTCGCTCAGCCGCCTTGGGAAGGCCAACGCAAACTTGTAGAGTTGCGCCATGTCGATCGTCGTCTGATGGTGCGCGTTGCGCCGTGCAAACTCAGCCAGCAGCGCTTCTTCTTCCTCCCCGTCCACCCAGCGGACGACCTCGCGCGATTTGTCAACCAGGCCCTGCTTGTCGAGGTAGTGCATGGCCTCTTGAATGACCGCAGGATCGGCGTCCACGAGGTAAGCGATGCGGGCGACGCTGAACGCGGCTGACACGGGTGAGAGGTCGGACTTGATCGTGGCGGGCGTAACGCCGTCCTCGGTTTTCCGTCGGATCGCGTAGTCAATCAGGTGCTTGGGCTTGAGGTCGCGCACCAGGACCTTGTCGAACTCAGCCGCGATCTTGTGGTGGTTGTGGATCGTCGAGCGGCCCAGGAGAGGGCGCACTACCAGCTGCGCATCGAGGTGCTTGCGGACGAGATCCCCGACAGTCATCTTGCTGGAGGCGTGCCTGGCCGGCCCCTCCGCCTTGACCTTGGCCTCCAGGCGATCGCCCCAGGACACGGCCTGAGGTCGGGTGTCAAAGACCTTCGACTCTGAGAAAATCAGGACGCCGCCCTGCTTGATGCGAACCTGTGCGAGGAATTTGTCGCCGCGTGGTGTGACTGACGCCATGGTGTGATTTCCAGTGCAACTTGCTTTTATGATGTGGTGCAACTGTAGCGTCAAGTTGCACAGAGTCGTTGCACTTAGGGCGTTTTTATCCCGTTAAACGCCCTGAAATGCGCAAGTGGCACTCGAAGGCAGAAGAATGAAATCGGAACAAAATCAACAACTTACCGATAAATTGTCGCCTTGGCGGGTCAGCGTTGCCCCGATGCTCGACTGGAGCGACCGCCACTGCCGCTACCTGCACCGCCTGCTCACGCGCCACACCCGGCTCTATACCGAGATGGTGACCACCGGCGCCTTGCTGCACGGCGATGTGGCGCGGCACTTGCGCTTCGATGCCGCCGAGCACCCGCTGGCCTTGCAGCTCGGGGGCAGCGAGCCCGACGAGCTGGTCCGGTGTGCGCGTTTGGGGCAGGAGTGGGGCTACGACGAGATCAACCTCAACTGCGGTTGCCCGAGCCCGCGGGTGCAGCGCGGCGCCTTTGGCGCTTGCCTGATGAGCGAGCCGCAGCGCGTGGCCGACTGTGTGCGCGCCATGCGCGCGGCTGTCGATGTGCCGGTGACGGTCAAGCACCGCATCGGCATCGACGAGGAGCAGAGCTATGGCTTTGTGCGCGATTTCGTGGGCACGGTGTCCGAATCGGGCTGCACGGTGTTCATCGTACATGCGCGCAACGCCTGGTTGCAGGGCCTGAGCCCCAAAGAAAACCGCGAAGTGCCGCCGCTGCGCTACGAGTGGGTACACCAGCTCAAGCGCGATTTTCCGGCCCTCACGCTGGTGCTCAATGGCGGCTTGCAAAGCGCGGCGCAGATGGCCGAGCAGCTGCAACACGTGGACGGCGTGATGGTGGGGCGCAGTGCCTACCACCAGCCGTGGCTGCTGCACGATTGGGACGCGCAGTTCTTTGGCCACAGCCACCCGGCGCCCAGCCGCGACGCGGTTGAGGCCGCCATGCTCGATTACATGGAGCGCCAAGCCGCACTCGAGGGCACGCCTTGGTACGCGGTGGCGCGCCACATGCTGGGCCTGCGCCACGGCCAGCCGGGGGCGCGGCGCTGGCGCCAAGTCTGGAGCGACCACCGGCTCAAACACCAGCCCGCGCGCCACGTGTGGCAACTGGCGCAGCAGGCTTTGCACGCGGGTGTGGGCGAGCAGGGCGCGGGCCCCGAGCCGGCCTTGTCTGGGTGCGCGCCGACCTCTGCCCCCGATCCCGCTCTCACCCCCGCTCCCGCCTACAGCACTGCCACCTAGCAGGGCATCGCCGCCGCGGCGTGCACGCCGGCGCGCCAGCGCCTATGATCGCTCACTTCAATCATGAGCATATCAAGCCCCTACGCCCCAGCCCAGGCCCTAGCCCAAACGCCCAAGCCCCTGAGCAGTTACAAGCCCTACTGGGCCAAGCGCTTTGGCGTTGCGCCTTTTTTGCCCACCAGCCGCGCCGAGATGGAGCGCTTGGGCTGGGACAGCTGCGACGTGGTGTTGGTCACGGGCGACGCCTATGTCGATCACCCCAGCTTTGGCATGGCCGTGATCGGGCGCGTGCTCGAGGCCCAAGGCTTTCGGGTGGGCATCATCGCCCAGCCCGATTGGCACAGCGCCGAGCCCTTCAAGGCGCTGGGGCAGCCCAATCTGTTTTGGGGCGTGACGGCGGGTAACATGGATTCGATGATCAACCGCTACACGGCCGATCGCAAAATCCGCTCCGACGACGCCTACACCCCCGGCAACGTGGGCGGCAAGCGCCCAGACCGCGCCGCCATCGTCTATAGCCAGCGCTGCCGCGAGGCCTACAAAGAGGTGCCCATCGTGCTGGGCGGCATCGAGGCCAGCTTGCGCCGCATCGCCCATTACGATTACTGGAGCGACCAGGTGCGGCGCTCGATCGTGGTCGATGCCAAGTGCGATGTGCTGCTCTACGGCAACGCCGAGCGCGCGCTGGTCGAGATCGCGCACCGGCTGGCGCGGCGCGAGCCGGTGGCACAGATCACCAATGTGCGCGGCACCGCCTTTGTGCGCCGCAGCAGCGCGCCGGGCTGGGTTGAGATCGATTCGACCGAGGTCGATCGGCCCGGCCGCGTCGAGGCACACCTGAGCCCCTACCTGAGCACCAGCGAGCAGGCGCAGGCGCGCGGCGGCGCGTGCAGCCAAGCCGAAGCCGGATCAGAGCAGACTGATGCTGCCTCAGCCACCGCAGCCGCCTCAGCCACCGAATCAGCCGCAAACCCCGTTGCCGCCCAAGCCCCCACCAGCGCCGTGATCGCCTTTCATCCGCCGTTGGCCCAGCGCGCCAAGCTCTCAGCCCCCGAGCGCGCGCGCAGCGTGATCCGCCTGCCCAGCTACGAGCAGGTGCGCGCCGACCCGGTGCTCTACGCCCACGCCAGCCGCGTGCTGCACCTCGAGACCAACCCCGGCAACGCGCGCGCGCTGGTGCAGGCGCACGGCAGCGGCCCGGGACTGCGCGATGTCTGGATCAACCCGCCGCCCATTCCCTTGAGCAGCGCCGAAATGGACTGGGTCTTTGGCCTGCCCTATGCGCGCAGCCCGCACCCGAGTTATGCCGATGCGCAGGGCCGCCACGACGGGCCGACCAAAATCCCGGCCTGGGAGATGATCCGCTTCAGCGTCAACATCATGCGCGGCTGCTTTGGCGGTTGCAGCTTTTGCTCCATCACCGAGCACGAGGGCCGCATCATCCAGAGCCGCTCCGAAGACTCGATCGTGCGCGAAGTCGAGCAGATCCGCGACCAAGTGGCCGGCTTCACCGGCGTCATTTCCGACCTCGGCGGCCCCACCGCCAACATGTACCGGCTCGGCTGCAAAAGCCCCGCCATCGAGGCCGCCTGCCGCAAACCCAGCTGCGTCTATCCCGGCATCTGCCCCAACCTGCACACCGACCACCGGCCGCTGATCTCGATCTACCGGCGCACGCGCGCGCTGCCGGGCATCAAAAAAGTGCTGATCGGCTCGGGTCTGCGCTACGACCTGGCCGTGCTCAGCCCCGAATACGTGCAGGAACTGGTGCAGCACCACGTGGGCGGCTACCTGAAAATCGCGCCCGAGCACACCGAAGGCGGGCCGCTGTCGAAGATGATGAAGCCCGGCATCGGCAGCTACGAGCGCTTCAGAAAGATGTTCGAGCACTACAGCGCCGAGGCGGGCAAAAAGCAGTACCTGATTCCGTACTTCATCGCCGCCCACCCCGGCACCAGCGACGCCGACATGATGCAGCTCGCCCTATGGCTCAAGCGCAACGGCTTTCGTGCCGACCAGGTGCAGACCTTCTACCCCAGCCCCATGGCCACCGCCACCGCCATGTACCACAGCGGCCTCAACCCGCTCAAGGGCATCCACCGCGACGCGCGCGCCGAACGCGTCGATGTGGTCAAGGGCGACAGACGGCGGCGCCTGCACAAAGCCTTTTTGCGCTACCACGACCCGGCCAACTGGCCGCTGCTGCGCGAGGCGCTCAAAGCCCTAGGCCGCGCCGACCTGATCGGCAACGGCCGCCAGCACCTGATCCCCAGCTTTCAGCCCGCCGGCACCAGCACGTATCAGAGCCCACGGCGCAGCAACTCCACCCCCGTGCGCCCCGGCACCCTGCTGACGCAGCACACCGGGTTGCCACCGCGCGCTGGCACGGCGGGTAAGAAAAGGCCCTGAGCGGCTGGGAGGGCAGGGCGGCGTGGTGCTGGGCGTGGTGCAGGGTTAAGGGCGGTTTGAGGTCGGCGTTTCAGGCTGCACAGCCGCCGCCGGTTGCGGCGCACCGCGCCAGCGGCCCCACAGCCGCAGCAGCAGCTTGCGCGCCTCTTCGAGCACCAGCACGCTGGCGGCGGCGGCGGTGGCCAAGCCCCAGTCTTGCAGGCTCAAATCGGTGGTGTTGAAAAAGGCTTGCAGCGGCCCCCAGTGCACCACCAGAATCTGCAGCCCGATCACCGCCACCAGCGACAGCCACAGCCAACGGTTGCGAAACAGCTGCCGGTTGAAGGCGCTGCCGTGCTCGTTGCGGGCGTTGAACAGGTTGAAGAACTGGAACAGCACAAAGGTGGTGAAGGCCAGCGTGAGCGCGTAAGTCTCGCCCTTGGGCTGGGCGTACCAGAACAGCCCCAAGGTGCCGATCGTCATGCAAAAGCCAAAGAAAAACAGCTGCGCGATGCGGCTGCCGCTCAAAATGCGGGCATCGGAGCGCCGCGGCGGCTCGTCCATGACGCCGGTGCGCGGCGGCTCCACCCCTAGGCTCAGGGCTGGGGGGCCGTCCATGATGATGTTGACCCACAAAATCTGCACCGCCGTAAAGGGCGTGGGCAGGCCCAGCAGGCTGGCGCCGAGCACGGTCTGCATGGCGCCGATGTTGGTCGAAACCTGAAAGCGCACGAACTTGACGATGTTGTCGTAAATCGCGCGGCCCTCGCGCACCGCGCGCACGATGGTGGCAAAGTTGTCGTCGGTGAGCACCATCACCGCCGCCTCTTTGGTGACTTCGGTGCCGGTGATGCCCATGGCCACGCCGATGTCGGCGTGCTTGAGCGCCGGCGCGTCGTTGACGCCGTCGCCGGTCATGGCGGTGACGTGGCCGTCGGCCTTGAGCGCTTGCACGATGCGCACCTTGTGCTCGGGCGCGACGCGGGCGAACACCGCCACCCGGTCGATGCGCGCCGCCAGCGCCTCGACGCTGAGCGCATCGAGCTCGCGCCCTTCGATCACTTCGCCGTGCAGCCCGAGCTCGCGCGCGATCGCCGCCGCCGTGATGCGGTGGTCGCCGGTGATCATCTTGACCTGGATGCCGGCGTGCTGGCACAGGGCGATGGCGGCGCGCGCCTCGGGGCGCGGCGGGTCGATCAGGCCCACCAGGCCCACGAAGGTGAGCTCGTGCGTGTGCGGCATCAGCTCGCCGGCGGGGTCGAAGTCGCGCGCCGGGATGGTTTTGCTGGCCACCGCCAGCACGCGCATGGCTTGGCTGGCCAAGCGCTCATTCTCGCTTTGCCAGTAGGCGGGGTCGAGCGCGGTCTCGCCCTCGTCCTCGGCATCGAGCTGGCGGCTGGCGCGGGTGAGCAGCACGTCGGGCGCGCCCTTGACGCACAGGCGCACCCACTCGCCGTCGTGGTGAAAGGTGGCCTGAAACTTGTGCGCCGAATCGAAGGGGATTTCGGCGATGCGCGGGTTGTGCTCGGCCAGCGCCTCGGCATCGACACCGCCCTTGGCCGCCAGCGCCAGCAGCGCGCCCTCGGTCGGGTCGCCGATCAGGCGGCCATCGCGGATGCGGCTGTCGTTGGCCAGCGCCGCCGGGTGCAGCAAGGGCTTGAAGTCGGGCAGGGTGGCGGTGTCGGCAGGGTCGGCAGCTCCGATCTGGCCCGCAGCGCCGTAGCCTTCGCCCGACACCGTGTAGCGGCGGCGCCGGTAAACCAGGCTGCGCGCGCTCATCTGGTTCATGGTCAGGGTGCCGGTTTTGTCGGAGCAGATTACGGTGGTGCAGCCCAGCGTCTCGACCGCCGTCATGCGCTTGACGATGGCGCGGTGCTGCGCCATGGCGTACATGCCCAGCGCCAGCGTGACCGTGAGCACGGCCGGCAGGCCGTCGGGGGTGGCGGCCACCGCCAGCGCCAGCGAGGTGAGCAGCATCTGCGCCCACGGGTCACCGCGCCACAGACCGAGCGCAAAGATGATCGTGACCACGATGGCGGCGATCAGCACCAGCTTGTGCGCCAGCCCGTCGATCTGCTTTTGCAGCGGGGTGGCGCCGGTTTCGGCTTGCGCCAACATGGTGGCCAGCCGCCCCATTTCGGTTTGCATGCCGGTGCCGGTGACCAGCAGCTCGGCGCGCCCGCGCGTGACGCCGGTGTTCATGAACGCCATGTTGATGCGGTCGCCCAGCGCCGCCGCCGGCGGTGCCACAAAGGCCGCATCCTTGCCCACGGCGTGCGACTCGCCGGTGAGCGCAGATTCGTCGATCTCCACGTTGTGCGCCGCCAGCAGGCGGCCATCGGCCGGCACCCGGTCGCCGGCTTCGAGCAGCACCACGTCGCCGGGCACGATCTGGCTGGCGTCGATCTCTTCCACGCGCCCGGCGCGGCGCACACGCGCCACCGGGGCCAGCATGTTCTTGAGCGCGGCCAGCGTTTTTTCAGCGCGGTACTCTTGCCAAAAACCGAGCACGGCGTTGAAGCACACCACCACCAGGATCACGGTCACGCTTTTCATGTCGCCGATGAAGGCCGCGATCACCGCCGCCACCAGCAAAATGATGATCAACATGCTCTTGAACTGATCGAGCAACCCGCGCCACAGCGGCCGCGGCGGCGGTTCCGCCAAGCGGTTGGGGCCGTGGCGCTGCAGGCGCGCGTTGGCCTCGGGCGCGCTCAGGCCTTGCGCCGGCTCCACCTCGAGCGTGCGGGCACAGTCGGCGCTGCTGCTGGTGTGCCAGAGCGGCCCGTTCGCCTCGGGGGTTGGGCTGGCGGGCGCGGCGCTGCCGACTAGGTCGGGTGGCGCAGGCGGTGTGGGATGCGTGGGGCTGGCGTTGGGAGATGGCATGGGGCAGGGTCTGGTCACAAGTCGGGCGGCCGCTGCCGCCATGGCGTGCAACCATGATAGGCGACAAATCAGCGCCCCATATGACCAACCCCGCGCCGCACTCGGGTGCCCGCACCCGGTCAGCCCCTTAGATCGTCAGGCCGCCGCAGACCTCGAGCACCGCGCCGTTGACGTAGCTCGCCTCGTCGCTGGCCAAAAAGGCGTAGACGTTGGCGATTTCTTCGGGTTGCGCCAAGCGGCGCAGGGGCACGCGCTGCTCCATGTCTTTGAGCACCTTGTCGGGGATGGTGTGGAGGATCGGGGTGGCCACAAAGCCCGGCGCTATGGCGTTCACGCGCACACCCTTGGGGCCGAGCTCGCGGCTCCAGGTCTTGGTGAAGCCGATCACGCCCGCCTTGGTGGCGGCATAGTTGGTCTGGCCAAAGTTGCCGTACAGCCCGACCACGCTCGAGGCATTCAAAATCACGCCCGAACCTTGCGCCACCATGGCATCGGCCACCGCTTGGCTGCAATGGAACACGCCGCGCAGATTCACGTCGATGACGCGGTCAAACTGCTCGAGGCTCATCTTTTGCAGCCGTGCGTCTTGGGTGATGCCGGCGTTGTTGACGAGCACGTCGATGCGGCCAAAATGCTGCAACACCTCGGCCACCAGCGCATCGACTTGGGCGCGCTGCGTCACGTCGAGCACGCGCCCCAGCCCCTCGGCGCCTAGGGCTTGGCACTGCGCCAGCACCTCATCGACGGCGCTTTGGCGCAGGTCGCAGACCACCACGCGCGCGCCTTCGGCGGCGAACTTGAGCGCGGTGGCGGCCCCGATGCCTTGGGCGGCACCGGTGATGAGGCAGACTTTGTTTTGCAGGCGTTTCATGGCTGAGTGCGGATGGTAAAAAGAAACAAAGGCAGAAAAATAGCATACCGCGCTTGCGCCCAGCTGATGCCACATGCCCCAACCGCCCCAACCGCACGCTACCGATGGTGCGCCGCCTGCGCCTTCAGGTGTAGTCCATCACATGCGCCTTGCCCCCAAACACCCGGTACACAAACAGCGACGAGCCGGCGATGATCGGCAGCATCACGCAGGCGCCGATGAATATCAGCCACAAGGCGTCGGGGGACGCGGCGGCCTGCCACAGGGTCATCTGGTCCATCACCAAATATGGAAACAGGCTGTAGGCCAAGCCGTAAAAGGCGAGCAGGAAAATGCCGATCGCGCAAGCGAAGGGCACCGAGGTGCCGTATTCGTTGCCTTGTAGCAGGCGCGTGGGTAGCCGTTGCAGGCTGCGCGCAGCCAAAACGAACAACAGCGCTGTCATCAGGGGGATGGGCGCCAGCAGCACGACCCAAGGCAGGCTAAACCACTTGTCGAAAATGCGTTCCGAAGCAAAAGGCGTGGCCAGCGACACCGCCGCAATCCCCAGAGCCGTCCACCACAAGCTGGCTTTGGCCCAGCGCAGCGCTTGTTGCTGCAGTTCGCCGCTGGTCTTGAAAATCAGCCAACCGGCCCCAAGCA
>Ga0208370_100107_pt1 | contig 26995 bp, 24 predicted proteins | sample Subbio12Jun_QV11_FD_184822 | JGI IMG/M metagenome (GOLD analysis project Ga0208370, IMG submission 184822) | Serpentinite rock and fluid subsurface biosphere microbial communities from McLaughlin Reserve, California, USA -CR12Jun_QV11 (SPAdes) | ecosystem: Environmental > Terrestrial > Deep...
CCGACCTGCGGCAGCGAGGCAGGAGCCGAGCGCCGCGCGTGAGGGCAGGACGCCCGATCGCGCGGGAAGCAGGTGGCCCGATCCGCCGACAGGCTCGCCATCCCGAGCCCGAGCCCGATCCAATCCGCCGACAGGCTCGCCCTTGCGAGGGGCCGATCCACCGACCGGCTGCTAGGCCAGGTCGAGTCCGTCGAGGCTGAAGGCGTGGCGCAGCCAGCGCGGTGCGCCTCCGGCGTCGAAGGCCACCACGTCGAACCGGCAGGGGGCGTCGGCCCAGCGCGGATGCCGCTGCAGGAAGGCCCGGGCGGCGCGTGCCAGACGGCGGACCTTGGCGGCGTCGATGCTGGCCAGGGCGCCGCCCCAGCTTTCGTGCCGGCGCCGGCGGACTTCGACGAACACCAGCGTGCCGGCGTCCTGCATCACCAGGTCGAGTTCGCCGACCTTGAAGCGCACGTTGCGCGCCAGCGGCTGCAGGCCGTGCCCGCGCAGCAGCGCCAGTGCCTGGTCCTCGGCCTGGTCGCCGCGACGCTGCGCCTCGGTGCGTGTCCGGGCCGGGATGCCGCGGTCCATGGCCGAGGCTTCAGCGCGATGGATCGGGCAGGACCGGCACCAGGGGCAGGGGCAGCAGGGCGCCCTCGGCCACCGCCCGGCTGCGCCCGCCCTGGAATTCGGCCCAGGCCGGTTGGCGTTCGACCACGCCGGCGGCATCGATGCCGAGTTCGCCGGTGGCACCGCGCCGCAGCAGGCCGCCGCGCAGGGCCTCGAGATGGGTGGCCACCGTCCAGGCGTCGTAGCCGAAGGCGAACAGCCGCGCTGCGGCACCGCGCGCATTGGGCAGGCGGCGGGCCAGGGCCTCGGCCTCGCCCGGCCCCTCGGCGAGGCCGAGCAGCCAGGGCAGCTCCGGGAACTGCAGGCCGTCGAGTTCCCGGTCCAGCCGGGGATCGGTGCCGGCCTGCACCAGCGAGGTCGCCAGCACCGGCAGGCCGGCCAGGCCGTGGGCCTCGCGTTGCGGCATCAGGATGCGCAGCGAGGGCGCGCGGGCGACCAGGAACAGGGCCTGGGCGGTGGCGGCGTGGGGGGCCAGGGTGGCCAGGGCCTGGGCGGCGGTGCCGCCGATCGGATCGAGCTCGGCGGTCGCCAGCACCCGCCCGCCACCGCCGCCGAAGCGCTCGCGGAACCCGGCGAGGGTGCGTTGCGCGGTCTCGTCGGGTTCGGCCACGACCAGCACGCGCAGCCGTCCCTGGTCGAGCAGGCGTTGCGCCACCGCGGCCCCCTCGTCCTCCGGGGCGAGGGCGAAACTGCCACTGCCGGCTCCGGCCACCGGCATCCGGTTCAGGGCCAGCCAGGCCACCGGCATCGGCTCGGCGGCCAGCGCGGCCACTTCCTCGCGGCCGAGCGGCCCGACCAGCAGGTCGACGCCTTCGGCCAGGGCGAGGTCGCGGGCGCGGCGGGCCCCTTCCGCGCTGCCGGCGGTGTCGAGGAACAGCAGGCCGGGGCGCTGCCGCGGTTCGCCGTGGAAACCGGCCAGCAGGCCGTCGCGCACGGCGCGGCCGGCGGCCGCCAGTTCGCCGCTCAGCGGCAGCAGCACGGCCATGCGCCGCGGCGGGTGGTAGCCGTCGATGGCCGGTGCAGGCCGGCCGGGGGGCGCCACCGGCGCTGGCGTGGCCGCGCGTTCGATCTCGAGGCCGCGGCGACGGGCCTCGCGCAGCGCCAGCGGCAGCACCGCGGCTTCGCCATCGAGCCGGCCGATGCCCTGGCGGAGCGTGGCATCGGGCAGCGCCTGCAGGTGCCGGCCGGCCTCGCGCAGGGCCTTGGCGCGCGCTTCCCCCTCCAGCAGCGGGGCGCGCTCGGCCAGCGCGGAGGCGGCACCGAGCGGGTCGCCGGCGGCCAGCAGGGCGCGGGCGCGCAGGTCCAGCCAGTCGCTGCGCAGGGCCGGCGGCAGGCCCTGCGGGTCGGCGGCGAGCAGGACCAGGGCGCTCCGGACCTCGCCTGCGGCCAGCGCCAGGGCCGCCCCCACCAGGTCGTGGCGCAGCGGGTCGAGGCCCCGCAGCCGCCGCCGTGGCGACTGCGCCAGTTCGGTCCGCGCCGCCTCGACCTGTCCGGCCCGCCACAGGGCTTCGGCGGCGTAGAGGTGCCAGGCCGCGTCGGCATCGCCCCGGCCCTGCGCCGCCAGCGTCTGCCAGGCCACGGCGGCCTCGGCATGCCGGCCGGCGGCATCCAGCGCACGGGCGTCCAACTCGGTCTGGCCCAGCGCCTGCGGCGGCGGCACGCTGGCGCAGCCGGCCAGCACCGCCAGCAGCACCAGCACCGGCAGGCGCGATACCCGCACCGCCGGGCGCAGCAGCAGCGGGTGCGGCAGCAGCGTGGGGAGAGGGCGGACCGGGGCAGCCGACGGGGCCATGCGGAGGGAATCCAGCGGGTGGGGCCTAGAATCATACGGCCCACCGGAGCCCCCGCATGTCCGAAATCACCCCTGCCACGCTGTACGTGGTCGCCACGCCGATCGGTCATCTCGGCGACCTGGCGCCACGCGCCCGTGCGGTGCTCGCCGGGGTCGACGCGGTCTGTGCCGAGGACACCCGCACCAGCGGCCTGCTGCTGGCGCAGTTCGGCATCGTCCGGCCCTTGCTGGCGGTGCACGAGCACAACGAGGATGGCATCGCCGCACGGCTGGTCGAGCGCCTGCGGGACGGTGCCAGCCTGGCCCTGGTGGCCGATGCCGGCACGCCGCTGATCAGCGATCCGGGCTACCGGCTGGTGCGGGCGGTGCGCGAGGCGGGACTGGCCGTCGTCCCGGTGCCCGGTGCCTGCGCCGCGATCGCCGCGCTCAGCGTCGCCGGCATCCCGAGCGACCGCTTCTGCTTCGAGGGTTTCCTGCCGGCGAAGGCCGGCGCCCGCCGCGAGCGCCTGGCCGTGTTGGCCGCCGAACCCCGCACGCTGGTGTTCTACGAGAGTGCGCACCGCATCGGCGAATCGCTCGCCGACCTCGTCGCCGCCTTCGGTGCGCAGCGCGAGGCCACGCTGGGCCGCGAGCTGACCAAGCGCTTCGAGACCCTGCTCGGCCCGAACCTCGGTGCCATCGCCGCGGCGGTGGACGCCGACCCGAACCAGCGTCGCGGCGAGTTCGTGCTGGTGGTGCGGGGCAATGAGGACCGCGAAGCGGCCTGCCTCGCCGAAGGCCGGCGCCTGTACGCCAAGCTCGTCGCGCACCTGAAGCCGTCCCAGGCCGCGAGGCTGGCCGCGGAACTGAGCGGCGCGCCGCGCAAGGTGCTGTACGACGGGGAGTGAGCGACGGCCCGGTGGCCCGATCCGCCGACAGGCTCGCCAGCACGAACCCGGTCCGATCCGCCGACAGGCTCGTCATGCGAAACGCTCGCCCACCGCGTTCAGGCCCCGGCGCGTACACTGCTCGCTGACGGAGGTGGCCAGGCAGCCGCGTCGGGAGCGATCCCGCCGAGGAAAGTCCGGGCTCCACAGGGCAGGGTGCCAGGTAACGCCTGGGCGGCGCGAGCCGACGGAAAGTGCAACAGAGAACAGACCGCCGAACGGCCCGCGAGGGCGCGTGGCAAGGGTGAAACGGTGGGGTAAGAGCCCACCGCCTGCGGGGCCAACGCCGCAGGGCACGGCAAACCCCACCCGGAGCAAGGCCAAATAGGGGGACATTGGGCTGGCCCGGCCCGTCCCCGGGTAGGTTGCTGGAGCCCCATCGCGAGGTGGGGCCGAGAGGAATGGCTGCCAGCGGTCGCAAGACCGCCCACAGAACCCGGCTTATCGGCCACCTCCGTCACCTCCCCGATCCCGGTGTGCCCGGCGGCGAGCCTGTCGGCGGATCGGGCGTCCTGCCCTCACCGCCGCGGCTCGCCCACCAGGCACCGCGCTCGCGATCCCGGTCTGCACGGCTCGATCCCAAGCAAAACAAAGCGCATGAAGCCACACCTCAGGTAACACTTGAGGTTGGCATCAAAGCCTTCGCTAAGGCCTTGATGCGCTTGGTGAATTGCCTCTCCGAAAAGCGTTGACAGCGTCTTCGCCCACGCCTACCGTGGGCGCCTGAGGGAATTTCTGGTTTTTCGTGGGATTTGGTGGAAGGAGAGCCGCCGGGATGTTCCAGGGCGAAACCGCGGTCACGATCGACGACAAGGGACGGCTGGCCATTCCCGTGGCCTTCCGCGACGCCGTTGTGCGCGATTGCGGCAACCGCCTGGTGCTCACCTACAACCCCTTCGACCAGGGTTCGCTCTACCTCTACCCCGAGGCCGCCTGGCAGGCCGTGCGCGATCAGGTCGTGGCGCTCTCGGCCTTCGTGCCCGAGCACCGCGTGCTGCAACGCATGCTGGTCGGTGCGGCCACACCGCTGGAGCCGGATTCGGCCGGTCGCGTGCTGCTGCCGGCCTCGATGCGGGCCACCGCCGGCCTTGAGAAGCGCGCCGTGCTGATGGGCATGGGCGGGCGGCTGGAGCTCTGGAGCGAGCAGGCGCATCTGGCGCAGATGCGGCAGACCATCGGGTCGGCCGGCGTCAGCGCGGCGATGCAGGACTTGCGGCTCTAGGCCGGTGCTCACCGTGGCCGGCGCACCGCAGACGCAACACATGCCGGTGCTCTGGGCGCCGGTGCTGGCGGCGCTCGCGATCCGGCTCGACGGCCGCTATCTCGACGGCACCTTCGGTCGCGGCGGTCATGCCCGCGGCATCCTCGACCGGCTTGGGCCCGAGGGCCGGCTGCTGGTGATGGACAAGGACCCGGAAGCGATCCGCGTCGCCCACGCGCTGGCCGCCGGCGATGCGCGCGTGCGCGTGCGGCACGCCAGTTTCGCCACCTTGGGCGAGTGGGACGAGACTGCGGACGGGCTCGACGGCGTGCTGTTCGACCTCGGCGTGTCCTCGCCGCAACTCGACGATGCCGCGCGCGGCTTCAGCTTCCGCCACGACGGCCCGCTCGACATGCGCATGGATCCGACGCAGGGCATGAGCGCGGCGGATTTCGTCAACACCGCCGACGAGGCTGAGATCGCCCGCGTGCTGTGGACGCACGGCGAGGAGCGGCAGGCCCGGCGCATCGCCCGGGGCATCGTCGCGCGCCGCGCGGAACGCCCGTTCGAGCGCACCGGCGACCTCGCCGACGTGATCGCCAAGCTGCTCGGTCGCGGCGACGGCAGGACGCACCCGGCCACGCGCAGTTTCCAGGCCCTCCGCATCCACGTGAATGCCGAACTCGAGGACCTCGTCGCCGGCCTCGAGGCGGCGGAGCGGGCGCTGAAGGTCGGCGGCCGGCTGGCGGTGATCAGCTTCCACTCGCTGGAGGATCGCATCACCAAGCAGTTCATCCACTCGCGTGCGAAGGCGCCGCCCTCGAACCGCCGCGCCATGATCGAAGCGCGGTTCACGCCGCGGTTGCGCGATATCTCCGGCGCGGTCAAGGCCGACGAGGCCGAACTGGCCGCCAACCCGCGCGCCCGCAGCGCGGTGCTGCGCGTGGCCGAGAAGCTCGCCGTCGCGGAGGGCTCCGCATGAGCCTGCGCGGCTTCGTCCTGCTGCTGCTGCTCGGGCTTCTCGCCAGCGCGGCGATGGCGGTGGTGCTGACCCACCACCAGCACCGCCAGGCTTTCATCGCCCTGACCGCCGCCGAGCGCGAGCGCGATGCGCTCAACGTCGAGTTCGGCCGCCTGCAGATCGAGCAGGCCACCTGGTCGGAGACCCACCGCATCGAGCGGATCGCCATCGAGAAGCTCGGGATGAAGTTCCCCGAGGGCGACGAAGTGGTGGTGGTGCAGCCATGACCGCCAAGGCCCCGCACAACGCTTTCGATCCCGGCCGCCGGCTGCTGGTCATCGCCGCCATCCTCGGCGCCTGCGGCTTCGCCATCGCCGCCCGCGCCGCCTGGATGCAGCTGGTCAGCCCGCAGTTCTACCAGCAGCAGGGTGATGCCCGCTTCGTCCGCGAGCTGCCGATCGTCGCTTCGCGCGGGGCCATCCTCGACCGCAACGGCGAGACGCTGGCGGCGTCCTCGCCGGTGGCCTCGGTCTGGGCCAACCCGCGCGTGGCCCTGCAGCACGCCGGGCGCTTCCCCGAGCTGGCCACGGCGCTCGGGGTCGCGGCCGAGGACCTGGAGCGCCGCATCGCCGAACGCGCCGACCGCGAGTTCGTCTACCTGCGCCGCCACCTCAATCCCGACCAGGCCGGTGCCGCGCTGGCACTCGGCATCCCCGGCATCCACGCGCAGCGCGAGTTCCGCCGCTTCTACCCGCACGGCGAGGTGATGGCCCACGTGCTCGGCTTCACCAACATCGACGACCGCGGCCAGGAGGGGCTCGAACTGGCCTTCAACCACTGGCTCACCGGCACGCCCGGGGCCAAGCGGGTGATCCGCGACCGCGAGGGCCGCATCATCGCCAGCGCCGACCTGCTTCGCCCCGCCGAACCGGGCCGCGACCTGGTGCTGTCGATCGACCGTCGCGTGCAGTACCTCGCCTACCGCGAGCTGAAGGCGGCGCTGCGCCTGCACCGCGCCACCAGCGGCTCGGTGGTGGTGCTGGACATCCCGACCGGCGAGGTCATCGCCATGGTCAACCAGCCGAGCTTCAACCCCAATGCCCGCGCCATCGGCCCGAGTGCCGCGCGCCGCAACCGCGCCGTCACCGACCTCCTCGAGCCCGGCTCGGTGATCAAGAGCTTCACCGTGGCGGCGGCGATGGAGAACGGCGCCGACCCGACCCGCGCCTTCGACACCAGCCCCGGGCTGTTCCCGCTGCACCGCCACACCATCCGCGACGTCCGCGACTTCGGCCTGGTCGACATGACCACGCTGCTCAAGAAGAGCTCGAACATCGCCTCGACCCGGCTGGCGCTGGAGATGCCGGACGAGCACTTCCACGACGTGCTGCGGCGCTTCGGCTTCGGTCAATCGACCGGCAGCGGCTTCCCCGGCGAAGCGGTCGGCGTGCTGTCCGATCCACGTGGATGGGGCGATGTCGAGAAGGCCACGATCAGTTTCGGCTACGGCCTCTCGGCCACGCCGTTGCAGATCGCCCAGGCTTACGCGGTGTTGGCCAATGGCGGCCGGATGCTGCCGCCCACCTTCGTCCGCGGCGGCAACGCCGCCGCCGGCGCCGGCCGCCAGGTGATCGACCCGCAGATCGCCCGCAGCGTGGTCGGCATGCTGGAGAGCGTGGTCGCCCCGGGTGGCACCGCCACCACGGCCGCCGTCGCCGGCTACCGGGTGGCCGGCAAGACCGGCACCACCCGCATCGCCATGCCCGGCGGCTACCAGCAGCGCCACATCTCGGTGTTCGCCGGCATCGTGCCGGTGCAGCAGCCGCGCTTCGCCATGGTGGTCGCCATCCACGAGCCGAGCGCCGGACAGGTCTTCGCCGGCATCGTCGCCGCGCCGGTGTTCCAGAACGTGATGGATGGCGCGCTGCGCCTGATGGACGTGCCGCCCGACAATGTCCGCCAGTGGTTCGCTGGCGCGCCGTCCGCGGCGCCGCCGACCGCGGGCGAGATCGGCAGCGACGGGCTGGTGCCGGTCGGCGTCGTGCTGGGGCCGGGCGCGGAGGCCTTGCCATGAGCCTGCGGCTGGCCGAACTGTTGCCCGACCTGCAGCTGCCGCCCGGCCTTGGTGGCTTGGTGCCGTCCGGCCTCTGTGCCGACAGCCGCCGGTTGCGGCCGGGCGAGGCCTTCGTGGCGCTGGCCGGGGCCAGCAGCCACGGCCTGCAGCACGCCGAGGCGGTGCGCGCCCGCGGTGCCGTTGCCCTGCTCCACGACCCCGCCGAGGCCGCATCGGCCGGCCTCGCCGCCCCGGCCGGGGCGATCGCCGTGCCGGGCCTGCGCGCCCGCCTCGGCGCGCTCGCCGACCGTTTCCACGACGCGCCCTCGGCGGCGCTGCGGGTGGTCGGCGTGACCGGCACCAACGGCAAGACCTCCACCGTGCACCTGCTGGCCGAGGCGCTGGAGCGGCTCGGCACCCCGGCCGGCAGCATCGGCACGCTCGGGGCGGGCCGGGTCGGCCGCCTCGTTGCCGGCGAACGCACCACCCCCGACGTGCTGAGCGTGCACGCCCTGCTGGCGGGCCTGCGCGACGCGGGCGCGAAGGCGGTGGCGATGGAGGTCAGCTCGCACGCGCTGGACCAGGGCCGGGTCGATGGCGTGCGCTTCGCGCTGGCGGTGTTCACCAACCTGAGCCGCGATCATCTCGACTACCACGGCGACATGGCCGCCTACGGCGCCGCCAAGGCCCGGCTGTTCGCCTGGCCGGGGCTGCCGGCCATGGTGCTCAATCTCGACGATGCCTTCGGCCGCGGGCTGGCGTCGACGCTGCCGGCCCGGCTGTCCCACGACGGCCATGTATCCATCGCGTGCTGGACGGTCTCCGCCGCCGGCGATCCGGCGGCACGGCTGCGTGCCGAGGGCCTGGTGCTGGCGCCCGACGGCCTGCGTTTCGACCTGGTCGAGGGTGGTTGCCGAGCCGCCATCGCCTCCCCGCTGCTCGGCCGCTTCAACGCCGACAACCTGCTGGCGGTGGCCGGCGCCCTGCGTGCGCTGGGCTTCGACTTCGCGGCGGTGGCGGCGGTGCTGCCGCGGCTCGGGCCGGTGCCGGGCCGCATGACCCGGCTCGGCGGCGGCGCCGCGCCGCTGGTACTGGTCGACTACGCCCACACCCCGGACGCGCTGGCGCTGGCGCTCGGCAGCCTGCGCGGCCACGTCCGCGGCCGCCTGTTCTGCCTGTTCGGCTGTGGCGGCGAGCGCGACCGCGGCAAGCGCGCCGAGATGGCGGCGGTGGCCGAGCGTCTCGCCGACCGGGTGCTGGTCACCGACGACAACCCGCGTGGCGAGGACGGCGACGCCATCGTCGCCGACATCCTCGGCGGCTTCCGCGAGCCGACCCGGCACGCCGTGCTGCGCGACCGCCGCGCCGCCATCCGCGCCGTGCTGGCCGAGGCCGGCCCCGGGGACGTGGTGCTGCTCGCCGGCAAGGGCCACGAGCCCTACCAGGAGATCGCCGGGACCCGCCACCCCTTCGACGACCTCGCCGAAGCCCGCGCTGCGCTGGAGGCCCGCGCATGAGGCCGGTCCCGCTCGATGCCATCGCCCGCTGGACCGGCGGCCGCCGGATCGGTGCCGATGTGCAGGTCGATTCGATCGCCACCGACACCCGCACCCTCGCGCCGGGAGCGCTGTTCGTCGCCCTGCGCGGCGAACGCTTCGACGCCCACGCCTTCCTCGCCGCTGCCGAGGCCGCCGGGGCGGTGGCGGTGCTGGTCGATCGGCCGGTCGCCACCGGCCTGCCGCAGGTCCATGTCGCCGACACCCTGGAGGCGCTCGGCGAACTGGCCGCCGGCCTGCAGCGCGGCCGTCCGGCGGTGGTGGTGGCGCTCACCGGCAGCAACGGCAAGACCTCGGTCAAGGCCCTGCTGCAGGGCATCCTGGAGCGCGCCGGGCCGACCCACGCCAGCCCCGGCAACCTCAACAACGAGGTCGGCCTGCCGCTCGCGGTGATCGCCGCCCCCGAGGACGCCCGCTTCGCCATCTACGAGATGGGCGCCGGCGGCCCCGGCGACATCGCCTACCTGTGCAGCATCGTCACGCCCCAGGTGGCACTGGTGAACAACGTCGCGCCGGCCCACATCGAACGGCTGGGCAGCCTCACCGGCATCGCCGGCACCAAGGCGGCGATCTACGAGGCGCTGCCCGACGACGGCATCGCCGTGGTCAACGCCGACGATGCCTTCGCGCCCTTCTTCCTGCAGCGCATCGGCGGCCGCCGGGTGCTGCGCTACGGCATCAAGCAGGACGCCGACGTGCGCGCCCGCGGCATCGTCGCCGAGGCCGGGGGCAGCCGCTTCGAGCTGCTCACCCCGGCCGGGCGCGCCCCGCTGCACCTGCCGCTGCCGGGCCGCCACAACGTGATGAACGCGCTCGCCGCCGCCACCCTGGCGCTGGCCGCCGGCGCCGGCTTCGGCGACATCGTCGCCGGCCTGGAGGCGGCGCGGCCGGTCAAGGGCCGGCAGGTCGCGCACCGCCTCGCCAGTGGCGCACTGCTGATCGACGACAGCTACAACGCCAACCCCGGCTCGCTGGCCGCCGCCATCGCCACCCTCGCCGCCGATCCGGGGCCGGCCTGGCTGGTCCTCGGCGACATGCGCGAGCTCGGCCCGGATGGCCCGGCCCTGCACGCCGCCGCCGGCGCCATGGCGAAGCAGGCCGGGCTGGCCGCGCTGTGGACGGTCGGCGAACTGGCCGCCGAGGCCAGTCGCGCCTTCGGGGCGGGCGGCCGCCATTTCGAGGACCAGGCGGCCCTGGTGGCGGCCCTGCGCGAGGCCCTGCGCACGGACGGTGACCTGCGCTGCCTGGTCAAGGGTTCGCGCGGCAGCGCGATGGACAAGGTCGTGGCCGGGGTGCTGGCCGGGGAGGGCACGCATGCTGCTTGAGTTGTTCCGCTGGCTGCTTCCGGGCTTCATGCTGTTCGAGTTCATCACCATGCGCGCCATCCTCGGCGCGCTGACCGCGCTCGGCGCCGCCCTGCTGTTCGGCCCGGCCATCATCCACCGCCTGCGCACCATCAAGGCCGGCGGCCAGCCGATCCGCAACGACGGCCCGCAGAGCCATTTCAGCAAGGCCGGCACGCCGACCATGGGCGGCGCGCTGATCCTGCTCTCGGTCGCGCTCTCGACCCTGCTCTGGGCCGAGCTCTCGAACCGCTACGTCTGGATCGTGCTCGGCGTGCTGGTCGCCTTCGCCCTCATCGGCTGGATCGACGACTGGATCAAGATCGTCCGCCGCGATCCCAAGGGCCTGCGCTCGCGCCACAAGTACGCCCTGCAGTCGGTGTTCGGCCTCGCCGCCGCGGTGGTGCTGTACACCACCGCCGACCACCCTTCGAACACCGCGCTGTTCCTGCCCCTGCTCAAGGACTTCATGCTGCCGCTCGGGCTGTTCTTCATCGTGGTGGCGTACTTCTGGATCGTCGGCTTCTCCAACGCGGTGAACCTGACCGACGGCCTCGACGGGCTCGCCATCATGCCGGTGGTGCTGACCGCCGGCGTGCTCGCGGTGTTCGCCTACGCCTCGGGCAACGCGGTGTTCGCCGAGTACCTCGGCATCCCGCGGGTGCCGGGGGCGGGCGAGCTGGTCATCGTCTGCGCCGCCATCGCCGGCGCCGGTCTCGGCTTCCTCTGGTTCAACACCTACCCGGCGATGGTGTTCATGGGCGACGTCGGCGCGCTGGCGCTGGGTGCTGCGCTCGGCTGCATCGCCATCATCGTCCGGCAGGAGATCGTGCTGGTCATCGTCGGCGGCATCTTCGTCATCGAGACGCTCTCGGTGATGGCCCAGGTCGCCTCCTACAAGCTCACCGGCCGGCGCATCTTCCGGATGGCGCCGATCCACCACCACTTCGAGCTCAAGGGCTGGCCGGAGCCGCGCGTGATCGTGCGCTTCTGGATCATCTCGGTGATGCTCGCCCTGGTCGCGCTGGCGACCCTGAAGGTGCGCTGATGACGCTCGCCAAGCCGCACGAGCTGCATGCCCAAGCGACCCGATTGGAGGCCATCGGCGGCCACTACGACCGCTGGGTGCTGCGTTCGGCCTTGCTGCTGGCGGCGCTCGGGCTGGTGATGGTCACCTCGGCCTCGATGGGCGTGGCCCAGGCGCTGGGGGTGCACGAATTCCACTTCGTGCAGCGCCAGATGGTCGCGCTGCTGCTGGGTGGCGTCCTCGCCGCGATCGCCATGCGGGTCGAACTGCGCTTCGTCGAACGCCAGCAGCGCCTCGCCCTGCTCGCCAGCTTCGTGTTGCTGCTGATGGTGTTCCTGCCCGGCCTCGGCGAGCGGGTCAACGGTGCCCAGCGCTGGATCGACCTCGGCGTGCTGAGCTTCCAGGTGGTGGAGGCGGTCAAGCTGCTGCTGGTGGTCTGGGCCGCCAGCTACCTCGCCCGCCACAAGGACGAGATCGGCAGCCGCTGGCGCAATCTGCTGGTGCCGCTGGCGGTGGTCGGTGCCATGGTGCTGCTGCTGATCGCCCAGCCGGACTTCGGCTCCTCGGCCTTGCTGGTCGCCATCGTGCTGTGCATGAGCTTCCTCGCCGGTGCCTCCTGGCCGCGGCTGGCCCTGCTGGCGCTGCCGGGCATCCTCGGCATGGTGGCGCTGGCGGTGTTCGAGCCCTACCGGCTGGCCCGCATCACCAGCTTCCGCGAGCCCTTCGAGGACCCCTTCGGCAGCGGCTACCAGCTGGTGCAGGCGCTGATTGCGATCGGCCGCGGCGAGTGGTTCGGGGTCGGCCTCGGCGCCTCGGTGCAGAAGTTGCAGGCCTTCCCCGAGGTCCACACCGACTTCATCTTCTCGGTGCTGGCCGAGGAGCTGGGCTTCGCCGGCGTGCTGGCCACCCTGCTGCTGTTCGGCGTGCTGCTCTGGCGCGCCTTCGCCATCGGCCTGCGCTGCATGCTGCTGCGCCGGCAGTTCGCCGGGCTGGTGGCCTACGGCATCGGCCTGTGGATCGGCGTGCAGGCCACGGTGTCGATCGGGGTCAACCTCGGCCTGCTGCCGACCAAGGGCCTGACCCTGCCGCTGATCAGCTACGGCGGCTCCAGCCTGATGATGACCTGCGCCGCCATCGGCCTGCTGCTGCGGGTCAGCTACGAGCTGGACCGCGCCGAGCGCCAGGTGCAACGCGCCCGCAACGACCTGCGGCAGTTCGACGGCCCGGGCGAGACGGTGCTGCCGGCGGCCCTGGTCGCGGCGCAGGCCGCCGCCGTCCGCACGAAGCCGGCGGCGCGGATCGAGCCGGTCATCGGGGGGATGCGATGAGCACGCCCCGTTTCAGCGTGCTGGCCGGTGGCACCGGCGGGCACATCTTCCCGGCGCTGGCGGTGGCCCGCGTGCTGCGTGGCCGCGGTGCCGAGGTGCGCTGGATCGGTTCGGCCGGCGGCATGGAGGAGCGCCTCGTGCCCGAGGACGGCTTCGCCATCGACACGCTGGCCGTCGGTGGCCTGCGCGGCAAGGGGATCACCACCCTGCTTGCCGCGCCGCTGCGGCTCGCCCGCGCCGTGCGCCAGGCCCGCGCCCTGCTGAAGGAGCAGCGGCCGCAGGCGGTGCTGGCCTTCGGCGGCTACGCCAGCGGGCCGGGCGGGCTGGCGGCGCGCAGCCTCGGCCTGCCGCTCATCGTCCATGAGCAGAACCGCGCGCCCGGCCTCACCAACCGCGTGCTGGCGCGGATCGCCCGCCGCGTGCTCACCGGCTTCCCCGGCGCCTTCCCGCCCCCGGCCGAAGTGGTCGGCAACCCGGTGCGCGAGGCCATCGCCGCGCTGCCCGACCCGGCCCGGCGGCTGGCCGGCCGCGACGGCCCGCCGCGCCTGCTCGTGCTCGGCGGCAGCCAGGGCGCGCGCGGGCTGAACCTGGCGCTGCCGGAGGCGTTGGCCGGCCATCCCGGCCTCGAGATCCGCCACCAGTGCGGCGCGAAACTGCTCGACGAGACCCGTGCGGCCTACGCCGCCGCCGGCGTCACGGCGCGGGTCGAGCCCTTCATCGCCGACATGGCCGGGGCCTACGGCTGGGCCGACCTCGTCATCAGCCGCGCCGGTGCGTCGACGCTGGCCGAACTCTGCGCCGCCGGCGTGGCCAGCGTGCTGGTGCCCTTCCCCGGCGCGGTGGACGACCACCAGGCCCGCAACGCCGAATACCTCGCCGAGGGGCAGGCCGCGCTGTGGCTGCGCCAGACCGCCACGCTCGCGGCGGACCTCGCCGGGCTGCTGCCGCCCCTGCTCGCCGATCGCGCCCGCCTGCTCGCCATGGCCCGCGCCGCCCGTGCCCTGGCCCTGCCGGATCCCGCCGGGCGCGTCGCCGACATCGCCTTCGAGGAGGCCCGCGCATGATCCCCGGACGGCTCAAGCACCCCGGCGACCTGGCCCGCGTGTTCGACCGCGTCCACTTCGTCGGCATCGGCGGCGTCGGCATGAGCGGCATCGCCGAGGTCATGCTGACGCTCGGCTACCGCGTCTCCGGCTCCGACCAGGCCGATGGCGCCGCCACCCGCCGGCTCGCCGCGCTGGGTGCCACGATCCACCGCGGCCACCGCGCCGAACACGTCGGCGAGGTCGATGCGCTGGTGGTGTCGAGCGCGATCCGGCCCGACAACCCCGAGCTGACCGAGGCCCGCGCCCGCCGCATCCCGGTGGTGCCGAGGGCCGAGATGCTGGCCGAGCTGATGCGCCTCAAGCGCGGCATCGCCATCGCCGGCACCCATGGCAAGACCACCACCACCTCGCTGGTGGCGAGCGTGCTCAGCGAGGGCGGGCTCGACCCGACCTTCGTGATCGGCGGCAAGCTGCTCTCGGCCGGTGCCAACGCGCGGCTGGGCGGCAGCGAGTGGCTGGTGGCCGAGGCCGACGAGAGCGACGGCAGCTTCCTGCGCCTCAACCCGCTCGTCGCCGTGGTCACCAACATCGACGCCGACCATCTGGAGAACTACGGCGGCGATTTCGAGCGGGTCAAGCGCGCCTTCGACGAGTTCCTGCACCGGCTGCCGTTCTACGGCCTTGCCGTGCTCTGCATCGACGATCCGGAGGTCGCGATGCTCGCCGCGCAGACGCCACGCCACGTGCTGCGCTACGGCTTCGCGCAGAGCGCCGACGTGCGCGCCAGCGCGGTCCGCCAGGATGGCGCCACCATGCACTTCACCCTGCACCTGCCGGGCGAGGCGCCGGCGCCGATACGGCTCAACCTGCCGGGCCGCCACAACGTGCAGAACGCGCTCGCCGCCGCCGCCATCGGCTGGCAGCTCGGTGTCGGTGCCGAGGCCATCGCCCGCGCCTTCGCCGCCTTCGAAGGGGTCGGCCGGCGCTTCAACCTCAAGGGCGGGATCGCGCTGCCCGGGGGCGGCGAGGCCCTGCTGGTCGACGACTACGGCCACCATCCGGTCGAACTCGCGGCGGTGTTCGCCGCCGCCCGCGGCGGCTGGCCCGAGCGCCGCCTCGTCGCCTGCTTCCAGCCGCATCGCTACAGCCGCACCCGCGATCTGTTCGACGATTTCGCCAAGGTGCTGAGCGAGGTCGATGCGCTGGTGCTCTGCGATGTCTACCCGGCCGGCGAGGCACCGATCGCCAACGCCGACGCCAGGGCGCTGGCGCGTGCCGTCCGCACCCGCGGCCGCGTCGACCCGGTGCTGGCCGGTACGGCGAAGGAGCTTCCGGACGTACTCGCCGACGTGCTGCAGGCCGACGACCTGGTGATCCTGCTCGGTGCTGGCGACATCGGCGCGGTGGCGCAGCAGCTCGCCGAGCGCGGCCTGCCTCCGCGTGACGGCACCGTCGCCGGCCATGGAGGAGGGCCATGAGCCTCGAAGCCGGCCGCGCCACCATCGCCGCGTTGAAGGACCGCCTCGCGGCCCTCGATCCGGCCGCCTTCGGCCGGGTCGCCGTGCTGATGGGCGGGGAATCCGCCGAGCGCGCGGTCTCGCTGGATTCCGGTGCCAACGTGCTCGCCGCGCTGCGCGCCCGCGGCGTCGACGCGCACGCCGTCGATGGCCTGCCGACGCTGCTCGGCGCGCTGCGGCAAGGCGGTGGCGATGCCGGTCGCGACGGCTCCGCCCGGCCACCTTTCGACCGCGTGTTCAACATCCTGCACGGCGGCGTCGGCGAGAACGGCGTGCTGCAGGGCGCGCTGGCGGCGCTCGGCATTCCCGGCACCGGGGCCGGCGTGCTCGGCAGCGCGCTCACCATGGACAAGATCCGCAGCAAGCAGGTGTGGATCGCCGAGGGCCTGCCGACCCCGGCCTTCGTCCGCATCGCGCCCGGCGCCGACCTCGCCACCGCGCTGCGTCCGCTCGGCCTGCCGGTGTTCGTGAAGCCCTCGACGGAAGGCTCCAGCGTCGGCGTGTTCCGCATCGTCGATGAAGCCGGCCTCGCGCCGGCCGCCGCCTTCGCCCGCGGCTACCCCGGCGAGCTGCTGGCCGAACGCATGGTCGCCGGCGAGGAATACACCGTCGGCATCCTCGGCGAGCTCGCCCTTCCGTCGGTGCGCATCGTCCCGCCCGGCGACTGGTACGACTACCACGCCAAGTACGTCAGCGACGACACCCGCTACTTCTGCCCCGGCCTCGACGACGCCGGCGAGGCGGCACTCGGCGCGTTGGCGCTGGCGGCCTTCCGCGCCGCCGGCTGCTCCGGTTGGGGCCGCGTCGATTTCATGCGCGATCGCGCCAGCGGCGCCTTCCAGCTGATCGAGATCAACACCGCGCCGGGCATGACCAGCCATTCGCTGGTGCCCAAGGCGGCGGCGGCGCTCGGCCTCGGCTTCGAGGAACTCTGCCTCGCCATCCTCGCCCAGACCCTGGAGGCCGACCGCGCATGAACCCCTTGTGGCGACTGCTGGGTTGGAGCTTCGCGCTGCTGCTGCTGGCGATGCCGGTGGTCGCGGTCGTGCAGGGCTGGATCGGCGGCGAACGCTGGCCGATCCGGGTGCTGGCGCTGCAGGCGCCGCTCGATCTGGTCGACGAGGCCAGCATCCGCGAAGTGGTGGCCCCGCGCACCGCCGCCGGCTTCTTCGCCACCGATCCCGCCGCGATCCGGACGGCGCTGGAGGCGCTGCCCTGGGTCGCCGAGGTCGAGGTCCGCAAGCAGTGGCCGGACCGCGTGCTGGTGCGCCTCGACGAGCACCGGCCCTACGGCTGGTGGACGCAAGGCCGGCTGGTGGCCGAGGACGGCCGCCTGTTCCCCGCCCCCGAGGGTGCCGACCCGGCCCTGCCGCGCTTCCACGGCAGCGACGACCGCAGCGCCGAGATGCTCGCCTTCCACCGCGAGGCGCGGCCGCTGCTGGTGCTCGCCGGCGACGACCTCGCCGAACTGCATCTTTCCGCCCGCGGTGGCTGGCGCATCCTCACCCGCGAGGGCCTCGCCATCGAACTCGGCCGCCAGGACGCACTGCCGCGGCTGGCGCGCTTCACCCGCCTGCTGCCGACCCTGCGCCGCGACCCGCAAGGGCGGGTCCTGCGCAGCGCCGACCTGCGCTACACCAACGGCTTCGCCCTCGCCTGGGGCGAGGCCGGCCTTCCCGCCGCGCGCCCCGCATCGAGCCCCGCATGAACCGCAAGAGCGACAAGTCCCTGATCGTCGGCCTCGACATCGGCACCTCCAAGGTGACCGCGCTGGTCGGCGAGTACGCCCCCGGGCAGCCGATCGAGATCATCGGCATCGGCACCCATGAGTCGCGCGGCATGCGCCGCGGCGTCGTGGTCGACATCGAATCCACGGTGCAGTCGATCCAGCGCGCCATCGAGGAGGCCGACGTGATGGCCGGTTGCGAGATCCGCTCGGTCTACGCCTCGATCGCCGGCAGCCACGTGCAGTGCCGCAACTCCAACGGCGTGGTGCCGGTGGCCTCCGGCGAGGTCAGCTACGCCGACCTCGACCGCGTGCTCGAGGCCGCGCGCGCGGTGGCGGTGCCGGCCGACCAGCGCACCCTGCACGCCATCCCGCAGGAGTACATCGTCGATGGCTCGCAGGAGGGCATCCGCAACCCGGTCGGCATGTCCGGCGTGCGCCTGGAGGTGCGCGCCCACCTGATCACCTGCGCCACCGCCGCCGCGGCCAACATCGGCAAGTGCATCCAGCGCTGCGGGCTCACGGTCGACGACCTGATCCTGTCCTCGCTCGCCTCCAGCACCGCGGTGCTCACCGCCGACGAGAAGGAGCTCGGCGTGGTGCTGGTCGACATCGGCGCCGGCACCACCGACATCGCGGTGTTCGTGCAGGGCGCGATCCGCCACTCGGCCTGCCTGCCGATCGCCGGCGACCAGATCACCAACGACATCGCCCACCTGCTGCGCACGCCCACGCCCGAGGCCGAGCAGATCAAGGTCCGCTACGCCTGCGCGCTGGCCCAGCTCGCCGGCCGCGAGGAGACCATCCAGGTCCCGAGCGTCGGCGACCGCCCGCCGCGCCGGCTGGCTCGGCAGGCGCTGGCCGAGGCGGTGCAGAACCGCTACGAGGAGATCTTCGAGATGGTGCAGGCCGAGCTGCGCCGCGCCGGCTACGAGGAGCTGGTGCGCGCCGGCATGGTGCTCACCGGCGGCAGCGCCCGCATGGAGGGCGTGGTCGAACTGGCCGAGGAGATGCTGCACATGCCGGTGCGGGTCGGCGTCCCGCAGGGCGTCGGCGGCCTCGGCGACGTCATCGGCAACCCGGTCCACGCCACCGGCGTCGGCCTGCTGCTCTGGGGCCGGCAGATGGAGGCCGGCCCCCGCACCAACCTGCACGCCGGCAAGGCCGGCGCCGCCCTCGACCGCCTGCGGACCTGGTTCCGCGGCGCGTTCTGACCGTCGGCCCCCCGACGCCCACCCACCGCAAGCCCCCACGACCCCCGAACCACCCAGAGGACACGGACATGGCGCAGTTTGAACTCATCGAGAAATTGGCCCCCAACGCGGTGATCAAGGTCATCGGCGTCGGCGGCGGCGGCGGCAACGCCGTCGCCCACATGGTCAACGCCCACGTCGACGGCGTCGAATTCATCGTCGCCAACACCGACGCCCAGGCGATCAAGAACGCCGGCGCCAAGCTGCACCTGCAGCTCGGCGCCAACGTCACCAAGGGTCTCGGCGCCGGCGCCAACCCCGAGGTCGGCCGCCAGGCCGCGCTCGAGGACCGCGAGCGCATCACCAACGCCCTGGCCGGCGCCGACATGGTGTTCATCACCGCCGGCATGGGCGGTGGCACCGGCACCGGCGCGGCACCGGTGGTGGCCCAGCTCGCCAAGGAGATGGGCATCCTGACCGTCGCCGTGGTCACCAAGCCCTTCCCCTTCGAGGGCCGCCGCCGCAGCCAGGTCGCGCTCAAGGGCATCGAGGAGCTGGCCAGCCACTGCGACTCGCTGATCACCATCCCGAACGAGAAGCTCATCACCGTGCTCGGCCGCGACGCCACCATGGTGCAGGCCTTCCGTGCCGCCAACGACGTGCTGCTGGGCGCGGTGCAGGGCATCGCCGACCTGATCGTCCGCCCCGGCCTGATCAACGTCGACTTCGCCGACGTCCGCACCGTGATGAGCGAGATGGGCCTCGCCATGATGGGCAGCGGCACCGCCCGCGGCGACGACCGCGCCCAGGCCGCCGCCGAGGCCGCCATCAGCAACCCGCTGCTGGACGAGGTCAACCTCGCCGGCGCCTGCGGAGTGCTGGTCAACATCACCGCCGGCCCGGACTTCACCATGCGCGAGTTCGACGAGGTCGGCCGCATCGTCGAGGAGTTCGCCTCCGAGGACGCCACCGTGGTGATCGGCACCGTGCTCGACACCGAGATGCAGGACGAGGTCCGCGTCACCGTGGTCGCCACCGGCCTCAACCGCGGCGTGCAGGCCCAGCGCCTGCCGAGCCGCGACCACGGCCGCGAGGCGGCGCGCGGAAGCGAGCGCGAGGTGGCCCGGCCCAAGGTGCAGCTGATCCGCAACGGCTCGACCGGCCTCGCCGAGTTCGCCGAACCGGCCGCCGCCACCCCGGCCGGCCGCGAGGGCGGCTTCCTCGGCCTGCGCAGCCGTTCCGCCGACGTCGCCCCGGCCACCGCGCTCTCGGAACTGCCGCAGGGGCAGGACTACCTGGACATCCCGGCCTTCCTGCGCCGCCAGGCCGACTGAAGGGGCCGCCACCGGCGTGGCGGGGGTCCGTCCCGCCGCCGGGAGGGGGGGGAGGGGCTGCGGGCAGGGGGCTGCCCGCAGCGTTCCCGTTCCGGGACGCCGCATTCCTATTTTAAGGTTTCGTTAAAGCTTCGTTGTGGTAAGGTTCCGGGCTACTGTGCCAATCCCCCGAGAGGGGCCCGGACCATGCTCAAGCAGCGCACCCTGAAGAACGTCATCCGCGCCACCGGCGTCGGCCTGCACAGCGGCGAGAAAGTCTACATGACCCTGCGCCCGGCGGCCGTGGACACCGGCATCGTGTTCCGCCGCGTCGACCTCGACCCGCCGGTCGAGATCAAGGCGAGCGCCCTGGCGGTCGGCGACACCTCGCTCTGCACCGCGCTGGTCAAGGACCAGGTCCGGGTCATGACGATCGAGCACCTGCTCTCGGCCATGGCCGGGCTCGGCATCGACAACGCCTACGTCGACCTGTCCACGGCCGAGGTGCCGATCATGGACGGCTCGGCCGGCCCCTTCGTGTTCCTGCTGCAGTCGGCGGGCATCGAGGAGCAGAACGCGCCGAAGCGCTTCATCCGCATCAAGAAGACGATCCTCGTCGAGGACGGCGATAAATGGGCCCGTTTCGAGCCCTTCGAGGGCTTCAAGGTCGGCTTCACCATCGACTTCCAGCACCCGGCCTTCCGCCGCTCGACCTCGAGCGCCGAGATCGACTTCTCGACCACCTCGTTCGTCAAGGAAGTCAGCCGCGCCCGTACCTTCGGCTTCATGCGCGACATCGAGTACCTGCGCGAGCGCAACCTGGCGCTGGGCGGCTCGATGGACAACGCCATCGTGCTCGACGACTACCGCGTGCTGAACGAAGACGGCTTGCGCTACGAGGACGAGTTCGTCAAGCACAAGATCCTCGACGCCATCGGCGACCTCTACCTGCTCGGCCACAGCCTGGTCGGCGCCTTCTACGGCCACAAGTCCGGCCACGCCCTCAACAACCGCCTGCTGCGCGCCCTGCTCGCCGACCGCACGGCCTGGGAGGAGGTCACCTTCGTCGACCCGGTGGCGGCGCCGATCTCCTACGCCAGCCCGGCCGCCGCGTTCTGAACCGGCCGCCAGCGCCCGCAACGAAGCCCGCCCGCCGGCGGGCTTCGCGTTTCCGCAGCCGGGCGATGCCGACGGCCGACGGCCCCGGCGCGGCGTTCCGCTTAGCGTTTTCCTAACAGGGGGTCCGTAGACTCGGCGTTCCCGTCGGTTCCCGTCGGCGGGTGCCGGCCGCTCGCGGCCAGCAACAGGAGCTGGGCCCGCAGTTCCGGGTCCGCAACGGATTGGGCGGCGGCTTCGAGCGTGGCTCGGGCCACCGCCGACAGCGGCGCCCCGGGGCGTGCCGGCGACGGTGCGGCCGGGGGAGCCACCTTCAGGGTCACCGTGCGGGCCTCCGAGAGGCCGGCCGCGTGGGCCGCCGCCAGCAGCAGGGCGGCGTCCATGCGCAGCCGGGCTTTCCAGGCCGGTGTCGGGACCAGCACCACCACCGTGTCGCCGTCGACATTGGCCAGCCGCAGCGGCGCGGCCAGGGCCGGCGGGAGATGGCGGCGGAAGCGCTGGTCGGCGGCGTCCAGCCAACGGGCGCGGTCGATCATCGCCCCGAGCGCCCCCTCGGCGGCCTTCGCGGCCGGGCGGGGCGGGTTCGGGGCGCCGGCGGGCGCGGACGTCGTCGCAGTCGTTCTGGATCGGACCATGCCCAACATCATCGTCGTTTCCCGCCATCTGCGCTCGCCCTGGACGCTCCGCCTGGAGGAGCCGCGTAACCGCGCGTTCGCCGTGGCCGCGCTCGCCGCGGCGGTGCTGCTCATCGCCACCGCCGGCTGGGCCTTCGGCCGCTGGGTTGCCGGCGACGGCCTCGCCCCGTTGCGCGCCGAAGTGCAGGCCGGCGCGGCGGCGGTCGAGGCGGCCCGCGCCGAGGCCCGGCGCGAGGTCAACGCACTCGCCGCCCGCGTCGGTGAACTGCAGGCCCAGGCCAACCGCCTGAACGCGCTCGGCCAGCGCCTCACCGAACTGGGCGGGGTCGCCGCCGGCGAGTTCGACTTCAGCGAGCGCCCCGGCGTCGGCGGCCCCGAGCAGCCCGCCAGCGCCGCCGCGCCCGACCTCGGCGCCAGCCTCGGCGAGGTCGAGTCCGCCTTCGCCCGTGCCGAACGCCAGCTCGACGTGCTGGGTGCCCTGCTCGAAGGCGAGCAGCTCGCCGCCGCCGCACGCCCCAGCCACGCCCCGGCGCCGGGCTACATCTCCTCCGGCTTCGGCTTCCGCGCCGACCCCTTCACCGGCGCGCGCAGCCACCACTTCGGCGTCGACTTCGACGCCAACATCGGCGACCCGGTGCGCGCCGCCGCTGCCGGCATCGTCAGCTTCTCCGGCTGGAAGCCGGGCTACGGCCACACCGTGGTGGTCGACCATGGCGACGGTTACCAGACGCTCTACGCCCACAACCAGAAGAACCTCGTCGCCGAGGGCGAGCTGGTGCGCGCCGGCCAGCAGATCGCCAAGGTCGGTTCGAGCGGCCGCTCGACCGGCTCGCACCTGCACTTCGAGGTGCACGTCAACGGCCGCCCGGTCAACCCGATGGCCTACCTCGAGCGCCTGCGGCGCTGAGCCCCCGGCGCGGCGATCGACGGGCCGCCGGCCCCGGCGGGCCGCCTTGATAACCCCGTCCGCCGCCTCCAGCTAGAATGCGCGGCTGCCTCCGGGGCAGCCGCCGCCTTGTGGCGCCCGCCCTCCCCGAATCCCCTTCCGACGCCCCTCCATGCTCAATCGCCTCCTCACCGCCCTGTTCGGCAGCCGCAACGAGCGCCTGGTGCGCCAGCTCGGCAAGTCCGTCGCCAAGATCAATGCGCTGGAGGACGGCCTGAAGGCCCTCGACGACGCCGCGTTGCAGGCCAAGACCGCCGAGTTCAAGGCCCGGGTCGAGAAGGGCGAGACGCTCGAAGCACTGCTGCCGGAGGCCTTCGCGGTCTGCCGCGAGGCCGCCCGCCGCGTACTCGGCATGCGCCACTACGACGTGCAGCTGATCGGCGGCATGGTGCTGCACCAGGGCAAGATCGCCGAGATGCGCACCGGCGAGGGCAAGACCCTGGTGGCCACCCTGCCGGTGTACCTCAACGCGCTGGCCGGCAAGGGCGTGCACGTGGTGACGGTGAACGACTACCTCGCCCGCCGCGACGCCGCCTGGATGGGCAAGGTCTACGAGTTCCTCGGCCTCTCGGTGGGCGTGGTCTGGCCGGGCATGCCGATGGGCGACAAGCACGCCGCCTACGCCGCCGACATCACCTACGGCACCAACAACGAGTTCGGCTTCGACTACCTGCGCGACAACATGGCGCTGCGCAAGGAGGACCGCTACCAGCGCGGCCTGCACTACGCCATCGTCGACGAGGTCGACTCGATCCTGATCGACGAGGCGCGTACCCCGCTGATCATCTCCGGTCCCGGCGACGAGTCGCCGGAGCTGTACACCAAGGTCAACAAGATCGTCCCCCACCTGGCGCGCCAGGCCGACGAGAACGCCGAGGGCGACTACTGGGTCGACGAGAAGGGCAAGCAGGTGCACCTGTCGGAGGACGGCATGGAGCACGCCGAGGCGCTGCTGCGCTCGGCCGGCATCCTGCAGGGCGACGACAGCCTGTACGCCGGCCACAACATCGCCGTCGTCCACCACTTGAACCAGGCCCTGCGCGCCCACGCGCTCTACCAGCGCGACGTCGACTACATCGTCCGCAACGGCGAGGTCGTCATCGTCGACGAGTTCACCGGCCGCACCCTGGTGGGCCGGCGCTGGTCGGACGGCCTGCACCAGGCGGTCGAGGCCAAGGAGGGCGTCACCGTCCAGCGCGAGAACCAGACCCTGGCTTCGATCACCTTCCAGAACTTCTTCCGCATGTACGGCAAGCTGGCCGGCATGACCGGCACCGCCGACACCGAGGCCTTCGAGTTCAACTCGATCTACGGCCTCGAGGTGGCGGTGATCCCGACCCACCGGCCGATGATCCGCAAGGACCATCCCGACCTCGTGTTCTTCAACCGCAAGGGCAAGTACGCCGCGGTGATCGAGGACATCAAGGACTGCCACCGCCGCGGCCAGCCGGTGCTGGTCGGCACCACCTCGATCGAAACCTCCGAGCTCATCAGCGAACAACTGAAGGCCGCCGGCATCGCCCACGAGGTGCTGAACGCCAAGCAGCACGAGCGCGAGGCGCAGATCGTCGCCCAGGCCGGCCGCCCCGGCGCGGTCACCATCGCCACCAACATGGCCGGCCGCGGCACCGACATCGTGCTCGGCGGCTCGCTGGAGGCCGAGCTGCAAGCGGCCGGCGAGATCGACGAACTGACCAGGGCGCGCATCAAGGCCGACTGGCAGCAGCGCCACGAGGCGGTCAAGGCCGCGGGCGGCCTGCACATCATCGGCACCGAGCGCCACGAGAGCCGCCGCATCGACAACCAGCTGCGTGGCCGCTCCGGCCGCCAGGGCGACCCCGGTTCCTCGCGCTTCTACCTCTCGCTCGAAGACAACCTGATGCGCATCTTCGCCAGCGACTGGGTGCAGAAGGCGATGGCGCGGATGGGCATGAAGGAGGACGAGGCCATCGAGTCCGGCCTGGTCACCCGCCAGATCGAGAACGCCCAGCGCAAGGTCGAGGCGCACAACTTCGACATCCGCAAGAACCTGCTCGACTACGACGACGTCGCCAACGACCAGCGCAAGGTGGTCTACGAGCAGCGCAACGAGCTGCTCGACCATGGCGATGTCGACGCCGGTATCGTCGCCATCCGCGACGACGTGCTGGCCGCCCATGTGCGCAAGTACGTGCCGGCGCAGTCGGTCGACGACCTCTGGGACCTGCCGGGGCTGGAAGCCAGCCTGCGCGACGAGTTCACCATCGAGGTCGACGTGCGCGGCGTGGTGGCCAGTGGCGTCGAGATCGACGACGAGGGCGTGGTCGCGCTGGTGCAGAAGGCCGGCCACGAGCACTTCGCCGCCAAGGAGGCGCAGGTCGGCGCCGAGTTGATGCGCCAGCTGGAGAAGCAGGTGATGCTCTCCATGCTCGACCAGAACTGGAAGGAGCACCTCGCCCGCATGGACTACCTGCGCCAGGGCATCCACCTGCGCAGCTACGCGCAGAAGCAGCCCAAGCAGGAGTACAAGCGCGAGGCCTTCGAGCTGTTCGAGCAGATGCTGGACAAGGCCAAGCGCGACATCGTCACCCTGCTCGCCCGCGTGCGCGTGCGCACCGAGGAGGAAGTGCAGGCGATGGAGGCCGAGGAGCGCCGTCGCGCCGAGGCCGCCGCCCGCGCCATGCAGTTCCGCCACCCCGAGACCGGCAGCTACGGTGCCGACGAGGAGGCCGCCGACGTGCGCGAGGAGCAGCAGCGGCTGGCCCGCATCGCCGCCGCCGAGGCCGCCGCGCCGGCCGCCGCCTCGCCCTACGCCAAGGTCGGCCGCAACGAGCCCTGCCCCTGCGGCTCGGGCAAGAAGTTCAAGCACTGCCACGGCCGCGCCCGCTGACGCCCGGCACCGGCATGGCCGATGCCGCACTGGCGGTGGTGGCCGCCGTGCTGGCCGACGAAGCCGGCCGGCTGCTGCTGGCGCGCCGGCCGGAGGGCAAGGCTCATGCCGGCCTCTGGGAGTTCCCCGGCGGCAAGCGCGAGCCGGGGGAAGCCGCGCTCACCGCCCTGCGCCGTGAGTTGCACGAGGAACTGGCCATCGTCCTCGAGGCCGCCGAACCGCTGATCCGGGTGCCGGTGGCCGCGGCCGAACCCGAACCGCAGCAAGGGTCGGCCTCGGTATCGCCGCGTATCGCCCTGCGGCTGGAGGTCTGGCGCGCCAGCGCCTGGCACGGCCGGCCGCAGGCGCGCGAGCACAGCGCGCTGGCCTGGGTCGATCCGGCCGAATTGGCCGATGCCACCCGCTGGCCGATGCCGCCGGCCGACCGCCCGGTGCTGCCCGCCCTGCGCGATCCGCCTGCGCTCTGGATCACCCCGGCCGTGGCCGCCGAAGCCGCCGCCGAGGCCGCCCTGCTGGCCCGCGCCCAAGCCCTGCTGGCGGGCGGCCTGCGCCGCCTGCACCTGCGCGTCGGCCCGGAGGCCCCCGGACAGCGCCAGCGCCTCGCCCGCGCCCTCGCCCCGGCCTGCGCCGCCGCCGGGGCGGAACTGCTGGTGCACGGCGATGCCGCACTGGCCGAAGCCCTGGGCCTCGGCCTGCACCTGCGCGCCGCCCAGCTGGCCGAGCCGCCGCCCGCGCTCGCGCGCCTGCAGGCCGCCGGCCGACCATGCAGTGCCGCCGCCCACGACGCCGGCGAACTGCGCCGAGCCGCCGCACTCGGCCTCGGCAGTGCCCTGCTCGGCCCGGTGCGGGCCACCCCGACCCATCCCGGCCAGCCCGGCCTCGGCTGGGCCGGGTTCGAGGCCCTGCGGGCGCTGGTGCCGGAGCTGCCGGTCTACGCGCTGGGGGGTTTGGGCCCCGCCGACCTCGCCGAGGCCCGCCGGCACGGCGCCCAAGGCGTGGCCGGCATCCGGGGGTTCGGGCTTGCCAAGGCGGTTTGATGTCGTTACATTAAACCGTGCGGATCACCTACGACCCGGCGAAGCGACGCCACACCTTCGAAGAGCGCGGCCTCGACTTCGAGGATGCGGCCTTGGTGTTCTCCGGCACCACCTTCGAGATCGAGGACGGGCGGCGCGATTACGGCGAAGTCCGGATCCTCTGTTTCGGTCATCTCGCCGGCCGTCTCGTGGTGGTCGGTTACACGCCGCGCGGCAACGCCCGGCACGTTTTCAGCATGAGGAAAGCCAATGACCGCGAACAGGCCAAGCTCCGCCCCTTCTTCGAGGCGGCCGCCGATCCGGAGTGAGCTCACCCGCGTCGATACCGACCCTGCGGCCGAACGCCCGGACGCGGAACTGCCGGAGCTCACCGACGCCATGTTGGCGCGAGGTGTCCTGCGGCGTGCCGGCCGACCCTTGGCCAAGGATCCGCGCCGGCAGGTCACGATCCGCCTGCCTGAGTCCACGCTAGTCGCGTGGCGGGCCACCGGCCCGGGCTGGCAGACGCGGATGGCGGCGCTACTGCGCAAGCCCCCGGGCGAGTAACGGTCTTGCTCGCTTTGGCGAGCACCGCCTTGTCGGGCGCGCCTGCCTTCGTGGGCCACGGGGTCACGGCCGGCGTGTTGGTCTCGTGAGCACGCCGCGGCAAGGCGCACGCGACGGTCGTGGCGAGCCGCAATCGCAAGCGCGGTGTCTGGTGGGCGAGCCGCGGCGGTGAGGGCTATCCTGCGGCAGCGAGGCAGGAGCCGAGCGCCGCGCGTGAGCCCATGGATGGGCGATCGCGCGGAAAGCAGGTGGCCC
>Ga0208370_100109_pt1 | contig 26456 bp, 26 predicted proteins | sample Subbio12Jun_QV11_FD_184822 | JGI IMG/M metagenome (GOLD analysis project Ga0208370, IMG submission 184822) | Serpentinite rock and fluid subsurface biosphere microbial communities from McLaughlin Reserve, California, USA -CR12Jun_QV11 (SPAdes) | ecosystem: Environmental > Terrestrial > Deep...
TGCGCGTTGATGGCGGTGACCGCATTGCTGCGGTTGGTGGCGGCATTGGTGGTGGCACCGACCGAGATGGTCTGGCCGTTGAGGACGAAGCTGGAGGTGCCGGCCGCCGTGGTGGTCACGGTCTGGGTATTGGTGACGCTGGTGGCGTTGGCGCTGGCGACCAGACCCTGCACCCCGGCGGTGTTGAGTGCGCCGGCCAGGACGCGGGCGTCGTTGGCGATGCTGCCGAGCGCCACCACCGTGGTGCCGATCGTGATCGACTGCGCGGCAGCGGTATTCGAAGCCACGCCGATGCCCTGGTTGGCGAGCTGGAAACCGGTGAACTGGCCGAGCGCCGAGGAGCGGGCGCTGGCGATCGAATCCACGGTGATGGTCTGGCCGGCGTTGGCGCCGACCTGGAACTGCTGCGCGGTGAACGTGCCATCGAGCAGGTTCAGGCCGTTGAACTGGGTCTGGGTGGCGACCCGGTCGACCTCGGCGATGAGCTGCTGGACCTCGGCGTTCAGGGCCTGACGGTCGGAAGCGGAATTGGTGGCGTTGGCCGACTGCACGGCCAGTTCGCGGATGCGCTGCAGGTTGTTGCCGATCTCGGCCATCGCGCCTTCGGCCACCTGGGCCAGCGAGATGCCGTCGTTGGCGTTGCGGGCGGCCTGGTTCAGGCCGCGGATCTGGGTGGTGAAGCGCTCGGAGATGGCGAGGCCGGCGGCGTCGTCGCGGGCGCTGTTGATGCGCAGGCCGGAGGAGAGCCGCTGGATGGTGGTGGCGAGCGTCGCGGAATTGGTCTGCAGGTTGCGCTGGGCGTTCAGCGAAATCGTGTTGGTGTTGATGATGCTCATGACCGGGAGTCCTCATTGGCGTCGGGGAGGGTCCGGCAAAGACTGCAAGCCGCATGCCAAGGCCCGGAAACGACGAAGCCCCCGGCCGGGCCGGGGGCTTCGGGTACCACGGGGCCGGCCGGGGCCGGCGATTCGCGCTTACCGCAGCAGGGCCAGCACGTTCTGCGGGATCTGGTTGGCCTGGGCCAGCATGGCGGTGCCGGCCTGCTGCAGGATCTGCGTGCGGGTCAGCTCGGCCGTCTCGCGGGCGTAGTCGGTATCGCGGATGCGGCTGCGCGATGCGGCCAGATTCTCCGAGGTGGTGTTGAGGTTGCCGATCACCGAGCTGAAGCGGTTCTGGATGGCACCGAGATCGGCGCGCGAGCTGCTGATCCGCTCCAGAGCGGCATCCACCGCGGTCAGCGCGGTGTTGGCGCCGGCCACCGTACCGATGTTGACGGCGGTCAGGGCGGTGCCGGTGGCGGCGATGGTCTGGGCACCGGGGTTGAAGGCGCCGGTGAAGGTGACCGAGCCGGAGACCCCGGCCGGGGCGCGGTAGGTCAGGTTCAAGGTGCCGCCGGTGGTGGCCGCCGCCAGCCCGAAGTCCGCCAGCGTGGTGCCGGTGGCGGTGCCGACGGCGAAGCCGCCCACCGTGATGTTGCGGCCGTCGGCCGCGGTCAGCCGCAGGCCGCTGCCGGTGTCGGCGGCGATGACGCCGGTGACCGCCGACTGCGCGTTGATGGCGGTGACCGCATTGCTGCGGTTGGTGGCGGCATTGGTGGTGGCACCGACCGAGATGGTCTGGCCGTTGAGGACGAAGCTGGAGGTGCCGGCCGCCGTGGTGGTCACGGTCTGGGCATTGGTGACGCTGGTGGCGTTGGCGCTGGCGGTCATGCCGGGGATGCCGGCGCTGTTGATGGCCGAGGCCAGGACGCGGGCGTCGTTGGCGATGGTGCCGAGCGCCACCACCGTGGTGCCGACCGTGATCGACTGCGCGGCGGCGGTATCCGAAGCCGTGCCGATGCTCTGGTTGGTGAGCTGGAAACCGTTGAACTGGCCGAGCGCCGAGGCGCGGGCATTGCCGATCGAATCCACGGTGATGGTCTGGCCGGCATTGGCGCCGACCTGGAAGGCCTGCGCCGAGAAGCTGCCGTCCAGCAGGTTCAGGCCGTTGAACTGGGTCTGGGTGGCGACGCGGTCGATCTCGCTGACCAGCTGGGCGACTTCGGCCTGCAGGGCGGCACGGTCACTGGCGGAGTTGGTGGCGTTGGCCGACTGCACAGACAGCTCGCGGATGCGCTGCAGGTTGTTGCTGATCTCGGCCAGCGCGCCCTCGGCGGTCTGGGCGAGCGAGATGCCGTCGTTGGCGTTGCGGGCAGCAACATCCAAGCCGCGGATCTGGGTGGTGAAGCGCTCCGAGATGGCGAGGCCGGCGGCGTCGTCGCGGGCGCTGTTGATGCGCAGGCCGGAGGAGAGCCGCTGGATGGTGGTGGCCAGCGTCGCGCTGTTGGCCTGCAGGTTGCGCTGCGCGTTCAGCGAAATCGTGTTGGTGTTGATGATGCTCATGGCAGGGTCTCCTGGTCGGGTCGTTACGCCGGCGCGACGGGTGCCGTCCGGGGCCGCGGTGGGGGCCGTGGCCCGGAATTCCCGCTGCTGTGGGCAGTAACGGCCCGGGCCGGCCGGGCTTTAGCCGGCCGGCGGCCCAAGACGTGACTCAGCGCAAGTAATTGAACAGCGACAGGCTGGCCACCCGCTGGAAGCTCAGCTGGGCGGCGTCGAGCGCGGCGCCCTGCTGGGCCAGCCGGCTGGCGGCCTCGGCCATGTTGACGTCGCGCAGGCCGGACAGGGTGGTCCGCAGGGTGACGTTGTTGGCCTCGCGCAGGGCGGCGGCCTCGTCGATGCCGGCCAGCCGGGCGCCGCCGGCGGCCCGCAGGTCGACGAAATGATCCTGGGCGCTGGCGATGGCGGCGAGTGCCTCGAAGATGGCGTTCTGCTGGCGGCTGCGCTCGAGCACGGTGGTGGCCGGCACCTCCAGCGCCGTGGCCAGCGCGTCGAGGGTGCGGAACAGGTCCTGCCGCGGAGCCGGCTCGATCCGGAAGACATCGCCGGCCACCGGCTCGCCGTTCAAGACCAGTTGCAGGCCCTGGAAGGCGATGCTGGCCCCCGGGGTGTAGCTGCCGGTCTGCGGCGGCAGCAGCGGCAGGCCGGCGGCGTCGCGGATCTCCCAAGCGGTGGGGCTGGTGAAGGCGACCTGGAAGGCGGCGTGGCCGGTGGCGGCCCAGGCCGCGGCATCGACCACGCCGAAGCTGCCGAGCAAGCCGCTGCCGAGGTTGCCGGCATCGGCGGTGGCGCGCACCCGGCCGTCGCCGGTCGGCACCCGCATCCACACCTCGCTGCCCGGCTCGGCATCCTGCAGGGCCAGCGCCGGGGCCACCTCGATGCGGCGCTGCCCCTGGTCGCCGACGTAGGCGACACCGCCCGGCCCGTCGACGAAGGGCGGGCGGTCGTCCTGGGTACCGCCGAACAGATGGCGGCCGGCGGCGTCGGTGCTGTTGGCGAGCGCCAGCAGGCCGGCGCGGAGCTGCCGCAACTCGCGCGCCAGCGAGGCGCGGTCGCTGCTCGACAAGGGCGCGTTGGCGGCCTGGAGGGTCAGCTCCCGGACGCGTTGCAGGGCCTCGCCGGCCTGCGCCAGGGTGCTTTCCTGCAGGTTCAGGCGATTGGCCAGCACGTTGGCGTTCAGGGCGAAACGGTCGAGTTCGGCCAGCGCGCGGTCGAGCGCGGTGGCGGCACCGGCGGCCAGCGGGTCGTCGGCGGCGCGGTTGACCCGGCGCCCGCTGGCGAGCGTGTCCTGGGTGGCGATCAGCTCGGCCTGGCGGCGCAGCAGCTGCCCGATGTTGGCCTCGAACAGGGCATTGCTGGAGATGCGGTTGAGGCTCATGGCGCGGCTCGCTTCAGCGTCGCACGGCGGCGAGGAAGGTCTGGAACACGGTGTCGGCGGTGGCGATCACCTGGGCGGCGGCCTGGTAGGCCTGCTGGAAGCGCAGCAGGTTGGCGGCCTCCTCGTCGAGGTTGACGCCGGAGAGCGACTCGCGCTGCTGGACGATGGCGGCATCGATGCCCTGCTGGCTGCCCAGCGCGAAGGCCGCCTCGCGGGCCTGCGAACCGACCCGCGTGGTCATGGCGACGATGGCGTCGTTCGGCGAGTTGGCACCATTGGCCAGCAGCCGGGCGTCGTCGAGGTTGGCCCAGGCGCGCATATTGGTGTTGTCGCTGCTGCCGCTGACGTTGGGGCCGACGCGGAACACGTCGCCGGCCCGCGGCAGGCCGTCCAGCACCAGCCGCCAGCCGTCGCGGTCGATCGCCGCGCCCGGCGTGTAGGTGCCGGTCACCGGCGGCACCAGCGGGGCGCCCGCGCCGTCGAGCAGCTCGTAGGCGGTGGGCGAGGTGAAGCGCAGGCGGATCGGGGTGGCGAGGTCGGGGTCGTCGGGGTCGGTGACGGCGAGCGACACCACCCGCCCGCTGCCCAGGTTGGCGAGGTCGGCGCTGGGCCGCACGCGGCTGGCGGCGGCGATGCGGTTCGGGTCGTTGGTCGCCACGGCGAGGTCGCGGGCCGCGGTGCTGGCGGGTTCGACCAGGAAGCGGTCGTTGGTGGCCGGCGTGCCGGAGGCGACGATGGCGAGACCGTTGACCAGGAACGGACTGGCCGTGGTGCCGAGGCCGGTGAGTGCCACCGGGCTGCCGTCGCTGGCGCGGCGGGCGCTCCAGGCCGTGCCGTCGAAGCGGAACTCGAGCGGCACGCCATCGAGTGCGCCGATGTCGGCGCGGCTGACCGCCAGCGCGCCGCTGCCGGTGTTGCCGCGGTGCGCCAGCGGGGTGGGCGGCGGCAGGGCGAAGAAATCGGCGCCGACGTTGCCGTTGAGGTCGAGGCCGGCGCGGCTGGTGCGGTTCACCGCCTCGGCCAGGGTGGCGGCGATGCGGCCCAGTTCGGCGCGGCCGACATCGATCTGCTCGGCGCGGGCGGCCAAGGCACCGCCCAGCCGCCCGGCCAGGCTGCCGGCACCGAGCCGCACCGTGCCGGTGCCGCTTTGCAGGGCCAGCACCAGCCGGTCGGCCCGGTAATCATCGGGCTGGGTGACGAGCCGCGAGGCGGTGGCCCCGACCACCAGCGGCAGGCCGCCGGCGGTGAACACGTTGAGCGCCCCGTCGTCCTGCGGCACGGTGCTGACGCCGACCAGCACCGCGACCTGCTGCACCAGCCGGTCGCGCTGGTCGAGCAGGTCGAGCGGAGCATTGCCCGGGCCGTTGCGGACGATCTCGACGTTGAGCCGGGCGATCTCGGTGGCCAACCGGTTCAGCTCGTCGGCACCGCCGACCAAGGTGGCGTTGATCTCGCCATCGATCTGTTCGAGGCCCTGGTGCAGCAGGTCGAAGCGGGCGACGAGCGCCTGGGCGCGGCCCAGCAGCTCGGTGCGCGCCGCCTGCGAGGCCGGCTCGGCGGCCACGCCCTGGGCGGCGTCGAAGAAGGCCGACCACACCCGCGGCAGGCCGGTGCTGCTGTCGGTGAACAGCTGGTCGATGCGCTGGGCGAAGCCGTTGGCCAGCTCCAGCCGGCCCAGTTCGCCACGGCTGTCGAGCAGGCGCCGGGTGACCAGCCCGTCGGCCAGCCGGCTGACTCCCGCCACCTGCACGCCGGCGCCCTGGTAGTTGGCGCCGAGGCCGCCTCCGGCGCGGTTGGCGAGTTCGACCCGCTGCCGGGTGAAGCCCTCGACGCTGGCGTTGGCGATGTTGTGGCTGGTGGTGGCGAGCGCCCGCTGGAAGGCCAGGAGGGCACTGGTGCCGTTGCCGAGGATGCTGGTCATCACAGACCTCCGAAGCCGGCGGCGAACACGGTCGCCGCGCCGGCGGCCGGGCCGCGGGTGGCGTCGATGCCCAAGCCCTGCAGGGCGTGGGCGAGGGTCGGGCCGGTGGCGATCGCCTCGATCTTGCGGGCGTAGTCCGGATCGGTGGCGTAGCCGGCGCGTTGCAGGGCTTCGGCGAAGCCGCGGATGTCGCTGCCGTTGCCCAGCACGTCGCCGTAGCGCGGCAAACGCCGCAGCAGGGCGGCGTAATCGTCGAAGCTGGCGGCCATGTCCGGGTAGGCGCGGAAACGCGCCGGCTCGGCGCGGAAGCCGCCGCCGACGTACTCCAGCGTGCGGGTCTGCACGGTCTCGCCCTGCCAGTGGCGGCCGGCCTTGATGCCGAAGTAGTTGTGGGCCGACTCGCCGTGGGCGCGGATGCTGCTGCGGCCCCAGCCGGTCTCCAGCGCGGCCTGGGCCAGCACCCCGCGCGGATCGACGCCGAGCTCGTGGGCCACGCGCTCGGCGTGCGGCCAGGCGCGGGCGACGAAGGCGCGGATCTCGGCGGGGCTGGCACCCTCGCCCTCGGACCGCAGCGAAGCGACGGGCGGTGCCGAGGCCGGCGCCGGCACGGCCGCCGGAGCGGGCACCGACGCGGGCCGGCGTTCGAGGGCTGGGTCGAACCGCGGCACCGCCTGCAGCGGGATCCAGGCCGGATGCAGGGTCTTGGGCGTGGCCGGTGCGTGCAGCGGCAGGGCGGCCGGCGCGGCACCGGGCGGCAGCGCCGGCAAGCTGGCCGGGGCCTGCTCGCGCTGGAGTTGCCGGGCCACCATGTCGGCGATGCCCAGGCCCCGGCCCTGGGTCAGGGCCTGCGCCAGCTTCTGGTCGTGCAGGTCGCGGAACTTCCCGGCCGCGCCGGGGAAACTGGCATCGCCCGGCGTGGCCTCGCGCATGGCGCGGATCATCATCTGCGCGAACAGGCCCTCCATGTCGCGGGCGACCCGGTCGATCCGCGCCGGATCGGCGGCGGTCGGGGCCTTCAGCGGCAGCGGGGCGGCCTCGATGCGCATGGCGGTCAGATCACTTCCAGCTCGGCGCGCAGCGCGCCGGCCTGCTTCAGGGCTTCGAGGATGGCGATCAGGTCGCCCGGCGCGGCCCCGACCTCGTTGACGGCGCGGACGATCTGCTCCAGCGAGGCGCCGCCGCGGAACAGGAACATGCGCGAACCCTCCTCGACCACTTCGAGTGCCGTATCCGGCGCGACCACGGTCTCGCCGGGGCTGAACGGCGGCGGCTGGTCCACCAGCACGTCCTCGATGATGGTGACGGTGAGCGAGCCGTGGCTGACCGCCGCCGGCCGCACCTGCACGTTGCCGCCGATCACCACGGTACCGGTGCGGGCGTTCACCACCACCCGCGCCGGGCCTTCGCCGGCCTGCAGGGTGAGGTTCTCGACCCGGGCGACGAAGGCCACCCGCGCGCCGGGGTCGGTCGGGCTGCGCACCTGCACGGTGCCGGCATCGAGGGCGCTGGCCGCACCTTCGCCGAAGGCGGCGTCGAGCGCCTCGACCATGCGGCTCGCGGTGGTGAAATCGGGGCGGTGCAGGGCGAGCCGGATCTGCCCCGGCGCGCCCTGCGCCAGGGCGTCGGGCAGGGCGCGCTCGACGATGGCGCCATTGGGGATGCGGCCGGAGCTCGGCACGTTGACGGTGATGCGCGAGCCGTCGCGGCCCTCGGCGCCGAGCCCGCCGACCACCAGGTTGCCCTGGGCGATGGCGTAGACCTGGCCGTCGGCACCGCGCAGCGGTGCCATCAGCAGGGCACCGCCGCGCAGGCTGACGGCGTTGGAGATCGAGGAGACGGTGACGTCGATGGTCTGGCCGGGCCGGGCGAAGGGCGGCAACTCGGCGTGGATGGCGACCGCGGCGACGTTCTGCACCTGCGGGTTGACGCCGGGCGGGATGGTGACGCCGAGCTCGTCGAGCAGGTTGCGCAGGCTCTGGGTGGTGAACGGCGACTGGCTGGTGCGGTCGCCGGTGCCGGAGAGCCCGACCACCAGGCCGTAGCCGACCAGCGGGTTGCCGCGCACGCCCTCGACCTGGGCGAGGTCCTTGATGCGCTCGACCGCCAGCGCCCCGGGGGCGGCCAGCAGGCCGGGCACGGCGAGCAGCAGGGCGAGGAAGGCGTGCGGGAAGGGGCGCGGCATGGCAGGGCTCCGGGGCGTCAGTTGGGGAACCAGGCGCCGTTGAAGAAGCGGTCGATCCAGCCCATGGCGTTGCTGCGCGCCAGCGGGCCGCGGCCGCCGAAGACGATGCGGGCGTCGGCCACCCGCGTCGAGGCGATGCTGTTGTCCGGGCCGATGTCGGCCGGGCGGACCACGCCCTGGATCTGGATCAGCTCGTCGCCCTGGTTGAGCCGCAGCATCTTGCTGCCCTGCACCACGAGGTTGCCGTTCGGCAGCCGCTGCACCACTTGGGCGGTGAGCGTGCCGGTGATCTGGTTGGCCTGCGTCGAATTGCCGTCGCCGCTGAATTCGCGGCTGTTGGCGAGCGCGTTGTCGAAGACGTCGCGCCCGCCCAAGGTCACCGGCCCGCCGAGCAGGGTGGCCGAGGTGTTGGTGGTGGATTCCTTGTCGATCGAGGTGTTGGCGCGGGTGCTGGCCTGGGTGCGCTCGGCGAGCAGGATGGTGACGAGGTCGCCGACCTCGCGCGCCTTGCGGTCGCTGAACAGGCGCAGGCCGGGGCCGTCGCGCCAGATCGCGCCGGGGCTCGGCTCGGCGCCGGCGGCCACCGGCACCACGCCAAGGCCACCGTCGGCGGCGAGCGGTGCCAGCGGGCGGACATCGCCGCGGAAGCTGGCGCCGCAGGCGGCGAGCAGCGGCAGCAGGGCGGCGAGCAGCAGGGCGCGGCGGTGGACGGGGATCATGGCGGGCCTCGGGGGTCGCGGCGGTCAGACGTTGTTGTTGAGGAAGGCCAGCATCTGGTCGGCGCTGTTGATGGCCTTGGCGTTCATCTCGTAGGCGCGCTGGGTCTCGATCATCGTCACCAGCTCCTCGACGGTGTTGACGTTCGAACTCTCCAGCGCGCCCTGCGCCAGCAGGCCGACGCCGGCCTGGCCCGGCGTGCCGGCCTGCGCCGGGCCGGAGGCGCCGGATTCGAGGAACAGGTTCTCGCCCTTGGCGAGCAGGCCGGCCGGGTTGACGAAGTCGGTCAGGGTGATCTGCCCGACCTCCTGCGGCGCCGACTGGCCGGCGATCTGCGCGCTCACCGTGCCGTCGCTGCCGATCGAGATGGCCAGCGCACCCTCGGGGATCTGGATGCCGGGCTGCACCACGTAGCCCGAGTTGGTCACCAGCTCGCCCTGGGCATTGATCTGGAAGCTGCCGTCGCGGGTGTAGGCCTCGGTGCCGTCGGGCAGCAGCACCTGGAAGAAACCGCGACCATTGATGGCGACATCGAGCGCGTTGCCGGTCTGCAGCAGGTTGCCCTGGACGTGGCTCTTGGCCGTGCTCACCACCCGCACGCCGGTGCCGAGCTGCAGGCCCGAGGGCAGGTTGGTCTGCTGCGAGGTGGCCCCGCCGGGGGCACGGATCTGCTGGTAGAGCAGGTCCTCGAAGCTGGCGCGGTCGCGCTTGAAGCCGACGGTGTTGACGTTGGCGAGGTTGTTGGCGACCACGGCCATGCGCGTCTGCTGCGCGTCGAGGCCGGTCTTGGCGATCCACAGGGCGGGGTTCATGGCGGTTCTCGGAAGGGGATGGCGGTCAGCGGGCGCGCAGCAGGGTGTTGGCCATGCGGGCGTTCTCGTCGCCGCTGCGGATCACCCGCAGATTGGCCTCGAACTGCCGCGACAGGGCGATCATCGCCACCAGCTGCTCGGTGGCATTGACGTTGCTGCCTTCGAGCACGCCGCCCATCAGCAGGTTGCCGGCGGCCGGCACCGGTTCGGTGCCGGGCGGCAGCCGGAACAGGCCGTCCTCGCCGCGCTCGAGCTGGCGCGGGTCGGCGACGACGATGCCGATGCGGGCGACGTTCTGCGGCTCCGCCCCGGCCTCGCCCTGCGGCACCACGGCGACCGTGCCGTCGGCGCCGATCGAGAGGCTCTGGAACGGCGGCAGGGCGATCGGGTTACCCTCGTCGTCGAGCACCGGCTGGCCGCGGCCGTTGGTGAGCCGTCCAGTGGCGTCGAGCTTCAGGTCGGTGGCGCGGGTGTAGGCCGGGTTGCCGCCGCGGTCGGCCACCGCCATCCACAGGTCGGCGCCGTTCAACGCGAAGTCGAGCGGGTTGCCGGTGGTCTGCAGGCTGCCGCTGCGGGCGTCGAAGCCGCCGATGTCGCCCATCGCGAAGCTGCGGCTGGCGTGCCCCTCGCCCGTCGCCTTGAACGGCTCGGTGGCGTGCAGCAGCGCCCTGAAGCCGGTGGTGGAGACGTTGGCGAGGTTGTGGGCGACGGCGGCCTGCGCCCGCAGGCTGGCCTGCGCTCCGCTCATCGCCACGTACAGGGCCCTGTCCATCCTCTTGCTCCGCGGGAAGCGCCGGCGTCGCCGTCAGCGCAGGTTGATGATGGTCTGCTGGATCTGGTCGTTGGTCTGGATCATCTGCGCGTTGGCCTGGAAGTTGCGCTGCGCGACGATCATGTTGACGAGCTGCTCGGTGAGCTCGACGTTCGAGCTTTCCAGCGCGCCGGACTGCACCAGGCCGAAATCGGAAGTGCCGGCCGCGCCGCGGCGCACGTCGCCGGACTCGAAGGTCTGCGACCAGGCGTTGTCGCCGAGGTTCTGCAAACCCTGCGCATTCGGGAAGGTGGACAGCGCGATCTGGCCGAGCGGGCTCGCCACGCCGTTGGTGTAGCGGGCGAACACCACGCCCTGCTGCGAGACCTCGATGCCGATCAGCCGGCCGGTGGTGAAACCGTCCTGGCGCAGGTCGTTGATGGCGAAGCGTTCGCCGAACTGGGTCGAGGCGCGCAGGTCGAGGGTCAGCGCGAGCGGCGCGGCCCCGGTGCCCGGCGTGTGCGGCGGCAGCGTGACGAGGCCGGTGGTCGGCGTGGTCAGCGCGCCCTGGGCGTCGTACTGCAGGGTCTGCGGCGTGCCGACGGCCGTGCCGTTGATGTAGTTGTGCAGCTCCCACTCGTTGGGGTTGGCGGTCTTGACGTAGTAGAGCGTGTGGACGTGGGCCACGCCGAGCGAGTCGAACACCGTGACCGAGGTCGAGTGGTTGAAGCTGTTGGTGTCGTTCGGATCGAACGGCGACACCGCCGGGGCCGCCGCGTTGGCCGGCAGGTTGGAACCGACGGTGACGCGGGTGGTGGCGTTCGGCGGGCTGTCGGTGGTGGTGAGCTGCAGGTCCACGAGGCGGCCGGTCTCGAAGGCGGTGCCGGCCGGCCCGGCCGGGGGGAACACCTGCAGGCGGGCGCCGCTCGGGTTGACCACGAAGCCGTCGCGGTCGAGCTGGAAGTTGCCGGCCCGCGAATAGGTGATCGCGCCGTTGCTGCTCAGGGTGAAGAAGCCGCCGCCGGAGAGCGCGATGTCGAGGTTGCGGTTGGTGAACTCGATGCTGCCCTGGGTGAACTGCTGGGTGATGCCGGTGACCCGCACGCCAGCACCGGCGGTGTTGCGCGCGGTGCCGAAGATCGAGGCGGCGAAGAGGTCGCCGAACTCGGCGCGGCCGGCCTTGAAGCCCGCGGTCGAGACGTTGGCGATGTTGTTCGAGGTCACCGACAGGTCGGTGGTGGCGGCGTTGATGCCGGAGAGGGCGGTGCGGAAGGTCATGGCGGGCTCCTCGGGATTCGTGGGTGCGGCGGCGTCGGGTGGCCCGGATCAACCGATCCGGCGGACGGCGGACAGCGGCGCCGTGCCGAGTCCGCCGAGGTGGAGCAGCAGGCCCTGCGGGCCGAGGATCACGCTCTCGACCGGCGCCAGCGCCGCGGTGCCCACGGCCTGGGCGTCGCGGCCCTCGCCGAACACCGCCTGCATCCGGTAGCTGCCCGGCGGCAGGGCCCGGCCGTTGCCGTCGGTGCCGTCCCAGGCGAAGGCGACGTCGCCGGCGCCTTCGGCCTGCACCTGCAAGCGGCGTACCAGCGCGCCGTTGGCGGCGCTGATCTCGATGGTGAGGGTGCCGGCCGCCGGCGCGGCGGCCACCCCGTCCGCGCGCAGGGCGCCGTCGGGGCCGGGCGCGAGGGCCAACCGGTCGGTCTCGACCAGCACCCGCCGGCCGATCAGGGCCGCCCCGCGCAGGGCCTGGTCGCCGTTGAAGGCCTGGGCCATGGCCTCGATCGAGGCCCGCAGGTCGCCCACGCCCTGGGCGGTGGACATCTGCGCCATCTGGCTGACGAACTCGGCGTTCGACAGCGGCTTGAGCGGGTCCTGGTTCTTCAGCTGCTCGGTCATCAGGCGCAGGAAGTCGGCCTGGGTGAGGTCGGGGCGGCCCATGCGGCTGGTGGCCGGCGTGGCGCCGCCGAGGCCGAGGCCGTTGGCGATGGCGGGGTCGAAGGGCATGGCGTTCTCCGCTGCCGCCGTCAGCGGCCGATCATCAGGGTGGCGAGTGCGAGCTCGCGGGCAGAGTTGATGACCTCGACATTGGCCTGGTAGCCGCGCGAGGCCGAGATCAGGTTCACCATCTGCGCCACCGGGTCGATGTCGGGCGCGTAGACGAAACCTTCGGCATCGGCCATCGGGTGGCCGGGCTCGTAGCGCCGCAGCGGCGGGGTGTCCTGCGGCTCGACGCCGCGCACGGCGACCCCGGAAAGCCCGCTGCCGTCGCGCAGCGGCACGCTCTCGAAGATCGGCTGCAACGGCCGGAACGCGCCCTCCGGCGAGCTGCCGACGGAATCGGCGTTGGCCAGGTTGGAGGCGATGGTGTTGATGCGCACCGACTGCGCGGCGAGTGCGCTGCCGGCGACATCGAAGATCGGAAGGCCACTCATGGCAGGGCTCCTCGGGGGCTTACTGGCCGGTGATCGCGGTCATCAGGCCGCGCACCCGGGACTCGAAGAAGGTCAGCGAGGCGCGGTACTCCAGCACCGCGCGGCCGAAGGCGGCATGCTCGACCTCGGTGTTCACCGTGTTGCCGTCGAGGCTGGGCTGCAGGGCCGGCCGGGTGCTGAGGAAACGCCGGAAATCCGGCTCGGCGGCCTGCGCCACCCCGAAGCTGCCGCCCGCCGCCGGCAGGGCGGCGCGCGCCGCCTCGGCGCTGGACAGGGCGCGCTGGAAGTCGAATTCCCGGGCCTGGAAGCCCGGGGTGTCGGCGTTGGCGATGTTCGTGGACAGCACCTTGAGGCGCTGCTCGCGCAGGGGCAGGGCGAGGGCGGAAAGGCCGAAGGGGTTGTCGAAGGGACCGGCCATGGGCGGGCTCCGGGCGGGGGCTGCCCGGAGCCGGTGCAAGCGCCGTGCCAGCGCCGGCCCGGCCGGCGCCGCTCAGTTCGCGGCCTGGAAGGCCTCGATCCGCGCCGCCACCTTCTCGGCCAGTTCGCGGGCCGAGTACTTGGCGACGAAGGCGTTGGCCCCGACCTGGTCGACCATGGCGGCATTGAACACCCCGGACAGCGAGGTGTGCAGCAGCACGTGGAGGCCGGCGAGCGCCGGGTCGCGGCGGATCTCGGTGGTCAGGGTGTAGCCGTCCATCGCCGGCATCTCGATGTCGGAGATCACCATCGCGTAGTGGCGCGGCACGTCGATGCCCTCGGCGGCCAGCTGCTTCAGGTGCTCGATGGCCTGCCGGCCGTCCGAGAGCAGGGTCGAGGCGACGCCGAGCTGGTCCAGCACGCCGCGGATCTGGTTGCGCGCCACCCGCGAATCGTCGGCCACCAGGACGCGCACCGGTGCCTCGCCGGGCCGGCCGACGCGGCGCTGCTCGACCACCTGCAGCATGCGCGCGCCGGTGGCGTCGGCGAGCACCGACTCGACGTCGATCACCTGGATCAGCTCGCCGCCGTGGCGGGTCACCGCGGTGAGGTAGCTGTCCTGCATGCCGAGCTCGGGCGGCGGCCGGATGTCCTCGACCGCGATGTTGACGATGCGGTCGACCTCGGCGACGAGGAAGCCCTGCACCGAGCGGTTGAACTCGGTGACCACGAGGTAGGGCGGATCGAGATGGCGGTCCGGGTGGCGCACCGCGCTGCCGAGGTCCAGCACCGGCACCGAGCGGCCACGGATGTCGGCCGCACCGACGAAGCCGGGCGGCAGCCGCGGCACCGGGAACAGCGGCGGCCGGCGCAGCACCTCCTGCACCTTGAATACATTGACCCCGAACAGCGCCCGGCCGCCGAGGCGGAACAGCAGCAGGGCGAGCCGGTTGTGGCCGGCGAGGCGGGTGCGCTGGTCGATGCGGTCGAGCAGGTCGCGTGGCATGCAGCGGGTCGGCCCCGGCGGATCGTTGAGGATTCGAAATCCTGTCGGCCGCGCCGGCCGGCTCTTGAATCGGCCTGCAGCGGGTGCCGGCACGCGGCTTGCACAGCCTGCCCGGAACCCCGCGCCGCGAGAGTGCGCCATGTCCCAACCCGAGACGCCGACCCCGCTGCCCAGCCCGGCTCCCCTGCCGCCCTGCCGGCCGCCCCTGCCCGGCCGCGTTCCGCGCACCCCGCGGGCGCGGCGACCGCTGCACGCCGGCCTCGGCCTGTTGGCCGGGTTGCTGGCCCCGCTGACCTGGGCCGGCGCCTTCCAGACCGTCGATTCGATCCGCGCCGCCGCCGAGGCCGCGCTGGCCGCACCCGGCGTGCAGGCCGAGGCCGCGCTCGACCCGGCCCTGCGGATGCCGCCCTGCGCGCAGGCGCTCCAGGCCGTGCCGGTCTCGGCCGTCAACGTGGAGGTGCAGTGCCCCGGCGCCTGGCGCCTGTTCGTGCCGGTGCGCGTGGCGCGCCAGCAGCCGGTGCTGGTGCTGGCCGAGGCGGTGGCGCCGGGCCAGCCGCTGTCGGCCCAGGCGCTGCGGATCGAACACCGCGACGCCGCCCGCCTCGCCGGCGTGCCCTTGACCGATCCGGCGCAGGCGCTGGGCCAGACCCTGCGCCGCGGTGGCCGGCCCGGCCAGGTGCTGCGGCAGGCCGATCTGGTCGCCACGCCGCTGCTGCGCCGCGGCCAGCCGGTCAGCCTGGTCGCCGGCGGCCCCGGCTTCGAGGTGCGGATGGCCGGCCGCGCCCTGGCCGATGCCGGGCCCGGCGAGGTGGTGCGGGTCGAGAACCTCGCCTCCCGGCGCGTGCTGGCCGGGGTGGTGGCCGGGCCGGGCCTGGTCCGGGTGGGGCCGTGACCGGCCCGCCGGGCGGCCTGCCCCGCCAAACCCTGCACGGACGGGAAATCCGCGCTAAAGTCAGGCTAGCGCCTGCCGATACCTGCCCTGAGAATCCCTCGTCCCGGAGGACAGGCCCATGACCAGCAAGATCGACGCCGCTTCCGCGCCGCGTCCGGCCCCCGCGCCGGTGGCCGCGCCGGTGGCCGCGCCGGTGCCGGCCGTCGAGCGCGCCGGTGCCCCGCGCGCGCAGCCGGTCGCCGCGGTCCCCGCCGCCACCGCGGACAACCTCCGCCTGACCGGCGAAGCCGAGTCCCTGCGGGTGCTGCAGAAGCAGACGCGGGCCGGCCCGGCACCGATGGACATGGCCAAGATCGACGCCTTGCGCGCCGTCCTCGCGGCCGGCACCTACCGCATCAACCCGGCGGAAATCGCCCGGCGCCTCGACGCGCTGGAGCGCGAGCTCAGCATCTGAACCGGCCGCCCGCGATGGACAAGCACTCCCGGCTCGATGCCCTGGAAACCGCCCTCCGCGCCGAGCGCGAGGCCTTGGCCGGTGCCGATCCCGAAGCCCTGCTGCGCAGCACCGCGGCCAAGCTGGCGGCGCTGGACGCGGTCGGCGGCCTGGCCCCGGAGGCGGAGGACGCCCCGCGCATCGCCGCGCTGGCGGCCTACAACCGCGAGAACGGCCTGCTGCTCTCCCGCCACCGCCGGGCCGTGGCCTTCGCCCTGCGCCAGCTCGGCCACACCGAGGCCTGCGGCTACGGCCCGCGCGGCCAGCACGCCCAGCAAGGCTGGCAGCGGCCGATCGCGGTCGCCTGAACCCCGCCTCAGGCCGCGTCGGGCGCCGCCGCCAGGCGGGCGGCGAGATCGGCCCAGCGCTCCTGCTCGCCTTCCAGCCCCTGTGCCGCCAGCCAGCCGGTGTCGAGCGGCAGCTCGCCCAGCAGGGCCCAGGCCACGTGGCAGGCCCCGACCAGGCCGAGCCCGCGCTCGCCGGCCAAGGCCGGCGTCGGGTGCAGGGCGACGGCCTCCACCAGCGGTTCCGGAAGGCCCCAGAGACCCAGCAGGTAGGCCCCGGCCTCGGCGTACCCGGGCCAGTCCGACGCTTCACCGGTGGAGATCGCCCCGGGGATGCGCACCTCGGGCAGCAGCCGGCCGACGCCGGCCAGCAGGGCGGCGGTGGCGGCCAGGTCGGCCCGCGGCCCGGGCAGCAGCGCGGCCGCCAGCCGCGAGGCGCGCAGGCTGTGCTCGCGCAAGGCGTGCTCGGCGGCGTCCTCGCCGGGGCCGCGGCCGCGGCCGAACACCTCGCCGGCCAGCACCAGCCGGCGCAAGGCCTGCTGGCCCAGCCGGACCACCGCGCTGCGGATGTCCTCGACCCGTCGCCCGCCACCGTAGAGCGCGGAATTGCACAGGCGCAGCACCTTGGCCGCCAGCACCGGGTCGCGCTCGACCAGGGCCGCCACCTCGCGGGCCGGGGCCTCGCCCTCGCCGCTGCGGCGCATCAGCTCGAGCGAGAGGTGCGGCGGTGCCGGCAGGCGGCCGACCCGGCCCACCATCGCGGCGAGGCGCGGGTGGTCGAGGCGCTGGCGCAGGGCGCGCACCGCCTCCAGCGCGGCGCACACCTCTTCGCCGTCGAACGGCGGCTGGAACAACCGGTGGGCGTTGTCCAGCGCGGCCAGCGCCGGCGCGTCGCTGCCCTCGTCGAGCAGCAGGCAGCGCAGCAGCGCCGGAGCTTCGCGCTTGAGCACGCCGAGCAGGGCGTTGCCGGAACCCTGGCCGAGCCGGACGCTGGCCAGCACGGCATCGAACGGGCCGGCCCGCACGAGGGCCTGGGCCTCGGCCGCCGAGGCGGCCGCCCGCACCTCGGCGCGACCGGCGCAGGCCCGCCGCAGGCGCTCGGCCAGGGCCGGATCGCTGGCGGCCACCAGCAGGCGCAGCGGCGCGGGGGTGGGCGGGTCGGCGGGGTCCACGCGGTCTCCGGTTCGACGGATCCTGCTGCACTGTAGCAAAGCCCGCCAACGGCGATCCGCCGCTATATGCTAGGCCGGGTGCGTGGCCGAGGGGGGCGGCGCAGGACCGGTGAGCGCATGAGCCATCCAGAGTGGACGGAGGAAGGGGACGGGCCGCTCCTGTTCGCGGCCGAGACCGGGCCGGCCGCCCCGGCCACCGGCGAGGCTTGGACCGTGCTGGTGGTGGACGACGAGCCGGACGTGTTCGCCGCCACCTGCCTCGCCCTGCGCGAGGTCGAGATCCTCGGCCGGCCGCTGCGCTTCCTGCACGCCAGCGGCGCCGCCGAGGCGCTGGCCCTGCTGGTCGCCCACCCCGAGATCGCGGTGATCCTGCTCGACGTGGTGATGGATTCGGAGAGCGCCGGCCTCGACCTGGTGGCCCGCATCCGCGGCGAGTTCAAGCTGTCGAAGCCGCGCATCATCCTGCGCACCGGCCAGCCCGGCTACGCGCCGGAGATGCGCGCGATCCGCGACTACGACATCAACGACTACCGGATCAAGAGCGAGCTCACCCGCACCCGGCTGTTCACCGTGCTCACCGCCGCCCTGCGCAGCTACCAGACGCTGGAGGCGGTGGAGGCCAACCGGGCCGACCTGCAGGCCCTGCTGGAGGCGCAGACCGGGCTGCTCGCCGCCGAGACCCTGCCGGCCTTCGCCGAGGGCGTGCTGACGCGGATGGCCGCGCTGTTCCGGGTGCCGGTCGAGGGCGTGTTCTGCGGCGGCGGCCGGCGCGCCAGCGACGGCGGCGAGCCGCACCGGGTGGTGGCCGCGACCGGCCACTACGCCAAGTGGACCTGGCAGCGCATCGACCACCTCGCCGCCGAGCCGCCGATCCAGGCCGTGCAGAAGGCCCTGGCCGACCGCCGCAGCCTCCACGGTGGCGGCGGCCTCGCCCTCTACCTGCCCTCGCGCACCGGCAGCGACGCGGTGGTCTGGCTGGCCGGGATCGAACGCGGCCACCGGCTGGAGGGCGGTCTGTTCGCGATGTTCGTGCAGAGCACCGCGGTAGCCGCCGACGGCGTGCGCCTGGTCGAACGCCTGCGCGAGGCCGCCTACGTCGACAACCTGACCCGGCTCGCCAACCGCTCGGCCCTGGTCGAGGCCATCGACGACCTGCTCCACGATCCCCCCGACCTGCCGTACCGGCTGCTGCTGGTCGACATCGACCAGTTCTCCGAGATCAACGAGACCTTCGGCGACCGCATCGGCGACGCCCTGCTGCACGGCGTGGCCGCGCGCCTGGAAGCCGGTGCCGGCAGCGCGGTGCGGGTGGCGCGGGTGGCCAACGACACCTTCGCCGCCGTCGGTCCGCGCGAGGCGCTGGTGCCGGACGACTGGGCACGGCGGATGGACATGCCGTTCGAGGTCGAGGGCCTGGGGATCGGCCTGTCGGTGTCCTTCGGCGGCGTCGAGCTGGACGCCGGCTGCCGCAGCGGCGGCGAGGCGATCAAGATGGCCTACTCGGCGCTGAAGCGGGCCAAGCAGGCCGGCCACCGCTCGGTGGCCTTCTACTCGCACGAGGTCGCCAACGAGATCAAGGAACGCACCCGCCTGCTGCACGGCCTGCGCGCGGCCTTCGAGCAGCAGCGGCTGTTCCTCGTCTACCAGCCGCAGGTCGAGGCCGGCAGCGGCCGCACGATCGCCCTCGAGGCGCTGATGCGCTGGCGCACCGAGGACGGCCGGCTGGTGCCGCCGGACCGCTTCATCCCGGTGGCCGAGCAATCCGGGCTGATCAAGGACCTCGGGGCCTGGGCGATGCGCAGCGCGATCGCCCAGGCGGCGGCCCTGCACGCCGCCGGCCATGCCCTGCGGCTGGCGGTCAACGTCTCGATGAACCAGCTGCTGGTGCCGGATTTCGAGCGGATGGTCGGCGAGGCCCTGGCCGCGGGCGGGCTGCCGGCCACCGCGCTGGAGCTCGAGATCACCGAGTCGGTGGCGATGCAGTCGCCCGACGTGGTGCTGCCCAAGCTGGCGGCGCTGAAGGCGATGGGCGTCGGCGTGGCGATCGACGACTTCGGCACCGGCCACTCCTCGTTGTCCAGCCTGGAGAAGCTGGCCCCCGACCGGCTGAAGATCGACCGCAGCTTCATCACCGGCCTGGATGCCGAGACCGGCGGCGACAGCATCGCCGCGATGATCATCGAGCTGGCGCGCTCGCTGGGCGTCAAGGTGGTGGCCGAGGGCGTCGAGACCGCCCGCCAGCGCCAGCGCCTGCAGGCGCTCGGCTGCCACGAACTGCAGGGCTACCTGTTCGCCCGGCCGCTGGCGGTGGCGGACCTGCCGGACTGGCTGGCGCGGCCGCCGATGGCGGGGGAGGCGCCGCCATGAAGGCGTTGCCGCTGCTGCTCGGGCTGGCCGTCGCGGCATTGCCGCCGGTGCTGCCCGCGGCCGCGGCCGGGCCCGCCACGTCCGCTGGGGTCCTCGCCGCCCAGGTCGAATGGCTGGGCCACCTGCCCCGTTTCGTGCAGTGGCCGGAGACCGCGTTCGAATCGCCCGAGGCCCCGTTCCGGCTCTGCCTGGTCGGCGGCGATCCCTTCGGCCCGCGGCTGGAGCCGCTGCGGGGGCGGCGTTTCGGCGGCCGCCCGCTGGCCATCGAGCAGCCGCGGACCGCGGACCAGCTCGCGCGCTGCCAGCTCGCCTATTTCGACCGCGAAGCCGCCCCGGACCTGCTGGCCGCCGCCCAGGACGGCCGCCTGCCGACCCTGCTCGGCGTCGCCGGCGATTCCGGCTTCGTGCGCCAGGGCGGGATGCTGGCCCTGGTCGGCGAGGGCAGCGAGGTGCGCCTGCACGTCAACCTCGGCCGGGTCCGCGCCTCGCGGCTGCACTTCAGCGCCAAGCTGCTGGAACTGGCCCGGGTCGAGCCGGCGCCGGCGCACGGAAGCGGCTGATGAGCGGGGTCGCCGCCGCCCGGCCCCGTGTCCGCAGCCTGTCGATCCGCAGCCGCCTGCTGCTGGTGGTCGGCCTGGTCAGCGCCTTCGCGATGACCGCCTTCGCCGCGCTCGCCCTGCGCGCCGAGCAGGTGGCCGCGCGGCAGGTGCTGGCGGCCGAGCTGCAGGTCGTGGCCACCCTGCTCGCCAACCGCAGCACGGCGGCCCTGCTGTTCGGCGACGTGGCGCTGGCGGAGGAGAACCTGGCCGCGCTGGCCGCCATGCCGAACGTGCGCCGGGCCTGCCTGTACGCCGCCGACGGCCGCCGCTTCGCCGAGTACAGCAGCGCCGGCGTGACCGCGCCCTCGCTGTGCCCGGTGCAATGGACGGCGGCGACGACTGATGGCGGCCTGCTGCGGGTGGAGGTGCCGGTGGCCCCGGACGATGCCGCCACCGCCGGCACCCTGGTGCTGGAAAGCAGCCTCGCCCCGCTGGAGCAGCGGCTGGCCGCACAGATCGAGCGCTGGCTGCTGACCGGCATGGTCGCGGTGCTGCTGGCCCTGCTGCTGGCCTACGGCCTGGAACCGCTGATCACCGGTCCGGTGCGGCGGCTCGCCGCGGTGGCCGAACGGGTGGTGGCGGGCGACGCCAACCGGGCCCGCGCCGAGGTCGAGAGCCGCGACGAGATCGCCGAACTGGCGCTCGCCTTCAACCGCATGCTCGACCGCCTCGATGCCCAGGCCCGCGAACTGCGCGAGCAGGCCGACTACACCCGCGTGCTGTTCCAGCAATCGCCGCTGCCGATCATCGTGATCGACGCCCGCCGCAACGTCACCGTCGACGCCAACGCCGCCGCGGTGGCGATCTACGGCTTCCACGACCGCGCGGCACTGCTCGCCGCCGGCGTGCAGGACGTCTCGACGGCGCTGCAGTACGACGGCACGCCCTCGGGGGAGGCGATCAAGCCGTACACGGCGGCCGCGCTGGCCGGCCAGCCGCAGGTCTACGAGTGGCGCCACCGCCGGCCGGACGGCAGCGAGTTCGACGCCGAGGTGCACCTGAGCCGCTTCGACAGCGGCGGCACGCCGATGCTGCTCGCCAGCCTGTTCGACGTGACCGACCGCAAGGCCGCCGCCGAGGCCCTGCGCGAGACCAACACCGCGCTGACGATCCGCATCGACGACCGCACCCGCGAACTGGAGGCGGCCAACGCCGAGCTCTCCAGCACCGTCGAGCAGTTGCGGCGCACCCAGGCCGAGCTGGTGCGCAGCGAGCGGCTCGCCTCGCTCGGCACTCTGGTGGCCGGCGTGGCCCACGAGCTCGACACCCCGCTCGGCAGCGTGCTGCTGGTGGCGAGCACGCTGGACGACGAACTGGCCCTGCTGCGCGAGCAGCTCGAACGCGGCGAACTCAAGCGTTCGACCCTGGTCGAGTTCCTCGCCCGCCAGGCCGAGGCGCAATCGCTGGTGGTGCGCAACGCCCGGCGCGCCGCCGAGTTGATCCGCCGCTTCAAGCAGCTGGCGGTGGACCAGACCTCGGAGCAGCGCCGCGTGTTCGAGGTGGCCGAGGTGGTCGAGGAGGTGATGGCCACCCTGCAACCGCGCCTGCGGCGCACCTCGCACCGGCTGGAGCTGGCGGTGCCGGCCGGCCTCGCCATGGACAGCTACCCCGGCCCGCTCGCCCAGGTGCTGACCAACCTGGTGATGAACGCACTGGTGCACGGCCTCGCCGAGCGCCCGGGCCGCATCCGGCTGGCGGCCGAGACGGCGGCGGATTCGGTGCGGATCGTGGTCGAGGACGACGGCGTCGGCATCCCGGCCGAGCACCTGGCGCGCCTGTTCGACCCCTTCTTCACCACCACGCTGGGCACGGGCGGCAGCGGGCTCGGCCTCTACATCGTGCACAGCCTCGTCGAGGGCACGCTGGGCGGGCGGGTCACGGTGGAGAGCACGCTCGGCCACGGTGCCCGCTTCCACCTGCTGCTGCCGCGCACGGCACCGGCGGCCAGCACCGGCGTGTAGGGCGGCTCAACGCCCGAGCCAGCGCCGCCACCAGGGTGGCCGGGCGGCGGGCGACGGGCGGCGCAGCGGTTCGCTCGGCAGGTCGGGCCGCACCAGGTCGCTCCCGGCCAGGGCCCGCGCCCAGTCGCCGTCCTCGAGGTGCAGTTCGACCCGCCAGTCGCGCAGGCCGCGCGCCACCCGGTAGACCGCGTCGTGGCCGGCGCGGCGGGCCGGGTCGAGCAGCACCGCCTCGGCGCGGCGGGCCAGTTCGGGGTCGGTGCTGGCGCGCAGGGCCCGGCGCAGGGTCGCCTCGTCGGCACCGAAGCCGAGGCCGAGGCGGGCGTAGAGGTCACGCATCGCGGGCCTCGGCCTCCAGCACCGCCCAGGCCTGCTGCACGGCGCGGAAGCGGTCGGCCGCCGCCGCCAGCACGGCCGCGTCGCCCTGCGGCTGGCGGTCCGGGTGGTGCTGGCGCGAGAGCCGGCGCCAGGCCGCCTTGATGGCGATCGGCGTGGCGTCGTCCTTCAACCCGAGCGTGCGCAGGGCCTCACCGCGGGCGGCAGCCTCGCGGGCGGCGAGGCCGGCGTCGCGGGCACGGGCCTGCGCGGCGGCCTCGCGGGCGCGGGCGGCGGCCTCGGCGGCGGCGAACCAGTCCGGGTCGGAGAGGTCGGACGGCGGTTCGAAGGCGATCCCGAGCAGGGCCTCGAAGCGTTCCCCGAGCAGGGGCTGCGGGGCCGCCAGCAGGTCGGAGAGGAACAGCAGGGCGTGGCGCTCGATTTCGCTGATGCGGCCGTCGGCGGCGGCGACCCGGACATAGAGGTCGAGCAGCGACTCGGTGCGCTTCGGGCTGCGCTGCCCGCGCAGGAAGCGGAACAGCCGCGGCAGCGCCGGCGCGAACGGGTCGGCCGCCAGCGCCTCGGCCACCTCGTGCAGGGGCAGGCCCTCCGGCTCGTGGGTGAGGGCGAGGCCGACCTCGTGGAATTCGCGCGGGTCGAGCGGGCCGTCGAGCACGGCCAGCCACAGCGCCGAGGCGCGCACGCTGTCGGCGAGCCGGTAGGGGCTCGCCTGCAGGCGCTCCACGAGCTGGGCACCCGGCCCGGACACCGCCTCCGGTGCCGCCCCGGCCATGGCTCAGGCCGCCGCGTTGGGGTCGAGCAGCAGGCCGGCGAGCCAGGGCTCGCCGCGGTCCAGCAGCTCGACCGGGGTGAACTGCCAGCCGGTGACGATCATCGCCTCGGCCACGGCGAACTCGCGCTGGGCCTTGTTGAAACCGCGCTGCCCGGCCTTGACCAGTTCCAGCACGAAACCGGGCGGCGGCACCGCCTCGGGGTCGGTGGCCTCGGCGCGGATGCCGGCCACCTGCGCCGCCGCCGCGACACCGAGACCCTGCACCAGGGCCTCGATGCGGGCAAGCGCGGTGGCCTGGGCATCGCCCTGCTCGGGCACCTGCGGGGCCACCGCGGCCAGCGCCTTGCAGACGGTGTTGAGCTGGGCGGTGGCCTTCATCCGCGCCAGCTTGGCGGCCGCCGCGGCGGCTTCGGCGGCCTCGATGTCCTGCTGCAGGCGCTCGATCTCGGCATGGGCATCGACCGGGGCATCGCCATCGAGCAGGCGCTGCACCTCGCGCTGCAATTCCGCGTGCAGCACCGGGTGGGTGGTCTTCAGCACCCGTGCGGCCATCTGCCAGGCGTAGGCGACCCGGGCGGCATCGGCCCGACCGCGGGACGCGGGATCGGGATCGGCCGGGGCGAGCAGGGCGAGCGCAGCATCGAGGCGCTGGGCCAGTTCGCTCTGCTCGTAGCCGCGCAGGGCCTTGCGCAACTCGATGCGGCAGTCCAGCAGCAGGGGGCGCAGGGGCAGGTCCATGGCCGGATTCTAGCCGCAGCCTGTCACCGCGATGGGCAAGAGTGGGAACGCGGCTTCACCCCGGCCGTGCCGGCCCTGTGCGAGCCTTTCGCCCATGGACGCCCACCGCGACGCCACCCTGGAAGTCTTCTACGACGGCGGCTGCCCGGCCTGCCGGCGCGAGATGGCGCATTACCGCGCCCAGCCGGGTGCGGAGGCGATCCGCTTCACCGACGGCGCCCACGACCTCGCCCGGCTGGCCGAGGTCGGGTTGGCGCCGATCGACGCCATCGCCACCCTGCACGCCCGCGACGCGAGCGGCACGTGGCACGTCGGCATGCCGGCCTTCCGCGAGATCTGGTTGCGCCTTCCGCGCTACGCCCCTTGGGCCCAGCGCTTCCGCCGGCTGATCGACTCGCGCGCCCTAGCCTCGGCCTACGCACTGTTCTGCAAACTCCGGCTGCCACGGCGCTGCCGCGACGGCCGCTGCCCGGCCTGAACCCCGCCCCCGCCCCCGGTCCAGGGGCTCGGCTCAATCCAGCACGCGGCAGAACGCGGCCTTCAAGTACCGGCTTTCCGGCACGTGGGCGAGCCACGGGTGGTCGGCACCGGCGCCGGCCACCTTGAGCACCTGCACCGTGCGGTTCGCGTAGAACGCCGCGCGGCGCAGCATGTCGAGGAACTCCTCCTCGCCGACGAGCCCTGTGCAGGAGAAGGTGGCGAACAGCGCACCCGGCTTGCAGACGCCGAGCGCCAGCTTGTTCATGTCGAGGTACTTCTTGAGCGCCGGGATCACCTGCTCGCGGTCGCGGGTCATCTTGGCCGGGTCGAGGATGACGACGTCGTAGGCCTCGCCGCGGGCGGCGGCGTCGCGCAGCCAAGGAAAAACATCGGCGTGGACGAAGCGCGTCCTGGTCGCCGCCGCCTGCGGGTTGAGCTTGAGGTTCGCCTTGGCGATGGCGATGACGTCCTCGTCGATGTCCACCCCCACCACGTCCGACGCCCCGCGCGCGGCGGCGTACACCGCGAAGCCGCCGGTGTTGCAGCAGAGGTCAAGCACGGTCTTGCCCTCCACCTGGCGCGACAGCCACTCGCGGTTGTCGCGCTGGTCGGCGAAGAAGCCGGTCTTGTGCGCGCTGCCCGGTGCGGCGCGGAACTGGATGCCGTGCTCGGTGATGACCACCGGCTTCGGTGCTTCGCGCGGGTGCAGGTCGAAGCTCTCCTGCTTCTGCACGTGCTCGTCGGCGAAGCACCAGAAGCGGCAACCGGGAAACTGTGCTTCGAGGGCCGCGAAGATCCACTCGCGGTGGCGGAAGGCACCAGCCGAGAAGAACTCCACCACCAGCAGCTCGCCATAGCGGTCGACCACCAGCCCGGAGAGGCCGTCACCTTCCGAGTGCACCACCCGCCAGGCGTCGCTGACCACATCGAGCTTGAGCACCTCGCGGCGCAGCGCCACCGCCTGCGCGATCTTGGCGTGGAACCAGGCCTCGTCGATGGCCTCGTCCGGGTCGGTGCTGAGGATGCGCAGGGCGATCCGCGAATGGCCGTTGTAGAAGCCGCGGCCGCACCACTGGCCGTCGCGGTCGAAGACTTCGACGAGGCTGCCCGGCTTGGGCCGGGTCGGCGGCTTCTCGACCATCTTCTGGAAGATCCAGGGGTGGTTCGAGCGGCGCTCGATCTTCAGGCGGACGGCGGGGTTGCCGGCGGAGGCTTCGGTGGCGGCAGCGGCTGCGTTCATCGCGGCATTGTACGTGCCGGCCCGAAACCCCGACCTCGCGTCGATTTCGACAACCCGACCTTGTGGCCGACCGCGCCGGCCCCACTTCCCCGCCATGGAGACCCCGACCGACGCTGCCGGCATCCGGGCCTGGTCCGCCGGGCAGGCGGCCCGTGCCCGCGACGCCCTGTTCCTCGCCCTCGCCTTCGTCGCCCTGCTCGCCGTGCTGCAGCTGGCCACGCTGGCCTGGCCCGGGCTCAAGGACTGGGGCGTGGTGCCGCTCAGCGCCGCCGGCCTCGTCGGCCTGCTCAGCGCGCCGCTGCTGCACGCCGACTGGGGCCACCTGGCCGGCAACGCGGTCGGGCTCGTGGTGCTCGGCACCCTGCTCGGCACGGTCTACCCGCGCACGGCCCCGCGCCTGCTGCTGCTCGGCTGGATCGGTGCCGGCGCGGTGGCCTGGCTGATCGGCCGGCCGAGCACCCACATCGGCGCCTCCGGCCTGCTGCATACGCTGTTCTTCGGGCTGTCCGCGCTGGCGCTGTTGCGCCGCGACCGCCCGGCGCTGGTGGCCGGCTTCGTCGCCGTGCTGCTGTTCGGCGGCATGGCCCTGACCGTGCTGCCCGGCGAATGGCGCGTCAGCTGGGAGATGCACGCCGGCGGCGCGCTGATGGGCGTGCTGGGTGCCCTGCTCTGGCACCGCCGCGACCCGCCGCCGCCGCGCCGGCGCTATTCCTGGGAGGAGGACGAAGCCGCCGCCAAGGCCCTCGCCGAGGAGCGGGCGCTCGACGCGGCCACCTACGAGCCGCCGCGACCGGAGGACGTGCCGGTGCTGTGGCAGCGGCCCGGACCGGACGATGCCGATGCGACGGAGCCGCGCGGCAGCGTGCTGCCGTTCCGGCGGCCGGGGAGCGTGGACGACAAGGACACGCGCTGAAGGCTGCGAGCTTGTCGGCGGAGCGGAGTTCGCTTGGGCTCGAGCTCGCAAGGGCGAGCCTGTCGGCGGATCGGGTGCCGCGCTCGGGAGGGCGAGCCTGTCGGCGGATCGGAGCAGGCTCGGGAGGGCGAGCCTGTCGGCGGATCGGGCCACCTGCTTTCCGCGCGATCGGGCGTCCTGCCCTCACGCGCGGCGCTCGGCTCCTGCCTCGCTGCCGCAGG
>Ga0208370_100111_pt1 | contig 26361 bp, 27 predicted proteins | sample Subbio12Jun_QV11_FD_184822 | JGI IMG/M metagenome (GOLD analysis project Ga0208370, IMG submission 184822) | Serpentinite rock and fluid subsurface biosphere microbial communities from McLaughlin Reserve, California, USA -CR12Jun_QV11 (SPAdes) | ecosystem: Environmental > Terrestrial > Deep...
TACAGGCCCAGATGTCATATTATGGATGTCTAGTGGCTAGCATGCCCGAAAAACCACGGCGTTGCCCCTGTTCCCTTTGTTGAACACAGCGGTTGGTTGAGAAAAAAGCTAGCAACGCAAAACGCTTTCTGAAATTTGCCATTGCTATTCTTCTGGCACATGGTAAAATATTAATTGCGGAGTTCTCTGGACGAATACCGCATCCCCCACCCACACCTGCAGTACCACTGCTCAGTGCTCTTGGCTAAGCGGACATGGATTGGGTTACATAGTTATAGGCTAAACGTCTTAGCAAGCCACCTCAGCATCTGCCACACCCACCATGACGCCGAAGACGATGCGGCTACCGCGGCCGAAATCGTGCTGCGCGCTTCAGTCTTCCACTCTGCTACATCTGTGGACGACCTTTGCACACGGACAGGCACTACCCAAGGCAGGATCTATACCGATGGCTATGTTCCGCCGCGGGCAAGACGAGTCCGAACTAGATAAGCTCATGTCGCACTCCTCCGTCCCTCTGCGACATTCTTAGGAGGTACTTATGTCAAACGAGTTTCTCTTCCTAACCACCACTATTGTCGGCTTCGCGCTCATCCTGTTTACGTTTCGCTTCTTTGGCAAGGTCGGGATGTACTGCTGGATTGTGCTGTCGATTATCGTCTGTAACATTGAAGTGCTCAAGACCGTGGCTATAGGCGGGATTGTGGCGACAACCGGCAATGTCTTGTATGGCGCGACGTTTCTTGCTACAGACATTATTAACGAAATCTACGGGCCAAAGAGCGCACGCACCGGAGTCTGGCTTGGCTTCTTGGCAATGATTTCTACGACCGTAATGCTCCAGTTAACACTCGCCTTCGTGCCGCACGCGAGCGACTGGGCGCATCCGCACCTTAGTGCCCTATTCTCGTTTTTGCCCCGCATTGCGTTCGCTAGCTTAAGCGCGTATTTGGTGAGTCAGTTCATGGACATTCACATCTTTGTGCGGCTTAGGGCCAAATTTAGCTCGAACAAGTATATCTGGCTGCGCAACAACGGCAGCACATTGCTTAGCCAGCTCGTCGACTCGGTGGTCTTTTCGCTGTTGGCGTTTACCGGTGTATTCCCCTGGGACATTGTGCTGCAGATTACGGCTTCGACTTATCTGCTAAAGGCCGTAATTGCCCTACTCGATACTCCATTTGTCTACATCGCCCGCCACTGGTACGATACCGCCCGCGTGCGGGAAGCAGATTAGATAGGGGGCACGAGTATGGTGGCAAGGCTTGGTACGCAGCACGCGCCTGAGATTGCGGAGCTACTGGCAGAGTCGTTTCGCGTAGACCCGGCTTTTGTCGCGCTGTTTGCAGAGGTCCCACCGCGCCGGGCTAGCTCTTATAGGACTTTTATGCGGATATGGGCGCGCAGTGCGTTTCGCTTGGGGCACAGCGTGTTCGGCATGCGCGACGCCGGTGCCCTAGCGGGGGTCGTGGCCGTTACTCCCCCCGGTCCACAGCGGCAACCCATCTCGCTCAGAGACCTGCCGCTCCTGCCATCGCTCCTCTTGGGCATGCGCCTAGACGTAGGAGTAGAACTTGCCAAAGCAGTGCGCCGCCCACGCGAGGTTCCCCGCGCGACGCCGGAAATTTCCATGCTTGCCGTCAGCCCCGCGCATCAGGGCAGGGGCATGGCTAAGGAGCTACTGCAGGCCGCGCACACTGCCCTCGCCGCCGGCAGCGATAACAAGCAGGTGTACCTGTACACCACCGCGCTTGGAAGCCGCAAGTTCTACGAAAAGCAAGGCTACAGGCTTGTGGCTGCAACACAAGCGGCAGGAGCGGATGTCTACCACATGGTGTTTAACTTACCTACAACGTAAGGTAGTTCCCCTTGCTTGTCCACTTTGTGAATTTATGTTACAATTCTTGTCGCATGCCATGCAGTTGCAGCGCATGACAAACTACAGAGGAGCGCTGTAATGAAGGGTGCTAATTTCCGCTATCTGATAGCGGCCGCAGGATTTTTGACGACTTTGTGCCTCGGCACACTCTACGCGTGGTCCATTTTTATGCCCTCATTGCAGGCTGAGTTTGGCTGGAGCAGAGCCACCGTAACAGTTCCCTTCACTGTGGCCGGTTTGGTGTTTGCCTTCGGCATGGTGCCGGCAGGAAGAATCCAAGACCTAAAAGGTCCTCGCCCGCTCATTGTCTTTAGCGCCGTAGCTTCCGTCGTCGGCTATGGGCTCAGTGCCATGGCACAAAACTTGGCCTGGCTTATCATTTCTTATGGCATCATTATGGGCGCGGCTATGGCGGCAGGTTATTCGGCAGTCGTAGCCGGGGGTCTTAAGTGGTTCCCCGACATTAAAGGCACGGCTACCGGAATTCTCGTCGGCGGCTTTGGAGCGTCTGCGGCGGTCTTTGGCCCTATAGCTCACTACGCTGTGCGCGAATTTGGTTGGCGCAATGCCTTCTGGGCGCTAGGTATTGCCTTCGCCGCGATTATCGCGTTATGTTCGTTTGTCATTGTCAACCCGCCAAAGGGCTGGAAACCCGCAGGCTGGGACCCAAGTAAAGCAAAAGGCCTCCGCAAGCCCTCGCCCGAATACACGGGCTACGAGTTCCCCTTTAAGTCCATGCTGCAGACTCCGCAGTTTTGGCTGATGTGGACGCAGTTTATTCTGATTCTGTGCGGCGGGTTCAGCATCATTGTGCATCTAAGACCATTAGCATTGGAGCTTGGGCTTTCACAAGCTGCCGCGACCGGGTTAGTCGCCATCATTTCGCTGAGCAACTTGTCGGGGCGCTTCTTCTTAAGCCCCTTGTCCGACGCCATAGGCCGTCTTAAGTCCTTTACTTTAGTCGGTATCCTTATGGCTAGCGCAACCGCAGCTGCCCCCCTGGCCGCAATTTATAACATGCCGGGTCTCCTCTACTTCTCCGCTATCGTCGGCGGCGTCGCTTTTGGCGGATATCTAGGCCTCTCCCCCGCCTTTACCGCCGATTCGTGGGGTATGAAGAATGTCGGTGTAAACTACGGAGCTATGTTAACCGCTTGGGGCATCGCCTCGTTTATCGGGCCGTACTTCACGGGTCTTATTCGGGATACCACCGGCAGCTACAACCCCGCTTACCTCGTTTGGGTGGCGGCTTGTATCCCGGCCATTGTTTTCACCGAGATTTTGGTCAAGCCGGCTCACTTAAAGGCACTCGCCGCGAAACTAGGCGTGCCCCGCGCAGAGAACGCCTAGTCCCCACTTAGCCCTGTCTCCAAGCAGGCGCCTAGCGAAAGCTAAGGCGCCTCTTTCTTGTTGACAGAGCGCAATGCTTGTAGTATAGTACATTACAACAGTAATGTACTAATTCAGTTGCGAGGAGGTGCGCGATGAGGCTAGACAATGACGCAACTAAGCCCATCTACCTGCAAATAGCAGAATGGCTGGAGACACAAATTCTCGCGGAGAAGATAGCCTGTGAAGAAAAGGTGTTCTCGCAGTACCAACTAGCGGAGATGTTCAATGTCAATCCTGCTACTGCCGCGAAGGGACTCAGCACGCTAGCGGACGAAGGTATCTTGTACAAGAAGCGCGGGCTGGGGATGTTTGTCGCACCTGATGCTAAGGCCATCATCGTGCACCGGCGCCGCGAAAAGACCTTGCGACAACTAGTACTGGATCTAGTGCTGGAAGCGGAGCGCCTAGAGGTGTCGGAAATCGAACTGGCAGAAATGATACGAATGGCAAAAGTGCACTTGAAAGGAGATGGGCAGTTGTGAACGCTGTGGAGAGCGTGAGTGTGACCAAGACCTATGGAAATGTGCCGGCGATAGAAAATGTGTCACTCGTTATCGCCCCTAACAGGATCACCGGCTTCATTGGACCAAACGGAGCAGGCAAGACGACGCTACTGAAGCTGATAGCTGGCTATCTCAAACCAAAGGCCGGCGATGTGCTTATCTTTGGCGAGAAGCCCTTTAACAGCCTCAAGGTCAGTGCCAATTGCATCTTTGTCGACGACTGTATGCACTTCCCCCCTACCCTTAATCTAGACGACATCTATAGTATGGCCGGGCGCGTCTACGCTAACTGGGACAAGCGTCTAGCATATGCACTCGCCGACCATTTCGGGCTTGACACGAAGCATTCGCACTCTCGCCTGTCGCGCGGTCAACAGAGCACCTTTAACGCTATACTTGGCCTCGCTGCGCACTGCCCAGTGACTATTTTTGATGAGCCGATGCTCGGCATGGATCTTGGGGTACGACGGGATTTCTACCGCGCTATCCTGAAGGACTACATGCTGCACCCGCGCAATATCCTCTTTTCGAGCCACATGTTGCATGAGGCGGAAGAACTGCTTGAAGATGTCGTCCTCTTAAAGGAAGGGCGCAATACGCTACACATGCCCCTAGACAAATTGCAGGAATATGCCATCGGCCTTAGTGGAGTTAAAGAGGTGGTTAACGCGGCCATAAAGGACGCCAGGGTAATTTTTAGCCGTAGCATTGGCAGTGACTACACCTACGCAGTCATCGAAAATACCCTCGACGAGTCAGACCTGCATCGGGCTAAATTACAGGGCATTGAAACGTCAGCTGTTGCTGTCGCCGAGCTGTGCGTCTACCTGACGGCAACTAGGAGAGGAGAAATCGACGATGTCTTTGTTCAAACCTAGCTTACGCGTGATTGTAGCGCAGCTTTTCGCCTTTAGACTCAAGTCGCACCTAGGGTTCTTCGCCACCTTGGTCGTCGTTCACGCCTTGTCTGTTACCTTCTCCCTGTTCATAGGCCCTACAATCGGCACAACCATGGGGCAAGATTGGATTACCATACGTGACCTCGATAATGCGGTAGTGCTGCACTTTACACGCCTATGGGTGTTTGTGGTAGCTTTTCTGCTCACGACGAAGCCTTGCCGCAATGCAGACGCGCCATTAGTCAGTAATCGCTTAAGCAGCACCCTAGCGGACATAGCATTCATTTTGACGTGCTCCCTATTAGGCGGATTATTAGCAGCGTCATCGGCTGCTTTCGTGCGCTTGGTTGCGGTCGTCGTCTATGCTGGTGCACTTGTAGTCCGTGACAGCTTCTTTTTGGCTCCGAGTGAGCTACTAATGGGGAGCTTGCTAGGCAGTCTTTCAATGGCGTTGTTTGGCTCGCTCGGGTACCTAAGCGGTGCACTTATGCGCATACGATTGGGGCCTGTAATGCTTGGTTTCTTATTGTACTTTGCTGTTGTGTCCCTGATTCGCCAGTATGACTATTGGAGCGATCTCTTGCGAGCGATCGTCAATTTGTTTCCCTACGCGAACTCTCTTCCCTTCCTAGCCGCTAAATCACTGGGATTCGCAGCGGTAGTTTTCGCCATGGCGTTCATCGCTACGAAAGACCTGGAGGTGAAGGAATAGTGCTTATGGTGTGGCTTGTGTTGCTAGCCTTCATTGGGGTGGCTACCTATATTGGAGGCAAACTAGGAGCTTATGTGGTCAGGCCCGCGCTCGAGAAACAGCTACTTGGCTATGTACTTGTCGTGGTATTCTCCCCGGTCGTACTCCACATGCTACCTACCGCAAGACTCGTGCCCGCCGTAAGTGAGGCGGATTTTGCTCAGGCAAGAGAGGCAGAGCGAGCTCTGTTGTCGGCGGCCATGAGGGGTCATCCGACCAGCATCGCAGGCGTAAGACAAACGGGCACCTGGCGATTCAACCTTAGCGGTCACGAACTGGCGATAGTAGATGCTGCCTCCCGCCTACCGATAGTCATAGCCACCAAGGATGCTCGCGATGGCATAGTGGAGGTTGCGTTGTATAGCACGCCATCTATCCACGACATGTTGGATGTTACTGCACGTCTTTCCTCGCCAGTTCACATAAACTTTTCCATGCATACGCTGACTGTCGTGCGTCCAGAGACGGCTAGGATAGACCTCCTACGCTTCCGGGGTGAAATCTCTGCCAGGCAACCGGCTGCGTCCCCACACCCGGGAGTCTCCCTGCTTAATTCCATCTCCGGAACCCAAGTGCTCATGGTGCGGCTACCACGAAACGTTCACATCAAGGACCCTGCCCCTTCTTTGCTCTTTGTCGAGCAAGGAGGGTGGTAACGCCGGGCGACTGGATAGTAAATCAACAACAAGCCAGCTAGCATAGCCGCTAGTAGCGCAAACCCTAGCGAAATGCCGTGCCTAGTGGAAACAAACCCAAAGACGAGACCCACCGCGGCTGTAATTACCCTGCCCGCGAGCGATTGGTACGACTCGGCTGTCGCTCGAAACTCCGACGGGACGCGGTGGTGCAAGTAGCCCGAGACTAACGGTTCAATCACTCCCGCCGAACCATAGGCCAAAAACAGGAAGAGCATCCCCCAGAGGTTGTTGAGCAGAGCCATCATTGCCACTCCGATTACGAACAAGAGCAGGATTACTGCAAACAACGCGTCGTAGGAAACTCTGCCCTTAAGCTTGTACGCCACCAGGCCGCTAACGCTAGTGAGAAGACAGTTTATGGCTAAGACTACTCCAAAGAAGATGATGGGGACGCCTACATCATGCGCGTACAGCTGCCAAAACTCGTCCACATACACCAGGCAGGCACCGGTTAGAACGCCGTAGGCTAAGACAAACTGAATCGGCCTATGCGCACGCAAGAAGGCGAACGCCTTGCCAGCGAGGGAGGTATCGTCAGCTTCATCGCTATTTGCCCTGGCGATAGGAGGCTCGGTTAGGGAGAACGTAACCAATAGCGCCACAATGGTACTAGCGAGTGACACCCAGTAAGTTGTGAGCAGGCTGAAGTGATGGGCGACCACCCCGCCGCTGACCCCCGCTACCGCATGCGCGGCGTACTCTACAGCGCGCAGGCGTCCAAGCCTCTTCTCGAAAGAAGTCTCCTCCCCCGTGACTTTTAAGGAGTCATATAGTAGGGCGTTCTCCGTGCCGCTCGTGGCGGCGCCCGCAATTGCTGCGACAACGACTACCAGCGCGAAATGCCAAACTTCCGTAGCGTAGATCAGCACTGCAAACTCCATGCAGGTAAAGACAGCCCCGAGTATCATCATACCCTTCCGGCTAAAGCGGTCGGCTAAAGCCCCCGTGGGAATCTCAAGCGCTGCCGTTACCACGGCATAAAGGATTTCTGCTAAGACCATGAGCTGTATGGTCATGCCACGCTGCTCCCAGAACAGGCGTTCAATCGCGTAGGCCATGATCAGTGAACGAAACAGATGATATGCCATGAGTTTGTGGTAGTTATTCTTAATACTCTGCAACACAAGTCCTCCTCCCTGTTTTGGCCGCAATACCCGACCGGCTAAGGAGGAGGGCGCGCAGAGCTATGCGTAGCGACTTAACTCGGACTGCGAATGCTCATGCCCACACCTAGCTTTCTAGCCTAGCTCCCCAAGCTACCCTAATAGCTCTTTCGCCCACTGGCGGGCCGCATTTACAGAGTCATTTGTTGCTTGTCGTGTCATTTTGAAGCCCCTCTCGCCAAGGGAAGTCGCGTTCCCCGCTGCGACCATGTCCTTAAGCGACTGCGCTTCGCTCATCAGATAAGTACTAAAATATGCGGCGGTTTTCTCTTCTAGGGGCGCCAGTTGAAAGAACGAACGCACAGGTGGGGCCATGCTCCCAGCCCACACCGGCGTGCCGACGATAATCAGATCATAGTCCACGAAATCCCTTAGCGCAGGCTGTAGTGGCGGGGCCACGCCCACCTTCGCTTGGTGCCCTCCATGCAGGTAAAGCCAAGCGCCCCGTAGCGGATAGGGTGTGACTGGTACGATTTCCTCAATGTCTGCACCAATTTCCCGTGCTATGGCTTTTCCGATCAGTCGCGTATTGCCTGAATGCGAAAAATACGCTACAAGTATTTTTTTGGGCAAGCTCATTTCCTCCCTAATAGCCCTCCGCTAATGCTTTTTCTGCTTCATCGCTAGGCTCATCCGCACCGGGGAAGCGATTTTTCGCGCTCTTCACATACATATAGCCGGCGACGGCACACCCGGCGATAAAGAGCTCCACCCACCAGTAGTGTACTCCCAGATACGACATGTAAGCCGCCGCAAAGTTTATCCCCGCATGCGCGGCGAATGCTAGGACGTAGAACGGCAAGACCTGCTTCCTGACTATGCCTTCAAGAATCATGACAGATAAGGCAATCTGGATGACGATGACGAGCGCCCGCTCAAGGCCTGCTGCGAGAAACAGCCCCGGCGAGGTAGCCGTGAGGGCATTGTAGATGTGGTTAGCTGTAGCGGCATCCACCCTATTCGCAACAAACGTATGGAAGGTGCCGTTGTTTATCATTACGCTGAGCACAATGTTATTGATGTACGTGACCCCGACCAAGAGCATCGCTTCTATTCCGCCATGCCCCACGCCATAGGCTACCCCAGTAAGCCACGAAAGCCTACTCCTAAGTAGCAGGCGAAACACGCCAAGCCTCGCGGTCTCCTCAAACAGCGCCGCCGTGAGGGAAAGGAAGAGGATGTAGAGGAGCGGCTGCAGAGTAAGCGCGCGAAACCACGCAAAGTTAGGCAACACAACCTGCAGGAGAGGTATGCGGACGAGCGGCTGAGCAATGTAGAAGGCTACTGCTCCGGCTATGATCGCCCCCGTGGCATACTTGCTCTTTCTCCGTACCAGGACAAACAAGATGACTGGCAACGCAAAACACAGCAGCAAAGTAAAGGCCATTGCAGCAAGCGAAACAACAGGTACCATATGGAGCCCTCCTGACATTACCAGGCCTACTTAAACTTAACCGCCGTTCCGTAGGCAAGGATTTCGGCCGCGCCTGACATAACGCTGCTCGTGGAATAGCGGACGCAAACAATAGCGTCTGCGCCAAGCGCTTTGGCTTCCTCGACCATACGCTTAGTGGCCATTGCCCTCGCTTCGTTTAGCATGGCGACATACTCGGTTAGTTCACCGCCTACGAGAGTCTTTAGCCCGCTTAGAATGTCCTTGCCGATGTGCTTCGTTTGAATCGCCGAGCCCTTGACGATAGTAAGCGTCTCTAAAGTTTTGCCGCTGACATACTCGGTCGTCACCAAAATCATGTCCTACACCCCTTCACCTGATTTTGCCTGTGTGTATTATGTTATCCGCCGGCCTGCGAATTCCTGCACTGTCGTACGTTAGTTGTGCCTATCTCCACTTCCACAATTTCGCTCCACCCACTCGTGCGAATTGGCGGGCCCCACGTGCCGAAGCCACACGACACAATCACCTGCAGTGCTCCTTGGCGTAAGTAGCCCCAATCGACCGCGAAGATTCTCTGCGTGAGCAGGTGATTGGGAAAGAACTGCCCATGGTGAGTGTGGCCGGACAGCATTAAGTCGACGCCATTTTCTTCTGCCTCCTGTAGGGCAACCGGCTGGTGGTCGAGGAGAATAATGGGCTGCGCACGGTCTACCCCCTCCATGACAGCCGACAAGGTGCGCCGTCGCGTATAGGCGTCGTCCCGGCCTACAACGAAGAATTTGCCGTCGACGTGCGCGTAGGTGTCAATCAGCACCTTTATGCCCGCGTCTTCTAGCTGCCCTGCAGCTTCGCCCGGTTTCCCACCGATATACTCGTGATTGCCAAGCACCGCATAGCACCCAAAGCGAGGCGTAAGCTTACGCACGAGGCGCGGGAGCTCTGCGGCTGCAAACTCACCTATATCCCCGTCGATAGTATCTCCTACGAAAAACACTATGTCCGGTTCCAAGGTGCCTATGCGTTCTATCAGCCCGGTAAAACGCGCGTTGTTCGTTGCCGTTCCAAGGTGCAAATCGGAAACCAACACGGCTCGGAGAGCAAAGTTCTCCGGTCCGTGTTTATTTAGGGCCACAGCATAACGCGAAATGCGAACGGTGTGCGCCCTCCCGTAACCATAGACCAATGTGGCACAAAGGAGCACCGCTACGGCCGCCCCGACAGAGGCTCCTGTGGGTTCGCTAGGGAGGAGAAAAAGCCAAATGTCAGCTACCGCCCACAAGAGCAACCCGTGGAAGACGGCCGCGAGCCAGTAGTCGCCAATGGTAGCTACCAGATTGCCTAAGCTCCCGGGCACACGGCGCTTGTGCCTACGTGCGGCAAATGATGCGACGGCCCCAAACGTAAAGGCCACCCAGTAACCCCAGGTAGCAGGGCCAAGATGCGCGCGAGCCAACGGCAGAAAGCGCAGAGCTATGTAGTAGTTAGCTAGACCATACAAAAGCAGAAACGGCACAAAGAAGGCTACGAAACGCCTCGACACGCTTCCCATTCCGAGCGCATGACCTCCATAATGACCTCGTCATGCCATTCGCCGACGGCGAAGCGGTGCTGACGAAGGCGCCCTACCTCTTTAAAGCCACACTTTTCGTAGCAGCGGATAGCCCTCGTATTGCCGGAGAAAACGCGCAGATAGATTTTGTTAAGGTTAAGTGCGTGAAATCCTAGCCGCAGCAAGATGCGCACTGCATCTTGGCCGTATCCTTTCCCCAGATGAGTTTGCACGCCAATCGCAATGCCGATTTCCGCATGCCGATTTAGGGAGTCAATACGATGAAACCCACACCCGCCGAGGTACTCTCCGCTTAGTGTCTCCAAGGCAAACAACTTGTCACTCTCCGTGTGATGTGTGGCACTCTCAAGCCACTTCTCTTCTGCGGCCCGCGACATAGGTAGCGTAAACGCCAACAGGTATTGGGTTATCTCTGGGTTGTTTATCCATTGCATGACGTTGTCCAAGTCGGTTTTCTCCATCGCCCTGATACGAACTAGTTTGCCGCTAAACAAATGACGCGCCCCCTTAATCATGTAAACATCCTGTTTTATTCGACGCGCGGTAAGCGCCCTCCTGCTGGGGGACGAAGGGATGTCGTTGAGGGACGGAGGAGTGCGACATGCACTCAGTTTTCTCGGGTCTAGTCTTTGGTCACGCATGTGTGTATCATGAGTTACAAAGAGGTCTTTCGAGCAAGTCAAAGGAGATGGTTGGGATTATGGTTAAAGAAGCGCGTCTCTTGGAGCAGTTGCACGCCTACGGATACAGGGCTACGTTCGTTGGACTTGAATGTCTTGCCCTGCTACAGCAAGAGGTAGACGTAAGCCGGCGACGAGAGGTATCTTCTAGGTTGTACGAGTTGTTTCTACACAGGTTTCAATATAGCTGGCCACCGACAGATGGCACATGGCAAAGCATCCTCATAGTGGCGGCACCGCAGAAAGTGACGACCTTCGACTTCGCTGTCGGCAACGAGCGGTGCGAGGTCGTGATTCCCCCGACATATCTCCGGTCAGGGCGAAAGCTACTGGAGCAGCGCCTGCAGGACATTGTACCTGGGATAGACCTAAAGCATGTCCGCCTGCCTCTAAAGCTGATGGCGGCGCGTTCCGGTATTGGCCGATACGGACGCAACAACTTGCTCTATGTAGACGATTTCGGTAGTTTTAACATGCTCTTTGCCTATTACACCAACATCGAGATCACAGGCGGCAGTTGGGCTGAACCTGTACTGGTCCCCGCTTGTCATGCGTGCAGTGCCTGTATAAACAACTGCCCTACGGGCTGCATCGAAGAGCAACGGTTTCTTATCCATGCCGAACGCTGCTTAACTACCCTGAACGAACTAGAGGGGGAGTTCCCGGACTGGCTTAACCGCAGAGCGCATAACGCTCTAATCGGCTGCATGCGGTGCCAAGATGTGTGTCCCGCGAACAGCGAAGTTTTGGGGTGGCGAGAGCATGGCGCGTCGTTTTCGGCCGAAGAGACACAGACGATCCTGGCAGGGGTGTCCTCAATCAAGGAGAATCCGAAGCTCTGTGAAAAACTGGAGTCACTCGATCTATGGGCAATTGTCGACCTATTGCCGAGAAATCTAGGTGCGCTGTTATCTTAACGCAGGTGCCGCCAGAGCATGCGCCCCGAGAACCACTATTTACATTTGGTTAGTATGCCGTTAACAGCGAGGAGGTATCTTTGTGTACACAAGAGCAGCGTAACTTTAGAAAGGAAGCGAGCCTGTGGATTTTGAGCTTTGGTACATACTTGGTCTGAACAGCGTTGTACTTGACCCGCACGCAGTGTCTCCTGCGACATTTCCAAAGGTGGAGGCGGAAAAATCCGCGGAGCTAGAGGTAGTAGAAGCTGTCGAACAGCCCCTCGACGAAGAGCTGCGAGAGATTCTGCGCTGTGAAAGCGTAAGCATCGTCTACCAGCCGATTGTCTCCTTAGCTTCGGCAGAGCCGCTTGGCTATGAAGCACTCACGCGCGGCCCGCATGGCTCTCGTCTAGCAACACCTGACGCGTTGTTCACACAAGCCGAGGAGTCGGGGTCGCTCTCTGCTTTGGAGAGAATCTGTCGTGCCAAGGCTGTCAGTCATCTAGGCAGCATATCGGCTCACCAAAAGTTATTTATCAACGTGCACGCTAGGACGGTCTGCGACAGCGGTTTCGTCGGCGGGGAAACTTTGGCATTGCTCCGCCGGCAGGGGCTTGAGCCTACGCAGGTCGTTTTTGAACTTACAGAGCGCCATTACGTGGCGAATTACCAGGCATTCCAGGCCACCTTACGTCACTATCGCGAGCAAGGGTATCAAATTGCTGTAGACGATGTAGGTGCGGGTCACTCGGGCCTACTCACTCTTGCCGAAATCAAGCCTGACTATATAAAAATAGACATGTCACTAGTACGAGGGCTTGACCACGACCTCGCTAGACAAGCCGTCATTCGGGCGCTGTGCACTGTCGCCAAAAACATTAACGCCAAGGTAGTCGCCGAAGGAATCGAGACGGAAGCGGAGCTCACAACCCTGATTAGCCTAGGCGTAGATTATGGACAAGGGTATTTTATCGCCAAGCCACAAAATCCTAAGCCCTTTGCAAGCCGCGAGTCAATTTTTGCTATCAACCGCCATCAGTATGGGCACTTGCTGGGCTCGCGCTTTACGACACTTGGCGACTTGGCCGCAACAGGTATCACCGCAGACGAGACTATGGTCGTGGAGTACGCCAAAAGAGTCCTGACCGAGACCAAAGACCCTCTTGCCAGCATGACTATCTTACGTAACGGCGTGCCGGTTGGTCTGGTTATGCGCCACTACCTCGATCGGATTCTCAGCGCAAAGTTCGGTGTGCCGCTGTTTTCACGCCATCCTGTGTGCGAGATCATGGACGGCGCTCCGCTGCTTCTAGATTGCGACATACCGCTTGACCAAGCGCTAGAGGCTGCACTGACACGTTCCGCGGACAAGCTTTATGACGACATAATCGTCTTGACCAAAGCCGGCCACTACGCCGGAGTAGTGCCCATGCAACGTCTGCTAAACGGCATGGCACGCTTGCAAATCGACCTGGCGAAAGGCGCAAATCCCCTTACCGGACTGCCTGGCAACGTAGCCATTGAAGAAGAAATCCATCGCCGCGCGCGGCTCGGCCAAACCTGTAGTATCATCTACGCCGATTTAGACGACTTTAAAGCATACAACGACAGCTACGGCTTTGAGCAAGGCGACAAAATGATTGTGCTCCTCGGGCGCCTGCTGATATACGCAACCAAGCGCTATGGTACCGAAGGCGACTTTATCGGTCACATCGGCGGCGATGACTTTGTAATCGTCACTGCGGGCGCCGAAGTTGATTGCCTGGCACAGCGCATTGCGGAGCTCTTTTCGCGTGCGGTACGACAGTGTTTTACACCTATGGATCGGGAGCGTGGGGCGTTCCTAGGCCGCACACGCGAAGGGATCGAAGGACCTATGACCTTAACTACCGTATCGATGGCGATAGTTGATTGCCGCACACAGCAAGATTATTTGGAGTTAGGCAAGACGGCCGCGCAACTTAAAAAGAGGGCCAAGCGCGAGCCGGGCAGCGCGATAGTGCGTGACCGGCGGGTTACTTGCAGTAGCGCTCCAACAGCTTTTCCGCCACTTGTCGATTAATTAGTGCGCCGTGGCCACCTATGCAGCCTCCTAAGCAAGCCATCCCTTCGACAAAATTGGCTTTAAGCTCGCCCTTTTGTGCGGTAGCGAGGACTTGCATGACTTGATCTAGCCCGTCAGCTAACTGAGTTTCGATGGCGTCCGCACCGAGTGACGACACTACAGCCCTCGTCAACCCCCCTGCCTTGGCAAAACCTCGTCCGAGGGCTTCCCCCTCACCCAAGTCACCTTGCCCACCCAGAGTGGCAATGTTAATGCCGCGCGCTACAAAGATGCAGCCGAGCTCTTCGAATGTCAATACCGCATCCACGCTAGGTGACAGCGCCGCTTCAGATTTCTTAGAAATGCACGGTCCGATAAAGACCGTAAGCGCTCTAGGCTCCTCTGCTTTGATTCGCGCCGCCTGATACGCCATGGGGGATGGGGTCGCCGAGATACAACCTTCCAGTTCGGGAAACTGCGTTCTTACGGTGGCTACAAAGCTAGGACAACAGGATGAAAGTGTCAATTGTTTCCCTTCCGCCATGCGATGTTTAATTTCCGCTGCTTCTTCGACAGCGACGCAACGCGCGGCCTCCGCCACTTCGTAGACGGCGGCAAACCCTAACTCCAGTAGGGCCATGCGCAGCGCTGCCGGCGAGGCCTTTGCTCCAAATTGCCCCACGAAAGATGGTGCGACTAAGGCTACGACTGGCGCCTGGCGTTCCTTGAGGGCATTTACTATCTGCACTATATTTGTGTAATCGGCCACAGAGCCAAATGGGCAAGCCGGGATACAGGCAGCGCAGCCCACGCACTTTTCGCAGTCAATATGGGCTACATTGTTGCTATCTCGCGTGATAGCTTTAGGCACACACGCTTGTTCACAGGGGCGCGTCACCTGAATAATCGCTCGAAACGGGCAGCTGCGTTCGCACAATCCGCATTCCACGCAACGGTTGCGGTCGATGTAAGCGCGGTGGTTAACTATGGTGATAGCGTCTTTAGGACACACTACGCGGCAGTGATGTGCAATGCAGTTGCGACACACATCAGTGACAATATACTTTTCAAAGGGGCAGCGGTCGCACGCAACCGCCATCATCTCAAGCCCGCACAGCTTTGGCTTGGGTGTTTTGCCAAGCGCAAGTTTAGCCATATCTGCAAGGGTAGCATGGCGCGGAACATCCTCGGGAGCTAACCCCATCGCAACGCGCAAACGGTTCGTAAGCACGGCCTTTTCTTTATACTCACAACAGCGATAACGTGTTAGCAGCTCGGTGGTGAGTGTGTCGGGATAGTCGTTAATCTCGTCGATAAGTCGTCCGCGCCATGTCATATCGGCTAAAGCGGTATACAGCTGGCGTTTGATGCCGGTCGTCTCAGAGTTTCGCTTTGACACTCAGTTCACCTATCCTGCCAAATTGTCTTAATTGTAGAGATGAGGCGCTCCGGAGTAACACGGCTATAGAGCACGCCATCGATGCACACATTAGGTCCTGCCCCGCAATTTCCTAGGCAATGTGTAAGCGACACGTGTACTTGCTTGAAAATCTCTTCTGGCAAATGGTCAAGTACCAACATGAGCTCCGGTGCGCCCTTCATATGACAGGCCGTCCCGCCACAAAACTGCAGCGTAATCTTCTTCATGTAGTTGCCCTCCTAAAAGTATCTAACTTCTGTCTCAATGGAACGTCGGCGCAACAAGGAAGCTAGGCGCGAGACTGCATACTGACGAGGAGCCAACTGCATGATCTCCTCTATATTGGCATGCGCTAGGTTAAAACTCTTGCCGACTAGGAATAGTACTTCCTCAGCACTAGATAGGTGCCTGGCTAACAGGGTGGCAGCATCCGTGCTGCGCGGCAGCTCTTCGCCGTCCTGCAAAGCGCGCAGCAGTTCATAACATCGGTTGAGAGTAAGGACACCTTCGGTGACTAGGTCGAGGCCCTCCAAATGTGCGATGGGTGGTATGCGCGGGTCAACATACTCAAGCGATGTCTCGAGTCTGCCGCCTGTCACTCGCTCCACGATTTTTGCACTGGTTCCGCCACACACAATTTTTGTGGAGTTCCGCTCGTCTAACAGCGCCCTGACCATGGCCTCATCATTGACTCGCTCCAAAGGCGGGCCAGTAAATACTGCTACGGAGCGCGGCGACCGCACCCTAAGCCCGACTGCGGTGCTGTCATCCCCTAAGCGACTGCAATAACACGAGTTAGTGACGTGCATCACAAAATCGACTAGGGCTTCGGGGGTCGGCCAAGATGTGCACGGCGTAGGCAGGAAACCGAGCAGCCCTTCAAGGCCTAGGCCTAGGTCAAGTGATTGCCCTACTCCGGCATGCAGCACACCGTCGGTAACTAGGAGCGCCACGTCGTTCTTCTCTACCTGCAGTGATGCCTCTGTGATCTTCTTGCCGCAGATGACACGTGTGTGGCGCTCGATGGGTACCAAGCAATCATCGCGAAAGAAGAGCGCCGGGGGCGAATCGTATTCGTATAGCTGCGCGTTGCCATCTGCTCTAATCTGCAAAATGCTAAACGTAGCATAGGCTAGGCCACGCTCGCTACAGCTAGGCAGCGTATCAACAATCGTGGAAACGACATGGTCAATCGGAACATCGCGTTCTAGGAGGCCACAGGCAATTTTGGTTGTCAGCGTAGCCATAATGTTGGCCTTAACACCGCTACCAAGGCCATCGGAGAGAATTGCGGTAATCTTGCCGGGGGATCGCACTAGCTGGAAAACGTCCCCACATAGCTCTTCCTTATGCTTACTCCCTCGTGCTGCAGCTACATCGGCTGTTAATTTCATTTGCTGGTGACTCCATTTCCATCTGTCAAGCTACTGATTAACTCAAAAAGGGTCGCCTTTGTCGCTGCCGTTGATTCACCAAGAAGCCCCGCTATCTGCTGCGCTAACTTCATTTGATTTGCGATAACGGCCGTCGCACGCTGAATGGTTACCTGGTGTTTTGCCTCGAGCTCGCGATGGCGGCGCTCATCCTCCGTGATATCCGTAATGATACCTACCACTAGGCTATAGGCGGGCAATGCATAGATTACCTGGCGGGTGACCAGCCCGAGAGCCGCGTATTCCACCCGCAGATATAAAGACTTGCCTGTAGCTAACACTTCGATAAAGTCTTTGGGATCTAGAAACGCTGCCAGGCAGACATCCTTTGTTTGCTTTGCCTCAGGGTTGAACATGCGCTGCGCTTCGGCATTAAACTGATGAATCGTCAGGTCGCTATTGACAATGATTACGCCGTTTGGAGAAGACTCAACCACCAGATGGGAAAGCGATTCAAACTTAGCGCGCATAAACGGTATGCACATCTCGAGTTCCGCAAACCCCTGCAAAGTTGCCACGGCCTTTTCACGACAAGTCAGGTAGCCGCATCCGCCGCAGTTGCGTTCGTCAACACTGCTTTCTTTGCCAATGGTCATCAGCACTCGGCTAATCTCTTCCTCGGGAGGGGAGTTTGCCACATACCTGCGGTTAGTGAAAGAGCGCATTGGGACGCCTTCTAGGGCGAGCTCCGCTTTAGGACTAGGTGTTAATTCTGGCAACATCTCGATACGCTCGTGGTACCGTATTACGGCATCTTTGCGCGCTTGCACGCTCACAGGAGAGGGCATTTCTGACCCACCGACGCAACCGCCGTGGCAACCTAGCGCTTCTACAAAGGACGGTCGCAAGCGTCCTGCCGATAGGTCAGTAAACAGCTCGACACAATCCTCCACTCCAGCGACGCTCACGCTAGAGCGGGTAACCCCTGACTCTAGCTTGCTGGACGTGATGATCCCGCGCTCAAGCGGGTACAACCGCGCAGCGTTATCTGATGCAGTGTGCAACTCAACAGGGGTAAGCGTTTTTGGGTCTACACCCAGCTTGTGCCATAGGGCTGCTAGCTGACGAAACGTAAGCACTGCGTCCAAGCCGTCCTGCGCAAAGGGCTGCAATGCCTCGTCAACTTTACCGGCACATGGCCCAATGAAGATGACCTTAGCGTCGGGGAACCGCTGGCGCAGACTGCGGCTATGCAAAACCATAGGCGATACGGTAGCGGCAAGGTGTGGCACTAACTCGGGGAAGTAGATCTCAATTAGGTTGACGACTACAGGACAGCAGGAGGAGATTGTCAGGCCAAGCTCACTTTTAAGGCGCATGTTGCTGTAGTGTTTAGCAACAGGCAAGGCGGCAAGCGCAGTCTCTTCAACAAGGCTAAGCCCTATGGCTTGTAACCCAGCTAACACCTGCAATGGGTCTAGGTGCGGGAAAGCTGCGGGAAATGACGGCGCTAGGCTGGCGACCACAACTTCCCCTTGGTTGAGCCATGCCAAAAGTTTTTCTGTACAGTCACTTACGTGCTTAGCGTGCTGTGGACAGGCTGCAACACATTGTCCGCATACCACACACTTCTCGGGGACAATCCTTGCCTGCCCATTGCGCAGGCTAATGGCCTTAACATGGCAGGCACGGATGCATCGGTGGCAGTCCTTGCACTTCGCCGTTAGTGAAGTAATAACGCTCATTATCTGGCCACTGCCTCGTAAAAAATAGTGTCGATATTATCTGTGCTCACATGCTTAACTACAACCCCGTTTATACGCACAGCTACGCCCTCAGTGCACATCTCCTGACAAAAAGAGGCCGTCAATCTGATTGTCTTGGCAGCGTTGTGTTCCGCTACTAGTTCTTTTAGACGTTTAATCACATAGTGAGCCCCCTTGAGATGACAACCACTGCCGATACACACTTGGATTTCCACTGATTTCCCCGCCTTTGTGATAAATATATCAACATGACAATTGTAATATATTTCACAAGCGATTACAAGGTGACCCGACGATGTCGTGCAAGTAAGATTATTGGCATGGCCCTGTTCTACTTCTGTAGTATAATGGCCATGAAGGGAACCCAAATTATTCGCCAGACATAGGGGGTTTTAAGCAGGTAAATCTTCTCGAGGAGTGTAGACAATGGAAGAAACCGGTACAGCCATTATTCTGGCTGGCGGTCGCAGTACCAGAATGGGCTTTGGCAAAGAGGACCTTGTCATCAATGGCGAGCGCCTCTTGTATTATCTCTATGACACTTTGCGCATGCGATTCGCTCAGGTCATTGTAGTTAGCAATACGCTAGCGGGTAGCGACACAAAAAAGCTTGAAGTGGTAAGCGACGAATTGGTGGGGTTTGGTCCCCTAGGCGGCATTCATGCCGGGCTACAGGCTGCGAAGAGTAGGTACAGTTACGTGCTGGCCTGTGACATGCCACACCTTAACATGGACTATGTATCGTTCCTGCAGAGTCGGCTTCCCTCCCCTGACCGGGAGATCTCTGCCTTGGTCACTGCCGTTGGCTGCCGGATGGAACCTTTTAACGGCTTCTATAACCGATCGCTGATAGACCCTATCCGTGTCTTTGTGGCTACAGGGAGAAAAAGCCTTACAGAATTCCTGCGGTCCCAGAATGCCGTACTCGTTGACGAGGAGACAGCGAGGCGCTTTAGCCAGGATTGGTCCATGTTCGCTAACATCAACACCCCTAGTGACCTGCTCGCCCTCACCACAAGTCTGGCTACGAAAGGATGTAGAACACTTGACAAGGACTAAGTCTGTCAAGATCACGAAGATTGATGCGGGCCAGACAACTTGGGGAACTGATCTTGTTGTAGATGAGGCTCCATTGAGTATTCGTGTCAACGGGCACAGATATGCCACTCTCATGTGTACTCCCGCTGCCATCGAATACTTGGTGCTAGGCTATCTCCTTTCAAGCGGTGTAATCCATGCGCTTCTGGACGTTTCAAGCATAGAGATAGATGAGAGCAACTTGATCGCCAAGGTTTCGCTGGCGGTTCCGTTCTCCCCGGATACGCGCGAAAAAGCCCTAACCACAGGTTGCGGTAAGGGCGAGATTTACCTCGAGGTGCTTCAGTCCTGTCGGCGTAACGATACGGCAATGATTGTATGCGCCGCGGATATCCTTTCTTTGGTGTCCCGTTTTAATAAGGGTTCTCTACTCTTCCAAGAAACAGGCGGAGTGCACAGCGGCGCCATTTGTTCCACAGAAGAAATCCTGCTCTTTCATGAGGACATTGGCCGTCACAGCGCTGTTGACAAGTTGCTCGGTGAGGCCTTAGCAAAAAGACTCAATCTCGCTGATAAGCTGCTCTTGACCAGTGGCAGGCTTTCCTCCGAGATTTTGCTCAAGGCTGCCAAGCAGAGCATCCCGATGATTGTGTCGCGTTCAGCCCCCACCGCCCTGGCGATTGAGCTGGCGCTGCGTCTTAATGTCACCCTGGTTGGTTTTGCTCGGGGTAACAGAATGAACATTTACAGTGGAGAAGGACGCATAAGAGCCTAAAGCACACGTCTTACAGGCGTTCCGCCTTCTCTAATCTTACCGCCGTCACTTTAAGTCCTGAGACTACCGACATATTGCAGACTGCAGGATCCGTGAGTACATTGACCGGCGTATCGGCAAAATGGAAACTCATCGATACTAGGCCCGGCGGTACTTGCTCACTTAGTTGGACCTTTGACTTAATTGAGCCCCTGCGCGATGTGACAATAACCAAGTCCCCATCATACAGCTGAAGCGCTGCTGCGTCTGCCGGATTGATTTGCATCAACTCCTCGCTTAAAAGCTGGTTTAAGCCCTCGCTTTTGCCCGTCATCGTGCGCGTGTGGAAATGATACAGCTGACGGCTGGTAGTCAAAATGAAGGGGAACTCGTTGTCGGCAGCTTCTGCCGCCCGTGGCCTGTATTCCACCGTCGAAAACTGGCCAATCCCACGCGAAAACTTATCTTTATGCAAAAAAGCAGTGCCGGGATGTTCCGGTGTAGGACACGGCCATTGCAGGCCTCCCTTTTCCAGCCGTTCATAGCTCATGCCGCCGAAATAATGCGGCGTTAACTGCATAACTTCGTCCCAGATCTCTTTAGTGTTGCTATAGTTCCAGTTCAAACCAAACCTATTGGCTAACTCCTGCAGGATTTCCCAGTCGGCCTTGCTCTCGCCGGGTGGATTTACTGCCTTGCGAATCAGCTGCACTCTTCTTTCCGTGTTGATAAAAGTCCCGTCTTTTTCGGCAAAAGACGCGGCCGGCAAAACGACATCGGCATATTCGGCAGTTTCAGTAAAAAAGATGTCCTGGACGATGACAAAATCCATCCCTATCAAGGATTCACGGACAATATCAACATTCGGGCTAGAAACCATAGGGTTTTCGCCTACAATGTACATGACCTGATTGCGCCTGCTCGGCAGGAAGTGAAACATCTCGGCAATGGTCCGACCCGGCACATCAGACAGTTCCACGCTCCAAGCCTTAGAGAACTTAGCCCGCACATAGTCGCTGACGCTTGCGCTAACCGGGATAGGCTGTTCGAGTTCCACACTGGTAATAGTCTCCTTAGACTGCTCGCAATCATCCTGCTCTTCAGACGGGCCGGATTTTTTGACGCGTTGCCAATAGGTGCCCGTGTCACGGTCGCTGTGCACCGGCTGATACCCGGGAAGCACGTTCGGCAGACAGCCCATGTCACAAGCTCCCTGCACATTGTTTTGCCCGCGCAGGGGATTCATGCCGCCGTGAGCTTTGCCAAGATTGCCGGTCAAGAGTGAGAGGTTGGCTAATGCCAACACATTCTCTGTCCCGGAAGTGTGTTGCGTCACCCCCATACAATAGAAAATTGAAGCAACATCGGCTTGCGCAAAGATCCGGGCGGCAGCAATAATCTTTTCAGCCGGCACGCCGGTAATTACCGATACATACTCCGGCGTATATTTCGCCACCATCTTTTTTAGGTTTTCGAAGCCGTGGGTGCGATTAGCGACGTACTCCTTCGCCTCAAGACCTTCCTTAATTATGACGTGGGCAAGGCCATTGCAAAGAGCCACATCTGTGCCCGGTTTCAGCTGCAAATGTATAGAGGCAGCCCTAGCAAATTTAGTCTGCCGCGGGTCAACCACAATCAACTTAGCGCCGTTTCTCACTGCTTTACGTATCCTGTAGCCAATAATCGGGTGGTTTTCCGCCGGATTCGAACCAGTTACTAAAATAGCACCCGCACCCTCAATCTCACTGATGGGGTTCGTCATTGCTCCGCTACCTAATACTGTGGCCAGACCGACCACTGTGGGAGCGTGTCAGAGACGGGCACTACAGTCAACGCTGTTTGTACCTAATGAGCGCAGTAGCTTTTGAAAGAGGTAATTATCTTCGTTAGCAATGCGCGTGGAGCTTAGACCGCCAAGTGCTTCCGGTCCGTACCTCCCTTGCGCCTCTTTAATTTTATCGACTATCAGCGTTAGGGCCTCATCCCAAGAGGCCTCCACAAACTTCCCGTCTTTTTTGATCAGCGGCGTTTTAAGACGGTCCGGGTGGCCGACAAAATCGTAGCCAAAGCGTCCTTTGATGCAAAGCTGACCCTTATTTACCGGATTCTCTCGGTCACCGCGGGTCGAAACGATTTTATTGCCCCTCACACCTAAGTAGACACCGCAGCCGGTACCACAATAGGGGCAAATGGTTTTCACTTCCCGCGCTGGAACCTGGTTATTCTTGCGGGCCAGCGCGCCGGTTGGGCAACGCTCCATACACTCGCCACAAGACTCACAAATCGATTCCGTGGCAGGCCAGCCGCCAAGCGGGCTAATCCTGGTGGCATTACTTCTGTTGGCAAAATCGATCGCTGCTGAGCCATTAATTTCGCGACAGGTGCGGACGCATATCCCGCAAAGCACGCAGCGCGTATAGTCAAAATCAAAGAACGGATTAGTGGTGTCCGTCGGAATTTTACTGGTGTCACGACGTAGCCTGGCCATCCGCTCCTTGGTAATGCCGGCGTACGCTGTAACCTCCTGCAAAACGCAATTATTATTGCGCACACAGGTCTGACAGTCCGGATTATGGTTGATTAAAACCATCTCCACCAGCGAGCGGCGTAAATCCATCAGCGCCGGCGAATCTGTGACTACGACCGCCCCTTCTTCAACAGGAGTGCGACAGGCCTCCACAAATTTGCCATTTACGTCCACCATGCAGACACGGCAGCCACCAAAAGTAGAAAGGTCAGGGTGATAACACAGGGTAGGGATGTAGCTGCCCGCAGCCTGAGCAGCTTCCAGCACAGTCGTTCCCGTCGGCACCGTGACCTTTCCCTTATCAATAAAGAGCGTGACCATTTTATCGCTTAGCCCCCTTTAGCAACTCCCGTTTTTGCTGCCCGGTGACACGCATTACTGCCTTAAACTTATCTGGGCAAACGGTAAAACATAGGCCACAAGTAGTGCATTTAGCTTGATCAATCACATGCGCTACCCTTTTCTCTCCGCTGATCGCCTTTTCCGGGCATTCCTTCAAACACATGCCACACGCTTTGCATTTTTCGGCATCGATATAGTAGGCCAGGAATGCTTTGCAATGCAGGGCCGGACATGCTTCCTCCTTAATATGAGCCTCGTATTCCGAACGGAAATAGCGCAGGGTGCTTAATACCGGGTTGGGGGCAGTTCGCCCAAGGCCGCAAATGGAGCCGGCACTAATCGCCTTGCTCATTTCCTCAAGCAAGACAAGATCTTCCTCCGAGCCCTTTCCGTTGGTTATATCTGTTAATATCTTGAGCAATTGTTGCGTGCCTTCACGGCAAGGAGTACATTGGCCGCAAGATTCATCCACAGAAAACCCCACGAAATACTTGGCTATATCTACCATGCAGGAGGTCTCGTCCAATACAATCATGCCACCCGAGCCCATCATCGCGCCGGCACCAAGCAAAGAGTCAAAGTCCACCTTCAAGTCAAGCCGCGTCTTTGGCAGGCAGCCTCCCGAAGGGCCACCTATTTGTACGGCCTTAAAGGCCAAGCCCCCCGCAACTCCGCCTCCAATGTCGTAAATAACTTCCTGCAGCGTTATCCCCATGGGGACCTCAATTAAACCGGTATGCTTGATTTGCCCGGCCAAAGCGAATACGGCGGTGCCCGGACTGGTCTTTGTGCCGATGCCGGCAAACCACTCTCCGCCACGGTTAATAATTTCGGGGATAAAAGCAAAGGTCTTCACATTATTGGCTAATGTGGGCATTCCCCATAAGCCGCTCTCACTCGGTCTAGGTAAAGGCTTTGGCCAACCACGCAAACCCTCAATCGAACGGAGCATCGCAGAAACTTCTCCGCAAACAAATGCGCCCGCACCCTGAAAAATCTCCAACTTAAAGTTGAAACCTGTGCCCAAAATATTTGCGCCGAGGATGTTCTTTCGGGCAGCCTGTTCAATCGCTCTTTTTAGGCGGGAAACAGCCATTGGGTACTCGGCACGCACATAGATGTAGCCGTGTTCTGCGCCAATGGCGTAAGCTGCAATTATCATCCCTTCGAGCAGGGCGTGGGGGTTTCCCTCTAACACCGAGCGGTCCATAAATGCGCCGGGGTCTCCCTCGTCAGCATTACAGACCACGTACCTTTTTTCGCCTTTAGCCTGACGGGTAGCAGTCATTTTAATATGGGTAGGAAAACCGGCTCCGCCTCGTCCGCGCAAGCCCGATACTTTAATCTCCGCGATAACTTCTGTCGGACTCATTGTAGTCAGCACTTTTTTTAATGCAACATAGCCTTCAGCTTGTAAATAGCTTTCGATATCTTCCGGGTCAATTATCCCGAAATTTTTCAGCAGCACGTGGTGCTGCTTCTGCAAAAAAGCACTGTTGGCGTCTTCCCGGCCGGGCCGCAGCACTAAAAGCCTCTCAATCGGCACACCTTTCACAACATGTTCTCTAACAATTTGCTTGGCATCTTCAGCAGTCACATTGCCATATACATATCTTTCTCCTTGGGGAGTGATTACTTCTACTAAGGGCTCGTTATAGCACATGCCGATACAGCCGATTCCTTGCGGCACAATCCCTACTGCCCCCAAATCGGCTCTTAAAGCGACGTAGGCTGCCTTTGCTCCGGCAGCCACACCACATGAAGTCAAACCTACTCTTACTTGATATGCCGCCTGAGGCATCAGCGTGACGCTCCCCTCAATCCAGACTTTCCTTCGCCTCCCCTGATTTTTATGTCAACAAGGAGGCTTACTTTATCAGGCGTAAGTTGCGCAAAAATCTCTTCATTTACCATCGCGACCGGGGCCAGGCTACAACAGCCAAAACACGCCAACTTGTCTAGGCTGTGCTCATAGTTCTCGCTAGTCGTGCCGCATTTGATGCCAAGCTGCTGCTCAAAGGATTCTATCAAACGGGGAGCCCCCTTTACATGACAAGCAGTGCCGTAGCATACTTTAACTTGATTTTTTCCCTGCCGGGTAAAGTGGAACTGGCTGTAAAAAGTGGCCACCCCATAAATCTCATTAACCGGGACAGAAAGAAAATTTGAGATCTCATTTAGGCTTTCCACTGGCAAGTAGCCCAGTAGGCTTTGCGTGTCTTGAAGTATGGGAATCAAATCGCTCCTCGTTCCCTCATAGCGCGAAAAAATAGCGCCGAGATCAAGCTTACCCATGCACACAGCACATCCGCTTCCTCAAAATTACTGTTGTGTTTTCTCTGCCTTAACTTCAGCTACCACTGCCGCTAACTCCGCGATTTGGTCGCGCCCCATATGGCAGAAAGTCGCCGAAGCATCCACATGCCCTAAGTGGCCACATAAAGCAACTGTGTAACACCCCGTGCCATCTTTAATAATCTTCAAGGCGACGTCGGCATAGGAGCATTCCACCCCCATGAATACTGCTACATCATACTTACTATGACCGATAACTAAATCTACGTGATACGGATTTATTTCTGTGGCGGTTCTCATCTTAGGATACTCCGGACGCACATCCATCACCGGCAGTATCTCCGCGCCAACTTCCGCCGCTAAAACTCTTATCGCTTCCGCTTTTTCGTAAGCACCTTCCCCCCAACCCCAAAGCAGAATCCGCCCCGGCACAAAAATAACAGGGCTTTTTGCTTGCAGAAGTGTTGTGGCCACTTCCCTTAAAGCTTCCTTCTCAGGAACTATCTTCTCATTTAACAGTGCCTTTCCTTTTTCAGGATGAGACATTTCCGACAGCGGAACAGGAGATAGTAGGTCTAGATATTTATTGCCTTCCTTCTCTGCTGTCAATTGCTTCACCCCCCCCTCATTTAACGAATATTAGCAACATAACCGTAACCGCTCAGGCTACCAGCGTAATAGGTGGTTACACATTATCCAATCTCTCCACGAAAAGACGTCTACAGCATGCTAATTGTAACAAATCATGAACTGCTAGAAAAGTCGTATCCCCGCCAAAAGGCGCAGCACCCAAGCATTACGCCTGGGTGCCACTAAATTTGTTCCGGCAGCGTCCTACTCTCCCAGGGACTTGCGTCCCAAGTACCATCGGCGCTGGAGGGCTTAACTGCCGTGTTCGGGATGGGAACGGGTGGGTCCCCTCCGCCATTGCCACCGGAAATGTGTTAATCTTGAATCTTGAATCGCGAATCA
>Ga0208370_100112_pt1 | contig 26269 bp, 26 predicted proteins | sample Subbio12Jun_QV11_FD_184822 | JGI IMG/M metagenome (GOLD analysis project Ga0208370, IMG submission 184822) | Serpentinite rock and fluid subsurface biosphere microbial communities from McLaughlin Reserve, California, USA -CR12Jun_QV11 (SPAdes) | ecosystem: Environmental > Terrestrial > Deep...
CGCTTTTGATGGCCGCGTGACTGCCCTTGATGCGCGCGGCGTTCAGGTAGCCGGCTTCGCAGCCCACCAGCGCGCCGCCGGGGAATACGGTTTTGGGCAGACTCAGCAGGCCGCCGGCGGTGATGGCCCGCGCGCCGTAGCCGATGCGCTTGCCGCCCTGAATGTGGGCGCAGATGCTGGGGTGGGTTTTCCAGCGTTGCATCTCTTCGAACGGGCTTAAGTAAGGGTTGGCGTAATCGAGCCCGACCACGAAGCCCAGCGTGACCCGGTTGCCTTCCAGGTGGTACAAGAAGCCGCCGCCGTAGGTGCGGTTATCCAGCGGCCAGCCCGCGGTGTGCACCACCAGCCCCGGCTTGGCCTGCGTGGGCGGAATTTCCCACAGCTCTTTGATGCCGATGCCGTAGGCTTGCGGGTCTTTGCCGGCGTCGAGCCCAAAGCGCTCGATCAACTGCTTGCCCAAATGGCCGCGCGCGCCCTCGGCAAACACGGTGTATTTGGCGTGCAGTTCCATGCCAAGCTGGAAGTCCGGCCCCGGCTGCCCGTCTTTGCCCAGCCCCAGGTGGCCAGTGGCCACGCCCTTGACTGCGCCGGACTCGTGGTAGAGCACCTCGGCGGCGGCAAAGCCGGGGAAAATCTCCACCCCCAGCGCTTCGGCCTGCTCGGCCAGCCACTTGCAAACCGCCCCGAGGCTGATCACGTAGCAGCCGTGGTTGTGAAAATTGCGCGGCACCAGCCAGTCCGGGGTGCGGGTGGATGATCTTTCCTTCAAAAACAACACATCGTCGCCGCTCACGGGCTGGTGCAGCGGGGCCCCGCGCTGCTTCCAGTCGGGCAGCAGCTCGCTCAAGGCGCGCGGGTCCATCACCGCGCCCGACAAAATGTGCGCCCCAGGCTCGGAGCCTTTTTCCAGCACGCACACGCTCAGCTCGGCCCCTTTTTCGGTCGCCAGCTGCTTGAGGCGGATGGCGCAGGCCAGCCCGGCCGGCCCGCCGCCGACGACGACCACGTCGTATTCCATGGCCTCACGCGGGCCGTGTTGCTCCAGTAGCTCTGGGGGAGTTTTCATGGGTGGATGGTGCAGAGGGCTGCGGGTGGGTTGGTCTCAAAGCTTGCGTTCAACTTACGCAAAGGCAAGCCATTGTAGGCCAGCGCTTGACCATGCCACACAGACCATTCCACACACGGGCATCACGAGCGGCACCGCGCAAGGCGGATGCCGCTCGCAAGTCCTGCAGCCGCTGCCTACTTGGTGCGCACAAGCAGCAGCAGTCCACCCGCCACAATCGCCCCGATACTGGCCCAGATGGGAATGTTCACGGTCTGCTTGTCTTGCACCGTCAGTTCGATCGGCCCCAGCACGGCCTGATGCGTCTCTTGGGTGTAGGTGAAGCCGCCATACAGCAGGCCCAAGCCACCCGCCACGATCAAGGCGAAACCCAGTATTTTGATTGCGTTAATCATTTTTCACCTATCTAAACAGGATGCATGGGGCGCGCGCCGGCACGCGCACGCACACCCTTAAAGGCGGCGACCTTGGATCACGCGCAGCAGGATGACGATGATCGCGATGACCAACAGGATGTGGATCAGGCCGCCCAAGGTTTGCGCGGATACCATGCCCAGCAGCCAGAGGATGCCCAAGACGATTGCAATGGTGTATAACATGATGCGTTCCTCAGCAAGGTTGTCGTTGGAGCGCCGCGCGCCCGGCTTGGTGTGGTGCCTGACGGCCTCGCACCGCCGTCTTGGCGCGGTGCGCTGCGGCCGGCATCACCTGCCGACTTCGTGGCCGATCACACCGCCGACGGCCGCGCCGCCCACGGTGCCGAGTGGGCTACCACCCGTCAGGATGGCGCCGCCGACCGCACCCGCCCCGGCACCGATGGCCGTGCTTCTTTCTTGCGCCGTCATGCCGGCGCAACCGCTCAAGCCCAGCAACAGGATGGCGGAGGCACTTGCGATGGCAAATTTCTGTAGGGTTTTCATAGAGATTCCTTGATGAGACAAACTCGGATGGGCAACAGGCAGTGCGCCTGACCACGGTGTAGAGCGTGCCGCCTGCTGCTTCCGATGCGTCAAGAATAGGGGGTGCCCGCATTTCCGTCTGTCTGCTAGCGAACATAGGTTGCGCGAACTCGGCGCAGCGCGCAGTTATTTCGACGATGCGGCGTCGGTGGGGGCCTCGTCGCCATCCTGCCGGTAGCGCACATCGCACAGCAGGCGCTCGAGTTCTGACCTCACCACGGCGTAGCATTCGCAGGCGCGGGTCTCCAGTCCGGCGCGGTCTTGCACCGCAATGTGCCCGCGCCGGTAGCTGATTACGCCCGCGCTCTGCAGCCTGCCGGCCGCCTCGGTGATGCCTTCGCGGCGCACGCCCAGCATGTGGGCGATCAGCTCTTGCGTCATGACCAACTGGTTCGACGGCAGCCGGTCCAGCGTCAGCAGCAGCCAGCGGCACAGCTGCTGTTCCACCGAGTGGTGGCGCGTGCAGACCGTGGTCTGCGCCATTTGCGTCATCAGCGCCTGGGTGTAGCGCAGCAGCAAGCGCTGGAACAGGCCGGCGCGGTTGAATTCCTGCTGCAGCGTGGCGGACGCCATGCGGTAGGCTTGGCCTGCGGTCTGCACCACGGCCGAGCTGGACGTGGTGTCGCCGCCCATGAACAGCGAGATGCCGACGACACCTTCGTTGCCGACGCCAGCCGATTCGGCCGAGGCGCCGGATGCCGTCACGTAGTGCAGCGAGACAATGGCGCTGGTCGGAAAATAGGCGTGTCGCAACTGGCCGCCGGGTTGGTAGAGCGTGTCGCCCACTGCCAGCTCGACCCGTTCCAGATGCGCCAGCAGGGGCTCAAATTCTGCAGCAGGCAGGGCGGCGAGCAGGTGGTTCTGGCTGGGGTGCGGCGTCGTCATGAGGGCCATGAAAAAAAGCCAGCGCTGGCGGTTGCGGTGGCTTTGTAAATTCTAGACGCACCCACTGGGTGCGCCTAGGGGCAGCCCCGCAACTCAGTTGAAGGGGTTGGGCCGCGGGGTGCGGTCGGACGACGGCGGCAGATGCGGGATGGTGAAGGAGGGTTGATCGCCGGTGAGGGTTTTCAGGAAGGCCACGATCTGCGCGTTTTCTTGGTCGCTAAAGCGCCGCCCGAGTTGCAAGCGCCCCATCACATCCACCGCCTCGGTCAGGGTGTTGGCGGCACCGTCGTGGAAATAGGGGTAGGTCATGTCGACGTTGCGCAAGGTGGGCACCTTGAAGTTGAAGCGGTCCGCGTCTTTGCCGGTGACGGCGGCCCGGCCCACCGCACTGGCGCCCGCCAAGCTGTGGTAGGGCTCGACCACGCCCATTTTCTGGAACGCGTTGCCACCCAGGTTGACCCCGTTGTGGCAGGCCATGCAGCCGGCTTGGTTGAACAGGCGGTAGCCGGCCAGTTCGTTGGCGTTGAGCGCGGTGGTGTCGCCCAGCAGCCACTGGTCAAAGCGCGAGTTGGGCGTGAGCAGGGTTTTTTGGAACTCGGCCAAGGTGGCGGTGACTTGCTCCATGGTGATGCGCTCTTGCCCGAACACCAAGCGGAATTGGCGCACGTACTCGGGGATCGACTCCAGCATGTCGATGGCCAGTTCGTGCGTGAACGCCATCTCGACCGGATTGGCAATCGGGCCACCGGCTTGGGCTTGCAGGGTGGCGGCGCGGCCGTCCCAGAACTGCGCGATGTTGAGCGCGGCGTTGAACACGGTGGGTGAATTGAGCGTGCCGGCTTGCCAGCGGTCGCCGATGGAGACGCGCAGGTTGTCGGAGCCGCCGCGGCTGACGTTGTGGCAGGAGTTGCAGGAGATGAAGCCCGAGCGCGACAGGCGCGGCTCGAAGAACATCATCTTGCCCAAGTTGGCCTTGCCGATGTTGATGCTCTGCGGCGGCTGGATGGGAGCGAATAGGTGGCGGAATGGGTCGTCTGCACCTGCGGGCGCAGCCGGGATCGGGGGCACCGCAGCGCGGGCGGCTGCGGGGGCTGCAGCCGGAGCCGCACCGCGTGCCGCTGCGGCAGCAGGTGCAGAAGTGGGGGTGGCGGCCGGCCCGGTTCGGACCGGCGCAGGGGACGAGGCGGCGGCGTAGCCTGCAGCGGCAAGCGCAACGGCAGCGGCGATGGCTTTGATCTTCATGGAGCACTCTCCTTCGGGGTTGGTAAACATTTGTTACAACCAATGTAAACCCCGATGGAACCAAAATCATTGACCTAGATCAAGGCTGCCGCTGAATTGGGCCGGGCATGGGAATTCAATCCGGGTTGAGCAACACCAGCTTGCCCTTGACTTGGCGCTGGCCCATCAGGCGCAGGGCATGCGGCAGTTCGCTCATGGGCAGGGTGCGGTCGATGACCGGTTTAATCTGGCCCTGCGCCATCCACTGCACCAGCGTCTGCAGCATGGCGGCGTTGGCTTGGGGTTCGCGCTTGGCGTACTCGCCCCAGAACACCCCCACCACCGAAGCCCCTTTGAGCAGCGGCAGGTTCAGCGGCAGGCTCGGGATCGGGCCAGCGGCAAAGCCGATCACCAGGTAGCGGCCGCGCCAGGCGATCGAGCGCAGCGCCGGTTCGGCCAGATCCCCGCCAACCGGGTCGTAGATCACATCGGGCCCACGGCCGCCGCAGGCGGCTTTGATGGCCTCGCGCAAGCTGCCCTCGGGCCGGTGTACGCTGTAGTTGATGGTCTGGTGCGCGCCCACTTGCTGGCACAGGGCGCATTTTTCGGCGCTGGAAGCGGCGGCGATCACGGTGGCGCCGGCTTGGCGAGCAATCTGTATGGCTGCCGTGCCCACCCCGCCTGCGGCCCCCAGCACCAGCACCGTTTCACCCGCCTGCAAGGCACCCCGGTCGAGCAGGGCGTGGTAGGAGGTGGCGTAGGTCATCATGAAAGCGGCGGCATCGACCAAGTCAAAACCGGGTGGCAGCGGCAGGCACAGCGCCGCCGGAGCCAGCGTGTGGGTGGCAAAGCCGCCGGTGCCACTCAGGCAGGCCACCGCTTGGCCCACTTGCAGGTGCGTCACCCCCGCACCCACGGCGCGCACGATGCCGGCGTATTCGGCCCCCGGCACGAAGGGCGGGGTGGGTTTGATCTGGTATTTGTTCTGGACGATCAGCAAGTCGGGGAAATTCAGGCTGGCGGCCCGAATTTCAATCAGCACCTGACCGGCTTGCGGCTGCGGGGTGGGCTGCTCTTGCCAGCGCAGGGCGTCGATGCCGGTCGGGTGGTCGCAGATCCAAGCGTGCATGCTCATCTCCTCAAAGGTTGGGGTGCGGTCATCATAGGTTTGCGGGCGCGCAGGCAGCGGGCCGCGCTGTCTCGGCAGCGACGGCCTACAATTGCCGGCAATGAAGATCCTTTTGTCCAACGACGACGGTTATCAGGCAGCGGGCATCGTTGCTTTGTATGAGGCCTTGTGCGAAATCGCCAGCGTGGAGGTGGTGGCGCCCGAGCACAACAACAGCGCCAAGTCGAACGCGCTCACCTTGCATTCGCCGCTCTACGTGCACACGGCCCCCAACGGCTTTCGCTACGTCAATGGCACCCCGGCCGACTGCGTGCACATCGCGCTCACCGGGCTGCTGGGCTACACGCCCGATCTGGTCGTGTCGGGAATCAACAACGGTGCCAACATGGGCGACGACACGATCTACTCCGGCACCGTAGGCGCGGCCATGGAGGGCTATTTGTTTGGCATCCCGGCCATCGCTTTTTCGCAAACCGAAAAGGGCTGGCGACACCTGGACGCCGCTGCGGCCAAGGCACAGGAGCTGGTGCGGCATCTGCTGCCCTCGGTGCAGGCGGCGGCGCAACCGCGCTCGGCCGAGCAGCCGCACCCGGCCGAGCCGTGGCTGCTCAACGTCAACGTGCCCTGTCTGCCTAGGCACGAATTGCGCGGCTTCAAGGTGGTGCGGCTGGGGCGGCGCCATGCGGCCGAGCGCGTGATCACCCAAGTCAACCCGCGCGGCGACACCATGTATTGGATAGGCAGCGCCGGCCCGGCCAAGGACGACGCCGAAGGCACCGATTTTCATGCCGCCGAGCACGGTTTTGTTACCGTGACGCCGCTGCAGGTGGACTTGACCGACCACGCGCGCTTGGCCTACTGGGGCCAGTCGGTGGCGCAGTGGTCGCGTGCCCCCCGCCCGCTGGCACCCGGGGCCCAGCCGGTGGCCGCGCCCGCGCCCGCGCCCGCAGCGGGGCCGGCGCAGCCATGAACCGCCCCAAACCCGGAGTTGGCCCGGCGGCGACGGGCGCTGTCCATCAGACCTCGCGCCCGACCACCCGCCCAGCCTTTCCAGCGCAGATTCCGGGTTTGCGACCCCAGCCCGTGGTGCGCAGCGCGGCGGGTAGGCCGGCGGCCGCAACGCAAGCCCCCCGGGGCAGCGGGCTGGATTCGGAAGCGGTGCGGCTGGCGCTGGTGCGCCGGCTGGTGGCGCAAGGCCTGCAGCACCCGGCGGTGGAGCGTGCCATGGCCACGGTGGAGCGGCACCGCTTCGTCGATACGGGGCTGGCCTCGCAAGCCTACGAAGACATCAGCCTGCCGATCGGCTTGGGGCAGACCATTTCGCAACCCACCATGGTGGCGCGCATGCTGGAGCTGCTGTGCGCGGGCCGAACGCAGCCGCTGGGGCGGGTGCTGGAAATCGGCACCGGCTGCGGCTACCAAGCGGCGCTGTTAAGCCTGCTGTGCCGCGAGGTCTACAGCATCGAGCGCCTGCGCGGCCTGCACGAGCGCGCACGCGAGAACCTGCGCGAGCTGCGCCTGCCCAATTTGCACCTGATCTTGGGCGACGGCATGCTCGGTTACCCGGCCGGCGCCCCCTATGCCGGCATCGTTGCGGCGGCGGCCGGGCCGGAGTTGCCCTCGGTGTGGCTGGAGCAACTCGAAATCGGCGGCCGGCTGGTGGCGCCGACGGAACTCAGCCCGGGGCAGCAGCATCTGGTGTTGATCGAGCGCACGGCGCAAGGTTGGAAGCGGCAGGTGCTCGATGCGGTGCGCTTCGTCCCCCTAAAATCTGGGGTGGGCTGACTCTGTGCCAGCCGGATGGGATCATTGATGGGGTATTGTATGAATGCAAGGGTTGTGCCCAGTGCGGGGCAGGGGTTTGGCAGGTGCACCGCAGGCGCCTTGTCTGGCTTGACCAAAGGGCGGCGCGGCCACTCCACGGCCCTTTGGGGCGGTTTGGCCCTGAGCGCCGTGCTGCTGCTGGGCTGTGCCGCACCGCCACAGCAACGCGCGCCGGTGGCTGAGCGCAGCCCCGTGCCTGCAACGCGGGCGGCGGTGGCCCCCTTGCCACCCGGAGCAGAAAACGCCGGCCAACCCGGTTTTTACACGGTGCGCCCCGGCGACACCCTGATCCGCATCGGCTTGGAGACGGGCCAAAGCTGGCGCGACATCGCCGCTTGGAACGGCATCACGAACCCCGACCGGATCGAGGTCGGGCAGGTGCTGCGGGTGGTGCCACCCGAAACGGCATTGGCGGCGCGCCCAGTGGTTGCGGCCCCAGCCCCGAGCGCGGCCGGCACCACGGCGGCCCCGGTGGCCACCCCCAGCGTGCAAGGCCGGGCGCTGACAGACCCCGCCCCCCCTGCGGCAGCGCCTGAGCCGGCTCGCGCAGCGCCAGGCGTCGCAGCGGCGGCCCCGGCCCCGGCGCCGGCAGCGGCAGCGGCTACCGCCGACACCATCAGCCTGATCTGGCCAGCCGCCGGCCCGGTGATCGAGGCCTTTGACGAGTCACGCAACAAGGGCATCGGCATCGGTGGCCGCGCCGGCGACCCGGTGCTGGCGGCGGCGGCGGGCCGGGTGGTGTACGCCGGAGCCGGGTTGCGCGGCTATGGCAATCTGGTCATCATCAAGCACAACAACACCTTCCTCACCGCCTATGCACACAACCAGTCGCTGCTGGTGCGCGAAGACCAGGTGGTGCGCCAAGGGCAACGCATTGCCGAAATGGGCAGCAGCGACGCCGACCGCGTCAAATTGCACTTCGAGGTGCGGCGCCAAGGGCGTCCGGTCGATCCGGCCACATTCTTGCCTCGTCGTTGATGGCCTGCGCTGAAACCTCAACGGCCTGCCCCGAGCCTGTCAACGCTTCCGATTGCAACGAGCCAGCTGCCTGTCCTGAAACGGTTGCTCTGCCGTGCGCCAGCCTGCCACCTGCGGGCTGGCTGCGCGTCGATGCCATGGACCTCGATGCCCAAGGGGTGGCGCGGCGCCCCGACGGCAAGGTGGTGTTCATTGATGGCGCCTTGCCCACCGAATGGGTCAGCGCGAAAACGCGGCGCAGCAAAAACCAGTGGGAACAGGCCGACCTGAGCGCGATACACCGCGAGTCGGCCTTGCGCGTGCAACCGCGTTGCCCACACTTTGGCCTGCACGCCGGGGCTTGCGGCGGCTGCAAGATGCAGCATTTGGATGCGGCGGCCCAGGTGGCGGTCAAGCAGCGCGTGCTGGAAGACAACCTCTGGCACTTGGCCAAGGTCCGCCCTGACTCGATCCTGCCTGCCATTGCAGGCCCGGCCTGGGGCTACCGCTACCGGGCCCGGCTGTCGGTGCGCTACGTGCACAAAAAAGGGCAGGTGCTGATCGGCTTTCACGAACGCAAGAGCCGCTATGTGGCCGATATGCGCGTCTGTCCGGTGTTGCCGCCCCATGTGAGCGCGCTGCTGCTGCCGCTGCGCGAGTTGTTTGGCAGCATGGACGCGCGCGAGACCTGCCCGCAGATCGAGCTGGCGGTGGGCGATGCGGTGACGGCGCTGGTGCTGCGCCACTTGCAACCCCTGAGCGCAGCCGATTGCGCCCGCTTGCGCGCCTTTGCACACAGCCATGGCAGTGCCACGGCCCCGATCCAGTGGTGGCTGCAGCCCAAAGGCCCCGACACCGCGCACTTGCTGGATGCGGACGCTGGGCAGCCCTGCCTAGACTATGCCCTGAGCGAGTTTGGGCTGCGCATGCCCTTTAGGCCAACCGACTTCACCCAAGTCAACCCACACATCAACCGGGTGCTGGTCGGGCGTGCGGTGCGACTGCTGGCGCCGCAAGCCCACGAGCGCGTGATCGACTGGTTCTGCGGCCTAGGCAACTTCACCCTGCCTTTGGCAACCCGGGCGCGCGCGGTGCTGGGCATCGAGGGCAGCGCCTCCTTGGTGGCGCGGGCCCAGGCCAACTGGGCCGAGAACCAAGGCCAGCGCGGCGGCTTGGCGCCGACCCGGTTCGAGGTGCGCAACCTGTTCGAGATCACGCCGCAGCAGTTGTGCGCCGACGGAGTGGCCGAAAAATGGCTGGTGGACCCGCCGCGTGAGGGCGCTTTTGCGCTGGTCAAGGCGCTGGCCGATTGGCAGCAGGCCCAAGGTGGCCAAGGCGACCAAGAGGGCCAAGAGGGCGTCCCCCAAGCCGCAACGGCTGGCGCGACGACCGATTGGCGCCCCCCGCAGCGCATCGTTTACGTGAGTTGCAACCCGTCCACGTTGGCGCGCGACGCCGGGCTGTTGGTGCACCAGGCCGGCTACCGCTGCGCGGCGGCGGGGGTGGTGAACATGTTTGCGCACACGGCCCACGTGGAGAGCATGGCGGTGTTCGAGCGGGCCGACGCAGGCTGAACACTTGGGGCCAACCCGTTTGCTGCGGTCAGAAGCGCGCTAACGTGCAGGTGCTGGCGCTGCGGGTGCAGCCGCTGGAGCAGGGGTCGTCGCCAAGCCCGGCCGTGCCGGCAGCGGCACCGTGCCCGGCGTGGCCCCGCCAGGGGTGGCTGGTGCGGCAGGCCGTGGTGGGGCTGGGGTGGCAGCCGGGGCGGCAGGGGTAGCCGGATTGGTGGCGGGGGCCCCCGCAGCCCGGGGGGCGCCAGCCGGGGCCGGTGCCACCCCGCCAGCCGGCGACACCGGCAACAGCTGCTCCGTCGGGGCGGCCGCAGCGGGTGCAGGTTGCTGTGGCATGCCCTGGATGTCGTTGTCGCGCATGTGCTGGTCCATCTCGCGCCAGCCCTCGAACATCTCGGCCCTCGACAGGCGCGGGTTCGAGGCAAAACAATCCTCGATGCTGCGCACCGCGTGGCGGCAGGCCGCACCCACCGCCCGCGCCTCGGCCGCTTGGCGTTGGGTGACCATGCCGGGGGTTTCCAGCCCCAGCATGTCGCAGCCGCTCAGCAGCAAAAAAGCGGGCAGGGCAGCGAGCAGCCACCAGCGGGGCAGGGGAAGGCTTGCAGTACGGGAGGGCATGGTGAGGCACATTGTGGTTTAACCGAGATTATCCATTAGGCGCACCTAGCGGTGCTGTTTGGGTGCAAACGGCGCATGGGCGGCCAGTTTCGCCCTTCTTCGTTGTCCATAGCCCACGCTATGGACGCCTCAGTCAGGGCAAAACTGCCGCGCCCCTGCATCCGCCTGCCCTCCAAACCCTAATGGATAATCTCGGTTTAAAGCGCCGTGCGCGTGTCAAGAAAAAGGGGGGCGCAGGCCCCCCAGATTCATGATTCAAGGCCGGCCGAGCGGGCCCTTGGTTCACTCACTCGTCGCCGCCAGTCAGGCCCAGCAAAATCAGCAGGCTCTGGAAGATATTGAACAGGCTCAGGTAGATGCCCATGGTGGCCATGATGTAGTTGGTCTCGCCGCCATCGACGATGCGTTTCAGGTCCACCAGCAGCAGCGCGCTAAAGAGGCCAATCGCCATCGTGCTGAGTGCGGCCATCCAGATCGGGCTGCCGACGAAGATGTTGATCACCATGCCCACGATCAGCACCAGCACGCCCATGAACAGCCACTTGCCCAGGCCTTCGAGGTCGCGCTTGATCACGGTCGAGAGGCTGGACATGACGACGAACACCCCGGCGGTGCCGGCAAAGGCGGTCATCACCAAGCTGGTGCCGTTTTGCATGCCCAGCACCATCGCCAGCAGGCGCGACAGCATCAGGCCCATGAAGAAGGTGAAGGCCAGCAGCAGCGGCACCCCGAGCGCCGAATCTTTGGTCTTGTGGATGGCGTACATGAAGCCAAAGGCCCCGGCCAAAAACACCACCAAGCCCGTCATGCCGCCGAGTGAGGCGGTGATGCCGGTGGCCACCCCGACCCAAGCACCCAGCACGGTGGGCAGCATGCTCAGGGCGAGCAGCCAGTAGGTGTTGCGCAGCACCCGGTTGCGCTGCTGCGCCGAAACGGTGGTGGAGCCAAAGCGGCCCCAAGATTGGGTGGGTTGGTTCATCTGGCAAAACTCCTTGTAAAGCCTGACACGGATTCTAGCGCCGGCGGGCCGATAATGTGCACCGGACCAAGCGGAGCCATCCTTAGCTTGCTGCTGATAGACACACCGACCCCAAGGAAAGTTCATGAAAACCAAACCCACCCTCGAACTCACAGACGTCAAGACCATCGCCGCCGCCGCCGAAGCCGAGGCGCTCAAAAATCACTGGGCCGTCACGATTGCCATCGTGGACGACGGCGGACACGCCCTGTGGTTGCAGCGCCTAGACGGCGCACCGGCCATTTCGGCGCAGATCGCCACCGCCAAGGCGCACACCGCCGCGCTCGGACGGCGCGAAAGCAAGGCCTACGAAGACGTGATCAACCAGGGCCGCACCTCGTTTCTGAGCGCCCCGACCTTGCAAGGCATGCTCGAAGGCGGGGTGCCGATTTTCAAAGACGGGCAGTGCCTGGGCGCGGTGGGGGTGAGCGGCGTCAAGTCGCCCGAAGACGCGCAGATTGCCAAGGCCGGCATTGCGGCGCTGGGTGTTTGAGCCCAACGCCGCACAGCGATGAAACGCCTGACCATGTCGCTCGACGACGAGTTGGCCGAGGCCTTCGATGCCTTGGTGCGCGAGCGCGGCTACGAAAACCGGTCCGAGGCCTTTCGTGACCTGCTGCGCCACGATCTGGGCCGCGTGCGCTTGCAGCAAAGCCCGCAGCAGCCCTGCGTGGCCATCCTGAGTTATGTGTACGACCACCACCGGCGCCAGCTCTCAACGCGCCTGACCGATCTGCAGCACGAACACCACGAACTGACTGTCTCGACGATGCACGCCCACTTGGACCATGACCATTGTGTCGAGGCCGTGATTTTGCGTGGCCGCACCGCAGCCGTGCGCGAATTTGCGCAGTCCCTCATCACCCAGCCGGGGGTCAGTCACGGACAGTTGCATCTGGTGCCGATGACGCTCCAGCACGAACACGGCCATCCGCACCTGGTGCCTGCGATCATCCGATAGCCGGATTCATGGCCCGTCCCTGCGGATTGGGGTTTGCACGGAGTCCAAAACAGTGGCTCCTTTGCGTTTTATGAAGTAATATGAAGTCCTCATAACTCATACCAATGCGAGGCTAGGCATGGATTTTCAAACTCGGCTCATGGCGCGGGCCGTCCGGTGCTGGTGCTTGGGGCTAAGCGCAGGGCTGGCTGCCAGCGCGGCAGCGACTCAGGAGCAGGAGCTCGAGCCGGTGCTGGTCACTGCCCCAGCCGAGCGCCGCACCAACGCGCTGGCGCTTGACTGGTCTACCGGCATGGGCAGCCGCTTGGGGCTGACGCCGCAGCAGACGCCAGCCGCGCTCTACCTGCTCACCAGCGAGCAGATGCACGAGCGCGGCCAGCGCAGCACGCAGGAGGCGCTCGAGAGCGCGCCCGGCGTGGTCAGTGGTCAGTGCTTTGGCTTTACTTGCGTCTCGCTGCGCGGTTTCTCCGGCGCCCTACAGACCCCTTTTCTGTTCGATGGTCTGCGCTACCCCGGGCTGGCGATGTCGCCGCGCGGCACCTTTGTCTATGACCGCATCGAAGTCATCAAGGGCCCCTCGTCGGTGCTGCACGGCTTGGGTTCGGTGGCTGGGGCGGTCAATTTCGTCACCCGGCCGGCCGATGGCCGAGCAGAGCGCCAACTGCTGCTCGCCACCGACAGCTGGCAGAACCACAACCTGGGGCTGGGATTGGGTGGGGCTTGGTCGCCGGCGTTGACTTACCGCTTTGATTTCAACGCCATCGAGGCCGAGCGCGGATCCTCGGGCTGGGTGGATCGCACCGCTTTTCGCTACGCGCATGCGGTGGGGGAGCTGGCTTGGCGCATCAACCCCCGGTTGCGCCTGAGTCTGTCGGCTCAGAAGCTGAAAGACGAAGGCCAGTGGTATTTTGGCACCCCGCTGCTTGATGGTCGGCTCGACGAACGGGTGCGCGAGCGCAATTACAACGTCAGCGACAGCCACATGAACAAACGGGCCGAATGGCTGCGCCTCAATCTGCATTACGACATCAGCTCGCAACTGCGCTTGCGCAACGAGACCTACGCCAACGAGGAGTGGCGCAGTTGGCGCAACGCCGAGGTGCATCGTTTCAACCCGCACACCGGGCGGGTCGATTTGTCGGACTTTATGCACATCGTGCACGACCAAGCCTTGCTGGGCAACCGCACCGAACTGAGTGCCGAACACCCGCTGCTGGGGCTGCCCAATCGCTTCGTGCTCGGCTTTGACTGGTCGCGCAACCGGCACCAGCGCGCCAGCAATACGCCCTTCGCGGCCCCTGCCGTCTCGGTTGATTTTTTCCATCCGCAGCCGCCGCCTTTTGTCAGCACCTCGCCTTTTTTGCCGGTGCGCCGCACCGTGCTCGATCAGCAAGCCTGGTTTGCCGAGAACCTGCTCTCGCTCACCGATGCCTGGAGGCTGTCGCTGTCGGCGCGGCACGACCGCATCGACCTCGACTCCTATGATTTGCGCTTGGGCAGCCACTTCGATCGGCACTGGAGCGCCAATTCTTGGCGCGTCGGTACGCTGTGGGACGTGTCACCGGGCCTGACGCTCTACGCCCAGGTTGCGCGGGCCTTCGAGCCGCCCGCGCAGGTGGTGACGCTGACGCCGGCGCAGCGCCATTTCGACCTCACCCAAGCGCGCCAGACCGAAGTCGGCTTCAAGGGCCAGTTACCCAACGGGCGCGGCGAATTGACGCTGGCGCTGTTTGATATCGTGCGCAGCAACATCCTGACGCGCGACCCCATGCAGCCCGGGCAAACGATCCAGATCGGCCAACAAAGCAGCCAGGGGCTCGAGTTCGATCTGCTGTGGCGGCTCAACCCGCACTGGACGCTGGGCCTCAATGGCACCCGACTCGAGGCGCAGTTCGATCGCTTCATCGAAAGCGTGGGCGGGGCGGCGGTGTCGCGCGCCGGTTTGCTGCCGCCCGATACGCCCGAGAGTGTTACCAACCTGTATGCGCGCTGGCAAGCGTCCGACACCCTGCAACTGCACGCCAGCCTGCGCCATGTCGGGGCCCGCTCGGCCAATAATGCCAACACGGTCTGGCTACCCGGCTACACCACCATGAACCTCAGCCTGGCTTGGTGGGTCGGGCAGGGCGAGTGGGCGCTGCACCTGCGCAATGCGTTGGATGAGGTGTACCTGTCGCGCTCCGCCGGCGGCGGGGCGCAGGCTTTGCTGGGCGAGCCGCGCGCGCTGGAGCTGTCTTACACGGTGCACTTCTGATGCGCCGCCTCCAATCTTTGGGGCTGCTGCTGCTGTTGTTGTGCGCTGCAGGCTCGGTGCAGGCGCACGACACCTGGGTGCAGCCGCTGCCGCTGCGGCCGCTGCCGGCCCAGCCGCTGCTGTTGGAGTTGTCGGCCGGGCATGGTTTGCAGCCGCTGAGCGCGCCCAAAAAGAGGCGCCTGCGCAGCCTCGGGCTGATCGGCCGCCCGCGCCAGCCCGTGGCGTGGGTGCGCTTGCGCAACCGGGTGCGGGTGCGCTTCGGACTGGCCGCGCCCGGTCTGTCTTGTGCTGTATTGACCACGGATCTGATCGAAATCGAAATCCCCTCGGCCGGGGTCGATGCCTACTTGGCTGAGGTGCAGCCCGCTGCGGCGGTGCTGCAGGCCTGGCAAGCCCAACGCGCCCGCGCCCAGCCTTGGCGGGAGCGCTACGCCAAAGACGCGAAAGCCTATTTTCGCGTCGGTGCGGGCGGCTTGCCTTGGAAAAAAGTTCGCGCACTCGGTCAAACGCTGGAAATCGTGGCCTTGCGCGACCCGACCCGGCTGCGCCTGCGCTCCAGCCTGCGTGTCGAACTGCGCCAGCACGGCCAGCCGGTGCCGGATGCGGCGCTGCGGCTGTTTGACCGCAAGGGCGAGCGGCTGCTGCGCACCGATGCCGCGGGCCGCGCCACCTTGGCGCTGCGCTGCCGGGGCCGCCAGTTGATCGCCACCACCTTGCTGCAGCCACCGGCGCATGTCGGCGCAGCGTGGAGCAGCCGTTTTGCCACCCTGTCTTTCAGCCTGCCATGAACTTTGCATTCACACGCCGCCAGTTGCTGGGTGTCGCCGGGGCTGCCGTCGGCTGGACTGGGCCCGCGCTTGCGCAGGGGTTTTCGGGTTTGCGCGTGGCCGCCGGGCCAGACCGCTACAACGTCGATCCGCAGCGCTTCACTTTTACCGTGCGCAACCCGCACGCACAGATCGCTGAAACCGGGGTGCGCCCGGACGCCAGCTTCCGCCCCGCGCCGCTGCTGTTTGAGCGCTGGCAGGTGCGCCAAGGCCACTACCGCATCACCTTGCGCGCCAACCTGCGCCATCACGATGGCACGGCTTTGGACAGTGATGCAGCCATCGCCGCCTTGCGCCAGGTCGGGCAAAGCCGGTCTGATTTTCTGCAAATCGACCCGGCCAGTCTGCGCCGCGTCGATGCGCGCAACTTTGTTTTCAGCTCGGGCACCGGATCGAATCTGCTGATCGAGAACATGTCGCACCGCGCCACCTCGCTGTTTTCGCAGCACAGCGACCGGCGCGTGGCACCGGCCGGCACCGGCCCGTGGCGCTTCGTGCGCTACCAGCCCAACCGGGCCTTGGAGCTGGTGCGCAACCCGCAGTACTGGGGGCCGCCTGCGGTGCAGGAGCGCATGCTTTTTCAGTTTGTCCCCGACCCCATGACGCGCCTGCTGGCGCTGGTGGCGGGCGAGGTCGATCTGATCGCCGAGGTGACGCCGCAAATGTTGTTGGCCCTGAGCGATTCGATGCCGGTGCGGCTGCACGCCTCGCGCCCGGTGTCGTATCTGGCGCTGCTGGTGAACCTGCATGGCCAGCCGCCCTTTACCCGTCTGGCTGACCCCAGAGTGCGGCGCGCGCTGGCGTTGAGCATCGATCGGGCCGCCGTGGCGCGCGTGCTGTACGCTGGCCGGGGCATTGCGGCGCGTGGCCTGCTGCCGGACTGGATGTTTGGTCTGGGCCCGCATGTGCAAGGCTTTGGCTACGACCCGGCCGAGGCCAGCCGCCTGCTCGACGCCGCCGGCTGGGTGCGTGGTGGCCGCGACGGTCTGCGCACGCGTGCCGGCGAAGCATTGCGGCTGCGCCTGGTGGCGGCCTTTCCCAACCTGGCCGCTGTGGCTCCCTTCCCCGAGCTGCTGCAACAGATGGTGCGCCAAGTCGGTATCGGGATCGAGATCGTGGCGGTGGAGGACGACGCGCTGTACGGTCAACGCTTCCTCGAGCCGGGGGCGGGCGATCTGTTTCTGGAACTGGCCAGCAACACCAATCTGGATCCCACGTTTTTGCTCTACAACCTGTTTCACAGCCAAACGCCTTGGCGCGGCTACCGCCACATGGCGGCGGGCAGGGCGCTGGATGCCGCCCTCGACCAAGCGCGCCGCACCGATGACCCGCAGCAGCGCCTGGAGGCGGTGCGGCGCGCGCACCGCGCTGTCGTAGACGAAGCCGTCGCAGCGATTGCCGTGCTGCACGTGCCGCAGTTCGTGCTGGCCCGCCCGGGTTTGGAGGTGCCGATGTTCGAGCACCGCGACTGGATCGACTACGGGGCGGTGCGCCCGTTGCCGGGGCGCGGCTGATGCGCCGCTGGCTGTTGCAACGCCTGCTGGCGCTGCCGCTGCTGCTGCTGGCCATGTCGGTGCTGACATTCGCTTTGGTGGCGGCGGCCCCGGGCGACCCGGTGTTGACCGAGGCCTTGCGCCAGGGCATTGCACTGACACCCGAGAACCACGCCGCCTTGCAGCGCCAACTCGGGCTCGACGGCAGCCTGGCCGAGCGCTACGGGCGCTGGTTGAGCGCCGCTTTATCGGGCGACTTGGGGCGCTCGATCGCCAGCGGGCGGCCAGTGGCGCAAGAGCTCAGCGCCCACGCCGGGCCGACGCTGCTGCTGGCGGCGGTCGCCTTTGCGCTGGCTGTGCCACTGGCGCTGCTGGCAGGCTTGGCGGCGGCGCTGGTGCGCAGCGCCTGGGCGGCGGCTTGTTGGCGCGCCTTGGTGGTGCTGCTGGTTTCGCTGCCGGGTTATTGGCTGGCCTTGTTGGCCTTGTACCTGTTCGCCGTCCACTGGGGCCTGACGCGGGTGATCGGGCAGGCTGCGCCAGCCGATCTGTGGCTGCCCGCCGCGGTGTTGGCGCTGCTGATCGCGGCACCGGTGAGCCGCCTGATCCGGGATCGGGCCTTGCAGGTGATGAGCGAGGCCCCCTTTCGCCTGGCCCTCGCTCAGGGCTTGTCGCCCGCGTTGCTGGTGCTGACCCGCATCCTGCCGGGCACCCTGGTGCCGAGCATCAGTCTGTGGGCCAATGCCTTCGGGGCGCTGCTGGGCGGCGCGGTGGTGATCGAGACCGTGTTTGGCTGGCCCGGCCTCGGGCGCTTGGTGCTGCAAGCCATTGCCGAGCGCGATCTGCCCATTCTGCAAGCCTATTTGCTGCTGATGGGGGTGGTCTATGTGTGCGCCAACCTGCTCGCCGATGCCTTGGCGGCTTGGCTCGATCCGCGCATACGCGCCGGCATCGTGGGGCCGCAATGAGCAACCGCTTGAGCGCGACCCACGTCGGACTGTTCCTGCTCGCCCCACTGCTGCTGTTGCTGCTGTGGCCGACGGTCTGGTTGCCGCACGACCCGCTGGCACAGGATTTGTTGCGCCGCCTCGAGCCGCCCTCCGGCACCTACTGGCTGGGCACCGACGTGCTGGGGCGCTGCGTGCTGTCGCGCGTGCTGGCGGGGGCGCGGCTTTCGTTGGGTGCAGCGCTGGCAGCGTCGGCGGTGCTGTTGGCGCTGGCCTTGCTCTGGGGCGTGACGGCGGCTTGGTGTGCGCATTCGGTGCGCTGGCGCCTCGTCGATGCCCTGCTGATGCGCAGCGCCGACGTGCTGCTGGGTTTTCCGACCTTGGTGCTGGCCTTGGCCATCATCGGCGTGTTTGGGCCCTCGTTGCTGACCGTTTTAATGGCACTGATCGTGGCCTGGACGCCCGGGCTGGCGCGCATCGTGCGCATCCTGGCGCTGCAAGCGCTGCAGCGCGATTATGTGGCCGCAGCGCGTGCGGCCGGCTTGTCGCATCTGCGCATCGTCTGGCGCCATGTGCTGCCGCAACTGCTGGCCCCGCTGGCCGCGCTGGCCAGTTTGGAGACGGCGGGCGTGATCTTGGCGCTCTCGACCTTGAGTTTTCTGGGTTTGGGCGCGCAGCCGCCCACGCCCGAGTGGGGCGTGATGCTCAACGAAGCGCGCGCCTTCTTTCAGACTGCACCGCACCTGCTGTGGGCCCCGGGGCTGGCGGTGTTGTGGGCCGCGCTGGCTTTCAACTTGGTCGGCGAAGGCTTGCGCGAGCGGCTCGAACCCCGGCGGCCGCTGCGTTGGTGAGGGTCCAAGCCGTGCCTGATCCGCTGTTGCAAATTCGGGAGCTGTCGGTTCAAGCCGCGGGTGGTCCGGTGTTGCTTGATCGCTTGACTTTCGATCTGGCTGCAGGCGAGCGGCTGGCGTTGCTGGGAGGCAGTGGCGCGGGCAAATCGGTGTTGGCCCAATGCCTGCTCGGGCTGCTGCAGCCGCCGCTGTGCTGGCGCTCCGGCTCGATCCGGTGGCAGGGCCAGGAAATGAGCCTGCTGTCCAGTAAACAATGGCATGCGCTGCGCGGCAACGGCATTTTTTTGATCTTCCAGAGCCCGGGGGCTTTGCTGGATCCCTTGCTCAGCGTGGGTTATCAGCTTGAGCAAGTGGCGCAGCGCGCCCAGCGCCCGGCCGCCACCGTGGAGCAGGCCTTGGCGTTGGTGCAATTGCCAGCGCCGGTGCTGCGCCACCATGCGCACCAGTTGAGCGGGGGCATGAAGCAGCGTGTGCTGTGCGCCATGGCCCTGTTGCTGCGGCCCCAACTGGTGATTGCCGACGAACCCACCAGCAGCCTCGACGACGAAACCGCCCAAGAGGTGCTGTGCGCGCTGTTGGCGATGCAGCAAGCCACTGGCTGCGCGCTGCTGCTGATCACCCACGACCTGCGCCTGGTGCGCCAGCACGCGCAACGGGTGCTGGTGCTCGAGCGCGGGCGCATCGTCGAGCAGGCCCCGGCAGAGCGTTTCTTGACTGCGCCAGCCAGCCGCGCGGGTGCGGCACTGGTGCAGGCGGCGCGCTGGCTGGACGGTCAGAGCCTATGAGCGCGCCGGGCCATCCGCTGAGCGCACCGGGCCGCTCCCAAGCCGTGCTGCGGTTGCGCGCGGCCGACCTCAGCCACCGCTGGGGGGCGCAGCAGCCACCGGTGCTCGACCGCGTCGGGCTGGATCTGCACGAGGGCGAAGTGGTGGGCCTGCTGGGCCGCTCCGGCAGCGGCAAATCGACCCTGGCCCGTTGTCTGGCCGGGCTGCTGCAGCCCAGCAGTGGCGGCTTGAGCCTGAACGGACAGGCGCTGACAGCGGCCAGAACCCTGGCCCAGCGGCGTGCCATCCAATACGTGTGGCAGGAGCCGCAGTGCGCACTCAACCCATACCGCAGCGCCTTGGCCTCGGCGGCCGAACCACTGGAGGGTTTTGGGCTGGCCAGCCGACTGGAGCGACCCCAGCGGGCAGCGCAGATGCTGCAACGCTTGGGCTTGACGCAGGCCGACATGCAGCGCTTGCCGCATCAGCTCTCGGGTGGGCAGTGCCAGCGCGTGGTGCTGGCGCGGGCCTTGCTGGCCGAGCCGCAGGTGTTGCTGCTCGATGAGCCCTTTTCGGCTCTCGACAGCGTGACCACGGCGGCGCTGCTGCAAGACTTGGGCGCCGTCCTGGCCGAACACCGGCTGGCGGTGTTGCTGGTCTCGCATGACCGCGCCTTGGTGCGTCACCTGGCGCAGCGCGTGTTGGTGTTGGAGCAGGGGCGCTTGCGCGACATCACCGACCAAACTAGGATGCGCGCGTCGCAGATGTCATCGCCTGAGCAGCCAAAACGCCACCACGACGGTAAGTAAAAAAGAAATTAAAAGACCCGTCCACATCATGGGGCGGTCCAATGGGATGCAGCAGGTGCCAGCTCTTGGTGCAAGTGCAGCAAGCGCTGGCTCGGGTGGCATTCAGACCAGATGCGCCGTGCCGCGTGCTCGCACTGGCCACATTGGGTGGCCACGCCGTGCTCAAACTGGATCTCATCGAATCCCTCGCCTTGCTGGGCGCAGGCGGCGATGGTCTTGTCGCTGACCCGGTGACACACGCAGACAATCATGGAAGGACTCCGGAAGAATGTAGGCGGATGATAATCATTCGCAATCCTTTTGGCAAGGGATTTTGTATAGCCCTTCGATGCGAATGGAAATTGGGTGTTTTGGGGTCGTTTGCGGGTTTTACTGAGCCAAACGGTCTTTGCATTTGGCTGCGCTTCGGGTAGATTCGCTGCTCTACGATTTAAAACCTAGAGACCATGACTACGGAGCTGCCCCCCATCCCGGCCAAACGCTACTTCACCATCGGTGAGGTGGGTGAGTTGTGCGGTGTCAAGCCGCATGTGCTGCGCTACTGGGAGCAGGAGTTCACGCAACTGCGGCCCATGAAGCGGCGCGGCAACCGGCGCTACTACCAGCACCACGAGGTGCTGATGATCCGGCGCATCCGCGATCTGCTGTACGAGCAGGGCTTTACCATCCAGGGGGCGCGAAACCGCTTGCAGGAGCTGGCGCAGCATGAGCGCGAACAGCGCCGAAGCGGCGCCACCGTGTTGCCGCCGCTGGAGCCGGGGCACGAGGACCGCTCGCTGGCACCCTCTGAGCCTGCTGAATCTTCAAACACCACCCTGGCGCTGAACGACTGGGCCGCCGTGCGTGCCGAGTTGCTGGCAATACGCAGCCTGCTGGCACAGACAGTTTGAGGCGCTGCGCTTCGATCCTTGTTGCAGGCCCGGTTGCAGTGCCAAAGCCCCAGCGCGCTCGTGCTAGAATTCGGACTTCGGCGTGTAGCGCAGCCTGGTAGCGCACTTGCATGGGGTGCAAGGGGTCGCGAGTTCGAATCCCGCCACGCCGACCAAACAAATCAACGGCTTAGCGCTCACAAGGCGCTAAGCCGTTTTTTATTTTGCGGCACACAGTGGCGTGCGCCATACAATGTGTATACCCGTCACAGGAACCAAGGCCGGCGGACACGGGAGCACGCGCATGATCACGTATGCATCCAGTCAGGACTGGGCTCACTCGCCACCAGAGGGCAGTGGGAAGGATCCGCATGGGCTTGACGAGCATCTTCGTTCCGCGGGTGATTTGGCTGCGGGTTTTGCCCCCTCATCTTTTTCATCGGGCGCCCTATGATTGTCCGGGAAGTGACACCTAGCGAAGCCGAGCCCGATTGCCCTCGACCGTGGACCGCATGGTGCGAATCGTGGTTTGGCGTATGGGGTGGTTCTTTGCCATCGCGCCAAGCGCATCGACCAGGTTGAGGGCACGCTCCAGGCAATCCTGAGCAAACCCCACAGGCACATCCCCTTGTTTGGCCAACTCCAACATGTTGCTTCGTGTGATGGAGCGGCCTTCGCCGCAGACATCCATCTGGTGTTCGCCGCCCGGACCCTCGCAGTAGGTCAGGTCATAGGCGGGGGCGAGGTGCCAGGTCCGGTCTTGAGCCAGTCGGAATGAAATGTTCTTGGCGTGGTCGTCACGGTTGTTGAACACCACGTTGAACACCGCCCGCTCATACGCCTTGTTTACCTCGACCTGGCTGCGGGTAAGAAACCGGGTGGATCTGAGGAAGGTGGTGTAATCCACTGCCGACGGCACCCGGAAATTGGCGTGCAATAAGCCTGCCAGCGTATGCACGGGCACACGCATGCCGCGTTCGATGTCAAAGCGTTCGATGCCAAAGCCAGCCAGCCCGTTGTTCAGGTCGAAGTGGCGGGTGGCCGGCATGTCTAGCCCAAAAGCACGTGCCACATCGGCGTAGAGGTTTTCGATGGCGCAGACCTCTTTGGGCTCGGCCTGCGCCTGGAACTTGACCAGCCACGCCCCGGCGCCCGCAAACGGCTGGTTGCTCATGTGACCCGTCTGCGAATCGTAAAAGACCAGCACCTTGGGGCGCGCCCCAGCCTTCGTAGAACACCCGCAGCTTCTTCATGACTGACTCCGAAGGGTGACCCGGGCCTTGCGAGGTGCCCGTTGGCGTTTGGTCAGCTGCGCTTGCTCCATCTCGGCAATCGACTGGACTTTGAGTACAAACAGCGATTGCAGCTGGTCACTCAGCCCCAGGGCCTGCACGACGCGGACCAGCGACGTCACAGAGGACTGACCGGTTCTCTCGATGGACTTGACCGTACCGACCGACACACCGGCCCGTTCGTCCCGTTCGGCCAGGTCGGCCTGCGTGAGTGACTGCGAAAGACGCACAGCCTTCAGCCGCAGACCCAATGCTGCGGTGATTTCATCGCTGGTGGAGAAAGCAAAGTCCAACATACTGACTATTAAACAAGAAAAATGACATTTGCGGTCAACTTTCTTTTTTTTAAACTGGTCGCTGGTGTCGTCTCTAGGTGTGGAGCTTCAGTGGCTCCCCATACGTCAGAATAGTTGTCGCCTCGATAGAACAAACCCTAGGGCGCCGAGGAGGCGCCACATGGCCAGCACCATCCTGGCCTATACCGGCTCATGCACCGCTGCACGATGCTGGAGTTCGAGGGCAAGAGCTGCCGGCCCAAAGAGGCCGCCGCTCGCATCGCCATCAGCCCGCAAGCGTCATAATCTGATTGTCCTGCCGCAGCGCTGTTTGACCGGCCATAAGTGGGGCAGTTTTGGGCGGCCATCGGGGGTCTTTGCCCTGCCACCGGTTGGGTTTGCCGGGGCCACGCTCGTGGTCACTCATGGGGTAGGGTGTACCGTGTACGAGGGTGTCGTTGATCTCAGGGAAGTTCATTGAACACATCAACAAACGAGAGTCGCATCGCTGTTTTGGTGGATTGCGACAACACGGCTCCGGAGATTCTGGAGCACGCCTTGCGCGTTGTCGCCCAGTTTGGCCGGGTGGTACTGCGTCGCGGATATGGCAACCATAGCACGTTGGCCAACAGGTGGCAAGCGACGCTGGTGCAGCAGGCGTTTACACCGTGCCTGCAGTATCAATATGCTGCTGGCAAGAACACCGCGGACATAGCCTTGGCTTTGGATGCTCTCGAGGCCATGTTCGACGACCGGGCTGATACGTTCTGTCTGGTCACTAGCGATTCCGACTTCGCCTATTTGTGCCGCAAACTGCGTGAACGTGGGGCAACCGTTCATATCGTAGGTGAAGCCAAGACGCCAGATGCGCTGCGCAACGCGAGCGACCAGTTTTTCGAATGGGCCAAGCCTGTCGTCGACATCTCTGCCGATGGGGTCAGCTCAGAAAATCAGTTGACAAAGACAGATACTCTGAAAGCCGAAGCATCCAAGCCAGCTGTGAAGCGCCGACCCCGGTTTCTGGTTGAGGCGGTGTCTCTTTTGGCCGCCGATACAACCGATGGCAAGGTGGGCATGAGCCCTTTGGGCGCTTACCTCAAACGGGCCGATCCATCATTTTCTCCTCAGGTGTACGGACACTCGGGGCTCCTCAGCATGGTAAAGACCTACGACCTGTTAACTCCTCAACAAGAGCCAGGGGGGCACTGGTCCGTGCGTCTGGCTGATGTCAAAGCTGCAATCGTGGGGGCAGACTCGGAATGAGTCGGTTCGGACTTGCTCATGACAACAAAGACAAACTTTTTTGATGCCGGCAAAAATTTGAAGGGCTCCAATACGGGCATGGTCTGGTTCCGGCGGTGGGATTGAGCCGCTTGAAATGCACGGCGCGCTTATCCGCCGGACTGAGCTAGGTATGGAGCAGCAACGGCCCTTAGACGGGTTCGCTTGGCGTGTTCAGCGCTGCACGTCGCCCACGCAGACGTACTTCATCTCCAAGTACTCGTCGATGCCGTGGTGCGAGCCTTCGCGCCCTAGGCCGGATTGCTTGACGCCGCCAAAGGGCACGTGCTCGGTGGCCAAAATGCCGACGTTGACGCCCACCATGCCGTATTCCAGCGCTTCGCTCACGCGCCAGATGCGCCCCACGTCGCGGCTGTAGAAGTAGCTCGCCAGGCCAAATTCGGTGGCGTTGGCGGCGGCGATGGCCTCGGCTTCGGTGTGGAACTTGAACACCGGGGCCAGCGGGCCGAAGGTTTCTTCGCGCGCGCACAGCATGGCGGCGTGGCAGTCGGCCAGCACGGTGGGGGCGAAAAACTGCCCGCTGCCGAGCGCGCTCAGGCGCTGGCCGCCTGTGAGCAAGCGCGCCCCTTGGGCGATGGCGTCGTCGAGGTGGCGCTGCACCTTGTCGAGCGCGGCGGGCTCGATCAGCGGCCCAATGCTTATGCCTTCGGCAAAGCCGTTGCCCACTTGCAGCGCGCCGACCTTGGCCGCGAATTTTTGCAAAAACGCTTCATAGACGCCGGCCTGCACGTAGAGCCGGTTGGCGCAGACGCAGGTCTGGCCGGCGTTGCGGTATTTGCTGGCCAGCGCGCCTTCGACGGCGCTGTCGAGGTCGGCGTCGTCAAAGACGATGAAGGGCGCGTTGCCGCCGAGTTCCAGCGCGAGTTTTTTTACCGTCGGCGCGCACTGCGCCATCAGAATGCGCCCGACTTCGGTGGAGCCGGTGAAGCTTAAGTGGCGCACCGCGTCGCTGGCGCACAGCACCTGGCCGATGGCGATGGATTGGGCGCTGTCGGCGCTGAGCACGTTGAGCACGCCCGGTGGCAGGCCGGCGCGCAGCGCCAGTTCGGCGGCGGCAAGCGCCGTCAGGGGCGTGAGTTCGGCCGGTTTGACGATCACCGGGCAGCCGGCCGCCAGCGCCGGGGCCACTTTGCGCGTGATCATGGCCAGCGGAAAATTCCACGGCGTGATGGCGGCGCAGACGCCGATCGGTTGCTTGAGCACCAGCAGGCGCCGGTTCTGGTCGAATTGCGGCAGGGTTTCGCCATTCACGCGCTTGGCTTCTTCGGCGTACCACTCGACGAAGCTGGCCCCGTAGGCGACTTCGCCGCGGGTTTCGGCCAACGGCTTGCCTTGCTCGGCGGTCATGAGCCGCGCCAGGTCTTCCTGGTGGGCCAGCAGCAGCTCGAACCAGCGCCGCAAAATCTGGCTGCGCTGCTTGGCGCTTTGGTTGCGCCAAGCCGGCCAAGCGGCCTCGGCGGCGGCTATGGCCTGCTGCGCCTCGGCCGGTCCAAGGTTGGCAACGTCGGCCAGCTTGGCCCCGGTGGCCGGGTCGAAGACGTCGAAACGCTGGCTGCCCGGCACCCAGCGGCCGTCGATCAGGGCGTCGGTTTTGAGCAGGGTGGGGTCGCGCAGCAGGCTTAAAGGGCAGGCGGGGGTTTGCATGGGAGGGATCTCGCTCGGTCTTGCTCGGGGTTCAGGCTGGGGTGGGGTGCAGCATAAGGCCAGACGGCGGGGCGCGCCACGGCTCAGGTGTCGCGCAGCGGCTGCCAGTGTGCCTGGCCGGAGTCGAGCGCGGGCGGGGGCAGCGGGGCGCGGGGGCGCTGGCCGTCGAGCAGGATCGGGTGCGCCAGCGCGGGCGGGGTGCCCGGCGCACCCTCGGCGCTGCCCGCTTGGGCCGAAATGATCAGGCCGCGCGCCGCCACTTGTGGGTGCTCGAGCACCTGCGCCACGTCCAAAATGGGGGCGCAGGGGATGCCCAGCGCATCGAGCTGCGCGCGCCAGTCGGCGGTATCGCGCTGGCGCAGCACCGGGCCGATGAGCTCGGTCAGCGCCTGGCGGTGTTGCACCCGCGCCGGGTTGGCGCTAAAGCGCAGGTCGCGCGCCAGCAGCGGCTGGCCGATGGCCTCGCACAGGCGGTTGAACTGGGCGTCGTTGCCCACGGCCAGCACGAGGTGGCCATCGCGGGTGGCAAAAACCTGATAGGGCACGATGTTGGGGTGCGCGTTGCCCATGCGGCTGGGCCGGGTGGCGCCGATGAGCTGGTTGCTGGCCTGGTTGGCCAGCATGGCGACTTGCACGTCGAACAAGGCGGCGTCGATCACGCGCCCGCGCCCGGTGCGCCCGCGCTCGTGCAGCGCGGCCAAGATGGCGCTGCAGGCATAGACGCCGGTGAGCAGAT
>Ga0208370_100113_pt1 | contig 26115 bp, 20 predicted proteins | sample Subbio12Jun_QV11_FD_184822 | JGI IMG/M metagenome (GOLD analysis project Ga0208370, IMG submission 184822) | Serpentinite rock and fluid subsurface biosphere microbial communities from McLaughlin Reserve, California, USA -CR12Jun_QV11 (SPAdes) | ecosystem: Environmental > Terrestrial > Deep...
GCTGCTGGGGTCGATCGGCTACATTCCCCCAGCGGAAGCAGAAGCGGCGTTCTACGCCGAAACCAGCGGTTACGCCAAAGCGGCGTGACTCAATGAAAACAGCCTCCGGAAAAGCCGGGGCGGTTCAAGGCGGAATCCGATCGAAGCGGAGGCCTATTTTCGACTCCAGGAAATGCGTGGTGACTGGTTGGCGAGTCTGAGGCACGGAGCCACCGATCTCCTGTATCAGCTTGACCCGACGGAAAGCGCACTGGCCGGGCTTCGTGCACATGAAATACTTGGACAGATCAACGCCGCGCGTTTCTCGCGCGGCCAACCGAATCTGGGCGTCGATCCCCGCCCAGGTCTTGACGCTGCCCTTGGAACCATGCGTCGGAATTTTGAGGGGGAACAAAGAGCGCCACGACGACCACCCGGAGGAAACTGACCACGCCCTCTGAAACGGGATCGTCGTTGCCGCTGTGGGGTCCCAAGCGGCAGCCGGGCAGATGCGGAGTTGGCCCCCGGCTCAGGCCTCGAAGCGGCCGTCCGCGCTGCCCGCGTCCGCGGGCGGCGGTCCGGCGGTGGCCGGGCCCTGCGCACCGGGATCGCAGGCGGCGCGCCAGCCCTGCCAGAGGAAGCCGTAGAACACGGCGCTGAACAGCACCATCGCACCCAGCAGCAGCAAGGCCATCACCATCTGGCCCACCGCGGCACCGGCGAGCCCGGCGAGCGCCGCCAATCCACCGAGCAGCAGGCCGAGCAGGCCACCCAGCAGCAGACCGGGCAGCAGCAGCACCAGAATGAACACCAGCACCGCCGGGGCGTTGACGACGGCGGCGCGCAGGGCCAGCAGCAGCGCGGCAAGCGGCCCCAGGCCGCGCAGCGCGACCCCGACCAGGGCCCAGGCGCTGGTGAGTCCGGCCACCAGCAGCAGCGGGGCGAAGGCCAGCCCCAGCAGCATCAGGCCGACGAGGCCCTCGGGCAGCGGCGGGAAGCGCTCCGGCGGCACCGGCGTGCCGGCCCCGGCTTCGGCCTGCAGGGCCTGCACCTGCTCCATCCAGGCGGCGATGCCCGGCAGGTCGCCGGCGGCGCCGGTGAGTGCCGCCACCAGCACCATCACCAGGCCGATCGCCACGAACAGCAGCAGGCCGAGCACGCTGACCCCGACCAGGGCCGGGTAGCGGCCATCGCTGAAGCCCGCGAACACCGCGTCGAAGCCCAACGGCTGTTCACGCTCGCCGGCATCGATCACGGCATAGACCCCGGCCTTGAGCACCGGTGCCACGAGCAGGCCGACCAGCAGGCCGAGGAGTTGCATCAGTACGACCGTGGTGGTCGAGGCCGGGCCGCCGGCCTGGGCCAGCATGCCGGGCACGACCTCGACCGCGACCACGCAGGCCACGGCACCGAGCAGCAGTCCGGGTTGGTGGCGGCCGACGTCGAGCGCGGCGATCAGCCAGCGGAAGGGAGCGAAGAAACCGACCCAGCGTGGGTTCATGGCGAGCGGATGTCGAAGGGGGCGAGGGGGTCAGGCATGGCGGCGGGCCAGGGCGTGGCGGACGAAACGCCGCAGCACCGAGCGCGCCACCGGGGCGGGTCGGACCGACTCTAGCATCCGCGCATGGCAATGACCTTCGCGCCGAAGTGCTTCGCGTCGGGCGTGGATGTAGCCGCGCATGTGCACCACGCCGAACTCGGGGTGGAACTGCAAGCCCCAGGCGTGTTCGCCATGGCGGAAGGCCTGGCAGCCATCGAGAACGGAGCGCGCCAGCACCACGGCGCCGGACGGTGGACGGGTGACCGACTGCTGGTGGGTCGCCTGCGCCGCGAAACGCTCCGGCAGGGCGGCGAACAGGGGATCGGCGCGGGCGCTGCCGTGGAGTTCGATGGCCACCGTGCCCATCTCGCGACCCTGCGGGTTCCAGTCGACCTCGCCACCGAGGGCATGGGCCAGCAGCTGGTGGCCGTAGCAGATGCCGAGCACCGGCAGGCCGCGCTCGACCGCTCGCCGCAACCAGTCGGCGGTGGCCTCCGACCATGGTTCGCGATCGGTCACCATCGCCGCGGAACCGGTGACGATGGCACCGGCGAAGCCGCGCGGGTCGGGCGGGGCGTGGCCGTCGAGCACGGGCACGAAGCGCGCCTCGTGGCGCGAGAGTCCCGCCGCGGTGCGGATCAGGTGGGGGAAGGGGCCATACCGCCGCAGGCTGGGCACGGGGCGGCCGGTCTCGAGGATCAGGAACGGAGCGGGCAGGTTCAAGGCGTGGGCGGAAGGAAGCGACGGTGGCCCGGCCTTGCAGGCGGCCGGAAGGCGGGCCCGCGATCCCGGCCGGCACGGACCCCGCGGCTATACTGCGGCCTTGTTTTTCCCGCGTCGAGCCCGATGTCCGCCCCCACCTTCCAGGAACTCGTCACCCGCCTGAACGCCTACTGGGCGGAGCAGGGCTGCGTGCTGATCCAGCCGCTCGACCTCGAGGTCGGGGCCGGCACCTTCCACCCGGCCACCTTCCTGCGCGCGCTCGGCCCCGAGCCCTGGAACGCCGCCTACGTGCAGCCCTCGCGCCGCCCCGGCGACGGCCGCTACGGCGAGAACCCGAACCGCCTGCAGCACTACTACCAGTACCAGGTGGTGATGAAGCCGAACCCCGACGATATCGTCGAGCGCTACTTCGGCTCGCTGCGAGCGCTCGGCATCGACCCGCAGGTGCACGACCTGCGCCTGGTCGAGGACAACTGGGAATCGCCGACGCTCGGCGCCTGGGGCCTCGGCTGGGAGGTGTGGCTGAACGGCATGGAGGTGACGCAGTTCACCTACTTCCAGCAGGCCGGTGGCCTCGAGTGCCGCCCGGTGACCGGCGAGATCACCTACGGCCTGGAGCGCCTGTGCATGTACCTGCAGGACTGCGACAACGTGTACGACTTGATCTGGACGCGCGGCCCGCAAGGCGGCGTGAGCTATGGCGATGTGTTCCTGCAGAACGAGCGCGAGCAGAGCGCCTACAACTTCGAGCACGCCGACGTGGCCGAACTCTTCCATCGCTTCGATGCCTGCGAGCGCGAGGCGCTGAAGCTAGTGAGCTTAAGCCTGCCGCTGCCGGCCTACGACCAGGTCTGCAAGGCCTCGCATTCGTTCAATCTTCTCGACGCGCGCCGTGCGATCTCGGTGACCGAGCGCCAGCGCTACATCCTGCGCGTGCGCACGCTGGCCCGTGCGGTGGCCGAGGCCTACCACGCGCAGCGCCAGAAGCTCGGCTTTCCCGGCGTGAAGGATGCGGGCGAACGCGCCCGGCTCGGCCTCGACGCGCAGGAAGTCGCGGCATGAGCGCCTCCCTGCTGATCGAACTCGGCGTCGAGGAACTGCCGGTCCAGGCGCTGCCGGAACTGGCCGCGGCCTTCGCCAAGGGCATCGCGGAAGGACTCGCCAAGCGCGGCGTGGCGATGGGTGCCGCGCGCACGCTGTACTCGCCGCGTCGCCTCGCCGTGCACATCGACGGCGTAGCCGCCGAGCAGCCCGAGCAGCGCTCGGAAGTGCTGGGCCCCTACCTCAACATCGGCCTCGATGCGAACGGTGCGCCGACCAGGGCGCTGGAGGGCTTCGCCGCCAAGGCCGGCGTGGCGTGGGACCAGCTCGAGCGCGTGACGGATGCGAAGGGCGAGCGCTTCGTCCACCGTTCGGTGAAGCCGGGCGCACGCACCGTCGACCTGCTGCAGGCGGTGCTGGACGAGGCGCTGAAGGCCATGCCGATCCCGAAGCCGATGCGCTGGGGCGCGCACGAGCACGCCTTCGCACGGCCGGTGCTGTGGCTGGTGGCGCTGTACGGCTCGGATGTCGTGCCGCTCACCGCCTTCGGCAAGAACGCCGACCGCATGAGCCGCGGCCACCGCTTCCTGCACGACAAGGCCGTGTGGATCAGCGACGCCGACGCCTACGTCGAGGCGATGCGCACTGCCAAGGTGCTGGTCGATGCCGACGAGCGTCGCGCGGCGATCCGCGCCGAGGTCGAGGCCGCCGCCGTGCAGGCTGGCGGCACGGCGCGGATCACCGAGGACAACCTCGAGCAGGTCAATGGCCTCGTCGAGTGGCCGAAGGCCGTGCTCTGCGGCTTCGAGAAGGCTTTCCTGCGCGTGCCGCAGGAGGCGCTGATCTCGACCATGGAGGCGAACCAGAAGTTCTTCCCGGTGCTCGACGCGGAAGGCCGCCTCACCGAGGCCTTCATCGGCATCGCGAACATCGTGTCGACCAACGAGGCGGAAGTGCGCAAGGGCTACGAGCGCGTGATCCGTCCGCGCTTCGCCGACGCCGCCTTCTTCTTCGACGAGGACCTGAAGCAGGGCCTGTCGGCGATGAACGAAGGCCTCGCCACCGTCACCTACCAGCAGAAGCTCGGCAGCTACGCCGACAAGGTGGCGCGCATCGCCCGACTCGCCCGTGCGATCGCCACCGCGCTCGACGACGATCCGGCCTTCGCCGACCTCGCCCAGGTCGCGGCCCTGCTGTGCAAGGCCGACCTGCAGAGCCGCATGGTCGGCGAGTTCCCGGAGCTGCAGGGCGTCGCCGGTCGCTACTACGCGGCGCAGGATCCGGCACTCGCCGAACTCTCCGACGAGGCCCGCGACGCCGTCGCCGTGGCGCTGGACGAGGCCTATGCGCCACGCTTCGCCGGCGATGCCATCGCCACGACCCGGCTCGGCCAGGTGCTCGCTGTCGCCGAGCGCCTCGACACGCTCGCCGGCGGCTTCGCGGCGGGCTTGAAGCCCTCGGGCAACAAGGATCCGTTCGCGCTGCGCCGCAATGCGCTCGGCCTTGCCCGCACCCTGATCGAGGGCGGGCTCGACCTCAACCTCGTCGGCATGCTCGAAGCGGCTGTCGATCAGGCGAAGCGTGCGATGCTTGCATCGACATCGCAGGGTCAGCTCAATGCCGTGGCGGTAACGACGAAGTTCGTCGATGGCCGGACGATCGATACCGATGTGCTGGAGCTCGTTGACTTCATCCTCGACCGCCTTCGCGGCTACTTCGGCGAGCGCGGCTTCGACCCGGCCCTGTTCGAGGCGGTGGCGGCGACGAAGCCGGTCTCGCTGGCCGATTTCGCCGAGCGTATCGCGGCATTGCAGCGTTTCGCCGAGCGGCCCGAAGCCACCGCGCTGGCCGCGGCCAACAAGCGGGCGCGCAACCTTCTGCGAAAGGTCGAGGGCGCGCTGCCGGAGGCGATCGACGCATCGAAGCTGATCGAGCCGGCCGAGCGCGATTTGCATGCCGCCCTCGTCGCTGCGCTCGTCGACACCGATGCCTCGCTCGCCGCGCGCGACTACGTCGCCGTACTGAGCCGACTCGCCGCGCTGCGCGCGCCGGTCGATGCTTTCTTCGACGGCGTGATGGTGATGGCCGAGGACCGCGCCCTCCGCGACAACCGCCTGGCGCTGCTGAAGGCCCTGTCCGATCGCTTCGCTGCCGTCGCGGCGATCGAGCAACTGGCGGCCTGAGCCGGCGGGCATGGCCCAGTCCCGCCGCGGCCCCGGGACCTTCGCCACCCTGGTCCTGTTGAGCCTGGCGGGTTTTCCGTGTGCGCGGGCCGCGGCACCGGAGGCCGGAACCCTTGCCGCGCTTGCGGTACCGGCGGACGGGGCCTTCGCCGCCGCCACGGTGCCGACGGCGCCGGCGGTACGGGCGGTGCTGGTGCGCGGCCTGCCCGAGGCCGAGGCCGCCAATGTCCGCGCCGCCTTGGGCCTCGCACGGCTGGACGAGGCGCAGCTCGCCCGGCTCAGCCCAGCGCGGCTGGAGTTCCTGCTGCAGCGCATTCCCGCCGAGGCGGCACGGGCGCTCGAACCCTTCGGCCACTACGCGGCGCGTACCGAAGTCCGCCGCGAGCCCTACCGCGACGGTCTGCGGATCGTGGTCGAGGTCGATCCCGGCGAGCCGGTACGGGTGGTCGCGGTCGACGTCCGCATGGACGGTGCCGCCGGCGAGGACCGTTTCATCCGCCGCGAACTGGAGCGCCTGCGGCCGCGCGTTGGCGAGGTCTTCGTGCACGCCGGCTACGAGGACGGCAAGCGCCGCATCGAGCGCCGGCTGGCCGAGCGCGGCTACTTCGCGGCACGGCGCCAGGTCGCCCGGGTCGAGGTCGATCGCGCCGCGCGCAGCGCCACGATCCGCCTGCACTGGGACTCCGGCCCGCGCCATGCGCTCGGCGAGGCGCGCTTCTCCCCCGGCGTGCTGCGGCCGGGACGGCTCGATCCGCTGGTCGACTGGACCCCCGGGGCGCCCTTCCACCAGGCCCGGTTGGAGCGCCTGCAGCAGCGCCTGGTCCAGCTCGACTACTTCGCCCTGGTCGAGGTCGTGCCCGACGAGGAGGCGATCGGCCCGGACCTGCAGGTGCCGATCGACATCCGCACCACCCCGGCCAAGCGCACCCGCTACAGCGCGGCACTCAGCCTCGGCAGCGACAGCGGGCTCGGCCTGCGCGGCGGCGTCGATCGCCGCTGGGTCAACGACGCGGGCCACAAGTGGCGGGCCGACGCCGAGGCTTCGGCGCGCCGCCACGCCGCGTCGACCCAGTACCGGATCCCGGCGCTGCACGGGCTGCCCGGCTGGTACGCGGCCGAGGCCGCCTGGCGCGAGGAGCGGCCGGAGGACGCGCTCGGCTTCCAGCGCCGCGACCTGCGCTTCGGCTGGCAGGGCCGGCGCGAACCCTGGAGCGCCGCCGCCGCCGTGGTGGTCGCCCGCGAGGACGGGCGCTCGCGCCTGCGCGGCGGAGCCTTCGACGGTGCCCGCCAGACCTTGCTCTACCCCGAATTCAACCTCGCCCATCGCCGCTTCGACGAGCAGGCGGTGGCCGCGGACGGCGGCCAGTGGTCGGCGACCCTGCGTGGTGGCTGGATCGAGGCACGGGGCCAGCGCCAGCGCTTCGCCCAGGTCGAAGGAGCGGCGCAATGGCGGACCGGCAGCGAGGCGCGGCATGGCTGGATCGCCCGGGTCGCGCTGGCCGCCACCGCCTTCGACGGTGATCCCGATTCGCCCGGGTTCCCGGCTTCGCTGCGCTATTTCGCCGGCGGCGACCGCAGCCTGCGCGGCTACGGCTACCGCGAGGTCGGGCCACGCATCGGCGGCGAGGTGGTGGGCGGCCTGCACCGGGTCGAGGCCAGCCTCGAGTACCAGTTTTTCCCCTGGGAGCAGTGGGGCATCGCGCTGTTCGCCGATGCCGGCGACGCCTTCAACACCGCCGCCGCCTTCGACCCCAAGGTCGGCGTGGGCATCGGCCTGCGCTGGCGCTCGCCGGTCGGACCGGTCGGGCTCGATTTCGCCCGCGGCCTGGACACCGCGGCGGGCGGCGGGCCGCGCCTGCACCTCGCCTTCGGGATGGCGTTCTGATGGCCACCGCCGGCCCACGCCGCAGTCGGGTGCTGGCGGCCCTGCTGGCCTTCGGCGTGCTGACCCTGCTGGCGGCCCTGCTGGCCGGCTGGTTCCTGCTGGCCACCGGCACCGGCCGCGACCTGCTGCTCGAGCGCCTCGTGCAGGCCCTGCCGCCCGGCAGCGTGGTGATCGAAGCTCGCGAGGGCAGTCTGGCCGGCGGCCTGCGCCTGCATGGGCTGGTCTACCGCGACCCGGACTGGCAGGTGGAGGTGGACCGGCTCGAACTGCGCCCGGGCTGGCCCGGCCTCGCTCCGGCGCAACTGCGGCTGCGCCTGCTGCGCGTGCAGGGCCTGCGGGTCGTCCGCCTCGACGGTCCGGAGGCGCCGCCCCGTTCGTGGGTGGAAACCCTGCAGGCGCTCGAACTGCCTTTCGCCCTGCGGATCGACCGCTTCCACATCGACGGCCCCGCCGGCAGCCTCGATGGCGCGTTCGAAACCGCCCCGCCGCGGCGTTTCGCCACTCGCGGGCAGGGGCGGCTGCAAAGCCGCGAGGGCCTGCAGGGGCAGTGGTCGCTGGACGGTGATCTCGAGGCCGGTCGCTTCACGTTCGAAGGCCGGGCCGGTGGCCCCCTGCGGCTCGCCGGCCAGTGGCAGGAGGCCGCCGATCCGGCCCGGCTCGGCTGGGTCCTGGACCTCGACGCCGAGGACCTGCAAGCAGAGACACTGGGCATCGCCGGGCAGCAGGCGCCGCTGCATGCCCGGCTCGCCTTGCGGGGCGGCCGCAGCGCCGGTTTCGCCGGCGAGGGCCTGCCGCTGGCCCTGTCCGGGCAGGTCGGGCACGGCGAGCTGTCGCTGGAGGTGCGGGATTCGCGCCTGCGCTGGGACGGGGAAAGCCTGCACGCCGAGCCGCTGGCCCTGTCCCTGCTCGGTGGCCGGCTCGACCTGCACGGGCACTTCCGGCCGGCGGACGGCACGGTGCAGGTCGAGGCCATGGCCGAGGGCCTCGCCTGGGGCGAGGGCGAAGTTCGGGTGGAAGCCGCCGGCGAGGCCCGCGTGCAGGGCGGCTGGGACGGCTGGCAGGGCGGGTTGGCGCTCGATCTCGCCCGCGGCGGCGAGTCGGCCACCCTCGCGGGCGAGGTCCGCGGCAATGCGGAGGAGGCCGTGCTGGCCCCGTTCCGGCTCACCACCGCCGGCGGCGCGCTGGCCGGCGAGGCCCGTCTGCGGCAGGGCGAGACGCTACGGCTCGCGGTCGAGGCCCGCCTGCAGGACTTCGACCCGGGCTGGCTGCTGCCGGGCTGGCCGGGCCGCCTGCAGGGCGACCTGCGCCTGCACGCCGAATGGCCGGAGGCGGGGCCGCCGCGCTACCGGCTCGCCGTGGACGGCCTGCGCGGCCCGCTGCGCGGCACGCCGGTGGCCGCCGATCTCGCCCTCGAAGGCAGCGCCGACGGCTCGACCCTGCGGCTCGACCTCGCCGCCGGCGACGGCCGACTCGACGTGCGCGGCCGGTTCGGCCCGGCAGCCACCCTGCAGGCCGAGGTGCGGGCCTTCGAACTGGGGCCCTGGGTCGAGGGGGTGGAAGGCCGGTTGGACGGACGGCTGGACTGGCAGGCCGATCTGCCCGCCCAGGGCCGGGGCCGCTTGCGCCTGCATGCCGAAGGGCTGGACGGCCTGGCTGGGTTGCCCTCGACCGAGGCCCGGCTCCATGCGGAGGGCGATTGGGCCCGCAGCGGCGATGGCGGGCAGCGGCTGGAGTTCACCGTGCTCGAACTCGAGGCGGGTGGGCTGCCGGCCCTGCGCCTCGACGCGCCGGCTCGCCTCCTGCTCGGGCGGGCGGGCTGGCGCTTGCCGCAACCGGCCTGCTTCGGGCTGGAGGACGCAGGCCGGCTCTGCGCCGAGGGCCACGAGCGCGATGTCCGGCTGGGCGGCGAGGGCCTCGACCTCGCCCGCCTCGCCGTCCTGCTGCCGGGAGCCGAGCGCCTGCCGCTGCGGCCGAGCGGGCGTTTCGACGTGCAGGCCCGGCGCCACTGGGGCGTGGGCGGGCCGCGCCACGACCTCGCCCTGCAATCGGCCGATGGCCGCCTGGACTGGCTGCGACCGGCCGCGGAGGACGAGATCCCCGAGTTCGGCTGGCGCGGGCTGCGCTTCGAACTGGAGCAGGCCGACGGCTGGCAGGCCCGGCTCGGGGCCGACCTGCAGCCGCAGGGCCGGATCGACGCCGAACTGGCGCTCGCCGCCGATGGCACGCTGGCCGGCAGCGCGGCGCTGCGCGTCGACGACCTCGCCGTGCTGGAGCTGCTGAGCCCCGACCTCGCCGCCCCGCAGGGCCGGATCGAAGGCCGGATCACCCTCTCCGGACGGCGCGAGGCTCCACGCTGGGCCGGTGCCGTGAGCGCCGCGCCGCTGGGTTTCGAACTGCCGGCGCTGGGCCTCGTGGTCCACGGCGGCGAGTTGCACCTGGCCGGCGACGAGGACGGCCGCCTGCGCCTGCAGGGAAACCTGCCGAGCGGCGATGGCGCGCTGCGGCTGGAGGGCGAGTGGCGGCAGGCCAGCCGCGAGGGCCGGCTGTCGCTGCGCGGCCGCGAGGTGCGCGTGCTCGACACCGCCGAGGGCCGGGTCTGGGCCTCGCCGACGCTGGAGCTGGCGGTGGGCGCCGAACGCCTGCACCTGCATGGCCGAGTCGAAGTCCCGCGCGCCGAACTCGACCTCGACCACCTCGGCGGCGTCGCCGGGGTCTCGCCGGACGTCGTCCTGCTCGATGCCCCGGCGGCGGAGGCGACGCCCGACGAACGCCTGCACGCCGACCTGCGTTTCGTGTTCGGCGAGGCCGTGCGCCTGCGCGGCCACGGCTTCGAAGGCCGCCTCGGCGGCGAACTGCGGGTGCGTGACCGCCCCGGCCGCGAACCGCGCGGCAGCGGCACCCTCGACCTCGAGGGCACCCTGCGCGCCTACGGCCAGACCCTCGAACTCACCCGTGGCACCCTGCGCTGGGCCAACACCCCGCTCGACTCGCCGCTGCTCGACCTCCGCGCCGAGCGCCCCGACGCCGAGCCGCCGGTCGGCGTGCTGCTCACCGGCAGCGCCCGAGCGCCGGTGGCCGAGCTCTGGTCGCAGCCGCCGCTGCCGCAGGCCGAGGTGCTGTCCTTGCTGATGTTCGGCCGGCCGCTCGCCGCCACCGGCGGGGGCGACATCGCCCAGCTCGAGCAGGCCGCCGCCGCCCTCGGTGGCAGCGCGCTGGCGCAGGCCCTGGCCGGCCAGGTCGGCCTCGACAGCGCCAGCCTCGGTCCGGCCCAGGGCCTCGACGGCACCGTGCTCACCGTCGGCAAGCGCATCAGTCCGCGGCTCTACCTGAGCTACGGCATGGCGCTCTCCGGCACCGGCCAGGTGGTGGCGGCGACCTGGGCCCTGCGGCGCTGGCTGGCGGTGCGGCTCGAGGCCGGCCGCGAGCAGCGGCTCGAACTGGAAGCGACCTTCGAACGCGATGGATGGCCGCCCCGGTTCAGGCCGGGGCGATGAACCAGACCCGGCCGATCAGGCCGTCCGCGCCCTGCTGGTAGATCGCCACCACCTCGCGCGGCCCGCCGGGCAGGCCCTCGACCCACTCGTGGTCGAGCACGCGTGCGCCGAGGTCGATCCGGTGCAGCAGCCGGGCGTGCAGGCCGGCATGGACGAAGCGCTCGCGGGCGTAGAAGTCGCGCAAAGCCCCACGCCCGACGAGGAAGGGGGCCTCGTCGGGGTGGCGCTGGCAGCGCACGTCGGCGCTGAAGCAGGCGGCGAAGGCCTCGGCGTCGCGGGCGTTGTAGGCCTCGAGCTGGCGCTGCACCAGGGCGCCGAAGCGCTCGGCCGGGTCCATCGGCGGGTGCCGGGATCAGAAGCGCAGCGTCATCCCGAAGCTCACGCTGTCGCGCTCGACCACGTCGTCGCCGAAGCGGCCCGAGTAGGCGAGCTGGCCGTGGAAGTTCTCGCCGATGACGAAGCCGAAGCCGACCTCGGCGCTGGTCCACTGCTCGCCCGGCGCGAAACCGTCCATGGCGAAGCGGCCGCCCATGCTGTTGGAGCCGGCCAGCACCGAGGTGGCACCGGTCTCCTCCTCGCGGTTCCAGGCCACCCGGGCGAAGGGCTGCAGGGCGTCGAAGTCGGCGCGGAACTGGTAGCCGGCGCGGGCCACCATCGACTCGCGGCCAAACTCGCCGAAGTTCATGCTGGTGGCGGTGGCGCCGTCCTCAGCGAAGGCGGCGGTGGTGGCCTCCTGCCAGGTGAAGCCGGCGAAGGGGCCGTGCTGCGCCTGCTCGCTGCGGAACACATAGCCGATGTTCAGCTCCAGCGCGCGGTGGGCGACGTCGGTCTGGCCGCTCTCGACGCGGCGGCTGGCGCGCAGGTCGAGGGTGCGGCTGACATCGACATTGCTGTTGCCGGCACTGGCGATGGCCTGCGCGAAAAAGCCGCTGAAGTCGAACACGGCGTAGGCCGAGAGCAGGGCGGTGTTGCCGTCGAGCTGGCCGCCGTTGAGGTCGAGGTTCTGCTGGCCGAGGCCGGCGGCGAGGCCGAAGCTGAAGGTCTCGCTCAGGCGGTAGTTGGCACCGGCGGTCAGGCTGAAACCGGAGGTGTCGCCGCCCGGCGCGGTGGCGCTGGGCACGAGGCTGCCGCTGCTGCCGCTGACCGCCAGGTAGCCGCGCACGCTGCCGTCCTCGCGGTCGAGGCCGTATTCGGCGAACAGGCCGTCGGCGATGGCGCGGCGGTGGTCGTCGTAGGCGGCGATGGCGGTTTCCGGGGCCAGCGAGACGATGGCCGGGGCCTCGATGGTGGCCACCACCACGTTCGCGAGCAGGGCGTGGGCGCCGCCGGTGGGGTGCACGCCGTCGGCGAACAGCCAGGTGTTGTTGGCGCCCGGGGCGACCAGCTGGCCGGGGCCGCAGAGCAGCGAACTGGTGGCACCGCAGGCGGTGCCGGTGACGTTGGTGAAGCCGAAGGCGGCCGGGTTGGCGCGCACCTCGTTGACCAGACCGAAGACGTTGATCGGGATGATGCCGGTGCCGAGCTGCGAGAGGCCCTGGCTCAGGGCGCCGTTGAAGCTCAGGGTGGCCAGCGTCGCGAGCGGTGCGGCCGGGGCGAACGGCGAGGTCGGGCCGAACTGCGGGGTGACGCCGAGATCGGGCAGGTTGAGCACGAGGATGTTGCGGGCACCGGCGGCCTGCAGGCGGCCGACCTGCTGCACCACCGCGCCGGCCACCGGGATGCCGCCGACCTGGGCGTTGGCCGCGGCGGTGGCCGGGGTGCCGGCCCAGACCGGGATCAGCGGGAACAGGTCGTTCGCACCGATCCAGACGGTGTGCAGGGCGTTCGGGTTGGGCACCGTGGTGCCGGCACCGAGGTACTGGGTGATCTGCATGTTCAGGCGCGGCACCGCGGTCGAGACGCAGGGCGGCGTGGTCGCCCCGGTGGCGGATTGCGCGCAGGCACCGCCCCAGGCGAAGTTGCGGCCGCCGGCCAGCGAAGGCGCCAGGGTGAAACCGAAGCGCTGGGCGAGGATCTCGACCAGCACCGGGTCGGGGTTGGTGGTGAAGCTGTTGCCGGCCGGCACGCCGGGGGTGGCTGCCGCGACGTTGCCACCGTCGGAGAGGCTGTCGCCGAAGGTGACGACACCGCTGAAACGCTGGGCGTGGACACTCGAGGCGGCGGCAAGGGCGAGCGCGACGGCGCCGACGAGGATGCGGGTGCGGGGCATACGGGACTCCTGGGGCGGAATGGATGCAGCAGCGGGACAGGCGCCGCCGATCGGGGCGCGATAGGGCCACATTAAGGCAAAGTTACGGGGCGTGCCAGACGCCGCCACCCGCGCCGGAAACCAGATCCACCCGATGACGACGACCCCTCCCGCCGCGCCTCTGGCGCACCTGCTGCCACCGGCCTGGCGGCCGCGCTACGACGCCAGCTGGCGGCTGCTGCGCGGCGACCGCCCGATCGGCGTGCTGCTGCTGCTGTGGCCGACGCTGATCGCCCTGTGGATCGCGGCCGAGGGCTGGCCCGGCCTGCACCTGCTGCTGGTGTTCGGGCTCGGGGTGTGGCTGACCCGCTCGGCCGGCTGCGTCATCAACGACTACGCCGACCGCTGGCTGGACGGCCGGGTGCGGCGCACCCGCGACCGCCCGCTGGTGGCCGGTGAACTGTCCGGCCGCTTCGCGCTCGGGCTGTTCGCGGCCCTGATGGTGCTGGCCTTCCTGCTGGTCCTGACGACCAACACGCGGACCGTGCTGCTGAGCCTCGTCGCCCTGCTGCTGGCGGCGGCCTACCCTTACATGAAGCGGCACACCGACCTGCCCCAGGTCTGGCTGGGGCTGGCCTTCTCCTGGGGCATCCCGATGGCCTTCACCGCCGTGCACGACGCCTGGCCGCCGCCGGAGGCCTGGCTGCTGCTCTGCGCCAACCTGCTCTGGGTGACCGCCTACGACACCTGGTACGCCATGGTCGACCGCGAGGACGACCGCCGCGCCGGTGCCCGCAGCAGCGCGCTGCTGCTCGGCGACCTCGACGTGCCGGTGATCGCCGTGCTCACCCTGCTGTTCCTCGCCGCCATGGCCCTGCTCGGGCTGCGGCTGGACTACGGCATCGGCTGGTGGGTGGGCTTCGGCCTCGCCGTGGTCTTCGCCCTGCACCCCTTCCACTACGGCCGCTCGCGCCATCCCGAGGACTGCTTCCGCGCCTTCAAGGCCAACAATGCGGTGGGTGCTGCGCTGTTCGCCGGCGTGCTGATGCATCACCTGTTCACCGCATGATGTCCGCCGGCTGAGCATCCACCCACGGGTCCGCCGGTCGGGCATCCAGCCGCGGATCCGCCGGCCGGGCAGCGCGCCCCGGCGAGCGCGCCAGCACCCAGACCTGCACCGCCCGCGCCCCGCCCGCGTGCAGCGCGGCCACCGCGGCCCGGGCCGTGGCACCGGTGCTGAGCACGTCGTCGACCAGGGCGATGGCCGGCGGAAGGCGCGCCTGCGCGACGAAGCCGCCGAGCAGGTTGCGCCGGCGCCCGGCCGCCGCAAGCCCGGTCTGCGGCCGGCTGTCGAAGACGCGCCGCAGGGCGGTGGCGGCGACCGGCAGGCCGAGTTCGCGACCCCAGAGCCGGGCCAGCCCCAGCGCCTGGTCGTGGCCGCGCCGACGCAGCCGGGCCGGATGCAGCGGCACCGGCACCAGCAGGTCCGGGCGCGGCAGCGCATGCAGGCCGGGCAGGGCGAGGCGGGCCAGGGCGGCCCCGGCGGCGAGGTCGCCGTGGAACTTGTAGCGCCGCAGCAGGGGTGCGCAGGCCGGGCTCCAGCACAGACCGGCATGGACCGGGGCCGGGTCGTCGGCGGCCGGGCCGGGCAGTACCGCGGCCCGCAGCGCCTGCACGCATTCCGGGCACAGGCCGTCCACGGCCGGCAGCCGGCAGCGCACGCAGGCGGGCTCCAGAAGGCGCAGGGCGAGATCGCGCAGCACGGCCAGCATGGCGGGACTCTGGTTGACAGGGCGGGGGGCGGTTTCCAGACTGCGGCAGGTTCGCGGCCTCCCGCCGTCGGAAATCCCCCATGCCTGCCGTCATCCGCCACGACTGGACGCGCGAGGAAGTCCTCGCGCTGTTCGACCTGCCCTTCCCCGAACTGCTGCACCGCGCCAGCCTCGTGCACCGCGAGCGCTTCGATCCCACCGAGGTGCAGGTCAGCACCCTGCTGTCGATCAAGACCGGCGGCTGCCCCGAGGACTGCGCCTACTGCCCGCAGAGCGCGCGCTACGACACCGGCCTGAAGGCGCAGAAGCTGATGGCGCTCGATGACGTGGTGGCCCGGGCCGCCGCCGCCAAGGCCGCCGGCGCCACCCGCTTCTGCATGGGTGCCGCCTGGCGCTCACCGAAGGACAAGGACGTGGCGGAAGTGGCGAAGATGGTCGGTGCCGTCAAGGCGATGGGCCTCGAGACCTGCGCCACGCTCGGCATGTTGAAGCCCGGGCAGGCGCAGGCGCTCAAAGTGGCCGGGCTCGACTACTACAACCACAACCTCGACACCGCGCCGGAGTTCTACGGCGACGTGATCAAGACCCGCGAGTACCAGGACCGCCTCGACACGTTGGAAGCGGTGCGCGATGCCGGCCTCAAGACTTGCTGCGGCGGCATCGTCGGCATGGGCGAGACGCGCGGGCAGCGCGCCGGCCTGCTGCAGGCGCTGGCCAACCTGCCGGAGCATCCGGGCTCGGTGCCGATCAACCGCCTCGTGCAGGTGGAAGGCACGCCGCTGCACGGCACCGCCCTGCTCGATCCCTTCGAGTTCGTGCGCACGATTGCCGTCGCCCGTCTGCTGATGCCGGCCTCGATGGTGCGGCTCTCGGCCGGCCGCAACGAGATGAGCGAGGAGCTGCAGGCCCTGTGCTTCCTCGCCGGTGCCAACTCGATCTTCTACGGCGAGAAGCTGCTGACCACCGGCAACCCGGACGTTGAGGCCGACCAGGCCCTGTTCGCCCGCCTCGGCTTGAAGCCGATGGCCGTGGTCGAGACGTCGAAGACGGTGCACGCCGACCTCGCCTGCCCGGCCCCTCGGGCGGCCTGAGGTCCATGCCGCGACCACGCTGGGACGAGCGGCTGGCCGCCGCGGAGGCGGAGCGTCGGCGCGGCGACGCGCAACGCCGGCGCCGCGTGGTCGAGCGCGCCCAAGGCCCGCGCGTGGTGGTCGATGGCCGCCCGCTGCTGCAATTCTGCGGCAACGACTACTTGGGCCTCGCCGCTTCCGCCGAGGCGGTCCGCGCCCTGTGCGAGGCCGCCACCCGGCACGGCCTCGGCAGCGGTGGCTCGGCGCTGGTCTCGGGCCACCACGCCCTGCACGCCGCCTTCGAGCGCGAGGCCGCCGAGTGGCTGGGCTACGAGCGGGCGCTGTTCTTCCCGAGCGGCTACCAGGCCAACCTCGCGGTCCTGCAGGGCCTGCTGCAGGCCGGCGACCTGTGCGTGCAGGACAAGTGGAACCACGCCTGCCTGATCGACGGCGCGCGGCTCGCCGGTGCGGTGTTGCGTCGCTACCCGCACGCCGACGTCGAGGGCGCACGCCGGCAGTTGCAGTCCCTGCCCGCGGCCGCGGCCCTGCTCGCCACCGACGGCGTGTTCAGCATGGACGGCGACCTGGCACCGCTGCCGCGACTGGCGGCGTTGGCGGCCGAGGCGCAGGCGCTGCTGCTGGTCGACGAGGCGCACGGCATCGGCGTGCTGGGGCCGGAGGGCCGTGGCGCGGCCGCCGCCGCCGGGCTCGCGGCAGGCGAGGTGCCGCTGCTGGTGGTGCCGCTCGGCAAGGCCTTCGGCGCGCAGGGCGCGCTGGTGCTCGGCAGCGCGGCCCTGGTCGAGCACCTCGTGCAGTCGGCCCGACCCTACCTGTTCAGCACCGCCGCCTTGCCGGCGCTGGCCGCGGCGCTCACCGCCAACCTGCGCGCCCTGCGCGCCGCCACCGAGGACCGCGCCCGGCTCCTCGAGCGGGTGGCGCAGTTCCGCGAGGGCGCGCGCCGCCTCGGCCTGCCGCTGCACGACAGCCCGGGCCCGATCCAGCCGCTCAAGCTCGGCGACAACGCCCGCGCGCTGGCGCTGGCCGCCGCGCTGGAACGGCGCGGCTACTGGGTGGCGGCGATCCGCCCCCCCAGCGTGCCCGAGGGCACGGCCCGGCTGCGCATCACCTTGAGCGCCCTGCACAGCGCGGCCGACGTGGACGGCCTGCTCGATGCCCTCGCCGCCAGCCTGCCCGAGGTCGACGGGGCGGCGGCGTGAGCGCGCTTCATCTCGAATGCCACGGCGAGGGCCCGCCGCTGCTCCTGCTGCACGGTTGGGCGATGCACGGCGGGGTGTTCGCGCCGCTGGTCGAACGGCTCGCCGCTTTCTTCAGCGTGCTGTGCATCGACCTGCCGGGCCACGGCCACAGCCGCGACAGTGCCCTGCCGTTGGACCTCGGGGCCCTGGTCGATGCGCTGGCGGAGGTGCTCGATCCGGCCGCCGCGTCGCCGCGCCCGCTGGTCGCCGGCTGGTCGCTGGGCGGGCTGCTGGCCCTCGCGCTGGCCGCCCGCCATCCCCGCTGCGTGCGCGGCCTCGCCTTGATCGCCGCCAGCCCGCGCTTCGTCGCCGCGCCGGACTGGCCGCAGGGCATGGAGCCGCAGGTGTTCGAGCGGTTCGGCGAGGAACTGGGCCGCGACTACCGCGGCACCCTCGACCGTTTCCTGATGCTGGAGGCGCAGGGTTCGGCGCGGCTGCGCGAGGAACTGCGCTTCCTGCGCGATGCCGTGCAGGCCCGGGGCGAGCCGGCACCACGCGCCCTGCGCGAGGGACTCGCCTTGCTGCAAGGGGCCGACCTGCGCCCGCTGCTGCCGGCTCTGGCCATGCCCAGCCTGTGGCTGGCCGGCCGTCGCGACCGCCTGGTCGCTCCACCGGCCATGCAGGCCGCCGCGGCGCTCGCCCCGCGGGCACGCTTCGCGGTGTTCGAGCATGCCGGCCACGCGCCCTTCCTGACCGACCCCGCGGCCGTGGCCGGGGAGCTCGTGGCCTTCGCCGCGGCCTGCCCGCCATGAGCGGCCGATCCCTCCCCCGGCCGCGATGAGCGTCTTCGACCGCCACGCCGTGCGCCGCGCCTTCGGCCGCGCCGCCGCGACCTACGCGCAGGCCGCCGCCCTCCAGCGCGAGGTGGAATCGCGGCTGCTCGAGCAGGCGCGGGAGCTCGAACCGCGGGTGCCGGCACGGGTGCTCGACCTCGGCTGCGGCCCGGGTGCCGCCGCCGCCGCGCTGAAGGCCGCCTGGGGACGCAGGACCACCGTGGTCGCCGTCGACCTCGCTCTGCCGATGCTGCGGGCGGCGCGGGCGAAGTCGCGGTTCTGGCGGCCGATCCACGCCGTGCAGGCCGACGCCCAGGCCCTGCCCTTCGCCGAGGCCAGCTTCGATCTGGTGTTCTCCAACCTCTGCCTGCAATGGGTGGCCGACCTGCCGGCGACCCTCGGCGGCCTGCGCCGGGTGCTGCGGGAGGAGGGGCTGCTGCTGTTCAGCACCTTCGGCCCGGGCACGCTGGTGGAACTGCGCGAGGCCTACGCGGCGGCCGGCCACGAGCCGCCGCTGTCGCCGTTCGCGAGCCTCCAGCAGGTCGGCGACACCCTGCTGGCGCAGGGCTTCCGCGACCCGGTGGTCGCCCGCGACCGCTACACCCTGACCTACCCCGACACCACGGCGCTGATGCGCGAGTTGCAGGCGCTGGGCGCCACCGACGCCCGCACCGGACGGCCGCGCGGCCTCGCCGGCAAGGGCCGCCACCGCGCGGTCGCGGCGGCCTACGAGCCGCTGCGCCGCGATGGCCGGCTGCCGAGCAGCTGGGAGGTGCTGACCGCAATGGCGCGGGCACCGGCGCCGGGCGCGCCACGCCGCGAGGGCGGCGTCGACATCGCCCGTTTCCCGGCCGACCGGCTGCCGATCCGCCGCCGCCGCGGCTGAGCGGATGCTTCAGCGCGCCAGCGCCAGCAGGCCGGGCAGGGCGTCGAGGTCGATGTTGCCGCCGGACAGCACGATGCCGACGCGCTGCCCGGCGAAGCGTGCGCGGTGCTTGAGCACCGCGGCCAGCGGCACCGCCGCGCTCGGTTCGACCACGGTCTTCAGCCGTTCCCAGATCAGGCGCATCGCCGCCACCGCCTCGGCGTCGCTGACCAGCAGCACCTCGACGGCATGCTCGCGCAGCAGGTCGAAGGGGAGCGGGCCGAGTTCGGCGCGCAGGCCGTCGCAGACCGTGTCGGCGGGGCGGCCGCGGATGCGGGCGCCGCCCGCCAGCGAATCGTGGCCGTCGCGGGCACCCTCCGGCTCGGCGGCGAGGGCGCGGATGCGCGGGTCGAGGCCGTGCGCGGCGATCGCCGTGCCGCTCATCAGGCCGCCGCCGGAAAGCGGCGCCAGCACCACGTCCAGCGGTGGCCGGCCGTCGCCGCGGCGGCCGATCTGGCCGAGCAGCTCCAGCGCGGCCGTGCCCTGGCCGGCGATCACCCGGGCGTCGTTGTAGGGGTGCACCAGTTCGCCGCCGGTCTCGGCCAGCACGCGGGCGGTGACCGCGTCGCGGTCGGCCTGGGCCACCTCGCAATCGACGATCCTGGCACCTTCGCGAGCGATCGCCTCGCGCTTGATCCGCGGCGCTCCGCGCGGCACCACCACGGTGCAGGCGATGCCGTGCAGCCGGCAGGCCAGCGCCAGCGCCGCCCCGTGGTTGCCGGAACTCTGCGTCACCACGCCGCGCGCCGCCCGCGCCGCGTCGAGCCCGGACACCGCGTTGGCGGCACCGCGGAACTTGAAGGCCCCGGCGCGCTGCAGGTGCTCGGCCTTGAAGTGCAGCTCGCAGCCGGCCAGCGCATCGAGCGAACGCGAGCGCAGCACCGGGGTGAGGTGGGCGAGTCCGCACAGCCTCGCGGCGGCGTCGCGGATGTCCTCGAAGCGGGGCGTGTCGTCGGCGCGCAGCGGCGCCCTCGGGTGGCGTTCCATCGCGCCAGTATGCGCTGGCCGGTGGCGTTCAGTCCGGCGGCAGGTCGATCTCGAGCCGGTTGCGCCCCCCGGCCTTGGCGCGGTAGAGGGCGTCGTCGGCGCGGCCGAACCAGCCGTCGCGGTCCTCGCCGGGGCGCAGCACCGCGCCGCCGATCGACACCGTCACCGGCTCGCCGGACACCGTCAGGGCGGCCAGCGTCCTGCGCAGGTTGGCCATGGCGAACTCGAGCCCGATCTCGTCGGTGGCCGGCAGCAGCAGCACGAACTCCTCGCCGCCGAAGCGGAACAGCCGGTCGCTGCGCCGCACCGAGGCCTGCACGAGGCGCACGAACTCCTGCAGCACGCGGTCGCCCTCGTCGTGGCCGTGGCGATCGTTGACGCGCTTGAAGTGGTCGAGGTCGATCAGGGCCAGTGCCACCGGGCGGCCGTCGCGGCGCGCCCCGGCGATGGCGATCTCCAGTTCCTCCTCCAGCGCCCGGCGGTTCTCCGCGCCGGTCAGGGCGTCGAGGGTGGCGAGCTGCTCCAGTTGGGCGCGACGCGCGCCGGCATGGTGGGCGAACACCGCGGCGAACACGCCGTTGACGAACAGCGCGCCGACCACCGCCAGCGGCTGGCCGCTGCGCAGCAGGGCCTCGCCCTCCCAGAGCAGGAAGACGATCAGCGCGAGGCAGGCCGGCAAGGCGAGCCAGCCCGGGGCGAGGAAGGCCCCGGCGGTGATGATCGGGAACAGCCAGAACAGGCCGACCGGCGAGATCGTGGCGATCAGCGCGCCGGCGCTCGTCATCAGCAGGGTGATGGCGACGCCGAGGCGGTCGAGGTCGCCGCCGCGCCAGGCATGCCGGACCGCGGCCAGGATGGCGGCGATGATGACCAGTTCGACCAGCGCCAGCAGGGTATGGCCCTGGGCGAAGCGCACCCCGGCGATCGGCAGCAGCACCGCCACCGTCAGCAGGCCGAACACCAGGTAGACCCCGAGGCGGAAGTCGGCGCGCACACGCTGGCGCAGCGTGTCGAGCAGTCCGGCGAGCGGCGCGGGCAGGGCCATTGGTGGGAAACGATACCCCAGCCGGAGCGGCTTGGGGGTGGCGGCCGCTCCGGGGCGGATCGGCAGTATCGTGGGCGCCCGGCCGCCCGGCCCCTTCCGCCCTCCCCGCGCGCCATGCAGATCGCCAGCTGGAACGTCAATTCGCTCAACGCCCGCCTGGAGCACCTGCGGGCCTGGCTCGGCTCGCGCCGCCCCGAGCTCGTCGCCCTGCAGGAGACCAAGCTGGAGGACCACCGCTTCCCCGACGCCGAGATCGCAGCACTCGGCTACCGCTCGCTGTTCGCCGGCCAGAAGACCTACAACGGCGTGGCCCTGCTGGCGCGCACCGATGCCGTGCCGGGCTTCGCCGACGTGCAGGTCGGCATCCCCGGCTTCGAGGACGGGCAGAAGCGCGTGCTCGCCGCCAGCGTCGGCGAGCTGCGCATCGTCAACCTCTACGTCGTCAACGGCCAGGCGGTGGGCAGCGACAAGTACGACTACAAGCTGCGCTTCCTCGACGCCCTGCACGACTGGTTGGCGGAGGAGATCCGCCGGTATCCGCGGCTGGTCGTGCTCGGTGATTTCAACATCGCGCCCGACGACCGCGACGTGCACGACCCCGTGGCCTGGAACGAGACCAGCATCCTGACCTCGACGGCCGAGCGCGCCGCGCTGCGCCGATTGTTCGAGCTTGGCCTCGCCGACAGCTACCGGCTCCGGCACGACCACGGCGGTGCCTTCAGCTGGTGGGACTACCGCGCCGCCGGGTTCCGCCGCGACCTCGGCCTGCGCATCGACCTCGTGCTTCTTTCCGGGGCGCTCGCCGCCCGCTGCAGTGGGGCCGCGATCGACCGCGAGCCGCGCGGCTGGGAGCGCCCCAGCGACCACGCGCCGGTGCTGGCGACGCTGGACTGACGCGACGCGCCCGCTGCCCTCCCGGTTGGGCGGCGCTCAGCGCCGCGCCTGGAAGAAGGCTTCCTCCGAGACCGTGTGCCAGGCCTGCGCCTGCGCCCGGAAGGCGCGCATCGAGTCGTAGGCCCGGCGCGCGAACGGGTCGCCGGCGGCCAGTTCCTCCAGCACCGCCTCGGCGGCGCGGCGCAGCGCCGCCAGCACGTCGTCCGGCAGGCGCCGCAACTGCACGCCGTGCTCGCGGATCAGGGTGTCGAGCGCCTGCTGGTTGCGGGCGGTGTATTCGGCCAGCATGGCGTCGTTCTCGGCGGCACAGCAGGCTTCGACGATGGCCTTCAGGTCCTCGGGCAGCGCGTCGAAGGCCGGCTTGTGGACGATCGCCTCCAGCGTCGCCCCGGGTTCCTGCCAGCCGGGGTAGTAGGCGAAGCCGGCCACCCGGTGCAGGCCGAAGGCGAGGTCGTTGTACGGTCCCACCCACTCGGCGGCATCGATGGCGCCGCTCTGCAGGCTGCTGAAGATCTCCGCGCCGGGCAGGTTCACCGGCACTGCGCCGAGCCGGGCGATGACATCGCCGCCGAGGCCGGGGATGCGCATGCGCAGGCCGCGCAGGTCGCCGACGCCGGCGATCGGCCGGCGGAACCAGCCGGCCAGTTGCACGCCAGTGTTGCCGGCGGCGAAGGGCACGAGCTTGAAGGGCGCGTACAGCTCGCGCCAGAGTTCCAGCCCGCCGCCGAAGCGCAGCCAGCCGTCCATCTCCTGCGCGTTCAGGCCGAACGGCACGGCGCAGAAGAACGGCGCCGCCGCCGCCTTGCCGCGCCAGTAGTAGGCGGCGGTGTGGCCGATCTCGGCGGTGCCGCGGCTGACCGCGTCGAATACCTCGAACGGCGGCACCAGCTCGCCGGAGCCGAACACCCGCACCGTGATGCGACCGCCGCTGGCCCGGGTGATCTGCTCGGCGAGCCGCGCCGCGCCGGTGCCGAGGCCGGGGAAGTGGGTCGGCCAACTGGTCACCATCTTCCATTGCAGGCGGACCCCGTCGCCGGTGGCGGGACCGGCGACGGTGCCGGCATTCCTCGGCTGGCAGGCGGCGAGGCCGGCCGCGGCGGCGGCCACGCCCATGCCCTTCAGGATGTCGCGTCGCTTCATCGGTGCTCCCCTCGGGTTCCGCCGCAGTCTAGCAACGCCGGCCTCAGGCGGCGGACAGCGGCGCGTAGGCCAGTACCAGCCACTTGGCGCCGCCGCTCTCGAAGTCGACCTGCACCCGCACGTGGCTGCCGCTGCCCTCGGCGCCCTTGAGCACGCCGATGCCGAAGTTCGGGTGGCGCACCCGCTGGCCGATCCGGAAGCCCTTCAGCGGCGTGCTGTCGGCGTACTGGACGACGCGTTCCGTCGCCCGCTCCGCGCCCCCCGCCGCGCGGGTGAGGGTGGCCCGCGGCCGCACCTCGCGCAGCAGGCCCGCCGGGATCTCGCGCAGGAAGCGCGAAGGCGCGCCGAGGTGCTCCTGGCCGTGCAGGCGCCGCGACTCGGCCCAGCTGAGGAGCAGCCGCTCCCGCGCGCGGGTGATGCCGACGTAGGCCAGCCGCCGCTCCTCGGCGAGGCGGTCGCCTTCGGTCGAACGCTGCGAGGGGAACAGGCCCTCCTCCATGCCGGCCAGCGCCACGAAGGGGAACTCGAGGCCCTTGGCCGAGTGCAGGGTCATCAGCTGCACGGCGTCGCTGCCGGCGTCCGCCTGCGCCTCGCCGGCCTCGAGCGCGGCGTAGCCGAGGAAGGCGACGAGCTCGGGCAGGTCGGCGTCGATGTCCTCGCTGCGCGCGTAGCGGCTCGCCACCGACACCAGTTCGTCGAGGTTGTCGAGCCGCGAATCGAGCGGGTACTTGCCCTCCTTGCCGTAGTGCTCGCGCAGGCCGGTGTCGGTGATGGCCTTCTCGACCTGCGCCGGCAGGTCGAGGCCGCGGGCCTCGGCAGCCAGCCGGTCGACGAGGTCGAGGAAACCCTTCAGCGCGTTGCGGGCGCGGGCGGCGAGGGCGTTCCCCTCGGACAGCCGGTGTGCCGCGTTCCACAGGGGTTCGGCAGCTTCGCGGGCGGCGCGGCGCACGTCGTCGAGGGTCTTCTCGCCGATGCCGCGCGCCGGCGTGTTCACTGCCCGCTCGAAGGCGGCGTCGTCGCTGCGCGAGGCGAACAGGCGCAGGTAGGCGAGTGCGTCCTTCACCTCCATGCGCTCGAAGAAGCGCTGGCCGCCATAGACGCGGTAGGGGAGCTGGGTCTTCAGCAGCTCCTCCTCGATGGCCCGCGACTGCGCATTGCTGCGGTAGAGAATGGCGCAGTCGGCAAGCCGCCCGCCGGCGGCAGCGTGCTGGCGCACGCGCTCGACGATGTGGCGGGCCTCGTCCACCTCGTTGTAGGCGGCGTAGACATCGATGGGAACGCCCGCGCCGGCGTCGGTCCAGAGCTTCTTGCCGAGGCGGTCGGTGTTGTGGCCGATCACCGCGTTGGCAGCGGCGAGGATGGTGCCGGTGCTGCGGTAGTTCTGCTCCAGCTTCAGGGTGCGGGTGCCGGGGTAGTCGGCGAGCACCCGCTGCACGTTCTCGACCCGTGCGCCGCGCCAACCGTAGATGGCCTGGTCGTCGTCGCCGACGATGAACACCTGCCCGCTGTCGCCGGCCAGCAGGCGCACGAAGGCGTACTGGACGGTGTTGGTGTCCTGGAACTCGTCGATCAGCAGCTGCCGGAAGCGGTGCCGGTAGTGCGCCAGCAGCGCGTCGTGGTCGCGCAGGGTCTCGTGGGCGCGCAGCAGGATCTCGGCGAAGTCGACCAGGCCGGCGCGGCGGCAGCGCGCCTCGTACTCGGCGTAGGCGCGCAGCATCTCGCGGCCCATGAAGTCGCCGGCACCGACCTGGAGGTGCTGGGGGCGCTGGCCCTCGTCCTTGCGCGCGTTGATCCACCAGGCGACCTGGCGGGGTGGGAAGCGCGCCTCGTCGAGGTCGAGTTCGGTGCAGACCCGCTTGACGAGGCGGGTCTGGTCGTCGGCATCAAGGATCTGGAAGCCTTCGGGCAGCCCCGCCTCCTGCCAGTGCAGGCGCAGCAGCCGGTGGGCGATGCCGTGGAAGGTGCCGACCCACAGGCCGCGCGTCTCGACGCCGAGGGTGGCGGCGATGCGCTGGCGCATCTCGGCCGCCGCCTTGTTGGTGAAGGTGACCGCGAGGATGCCGTGCAGCGGCACGCCCTCGACCGCATGCAGCCAGCCGATGCGGTGGGTGAGCACGCGGGTCTTGCCGGAGCCGGCACCGGCCAGCACCAGGCAGTGGCCGGGCGGCGCGGAGACAGCCTCGCGCTGGGCTTCGTTCAGCCCGTCGAGGAGGTGGGAGACGTCCATGGCCGGATTGTAGCGGCGCGTCGTAGCGGCCTGCGTCCAGTGGATCGCCACCGCCGCACAGCGCGGTGCACGCAAGGCCCCGCAGGGTCGCTAAGCTCCGCCTTGCCCACCAGCCATCGCCGCCGCCATGATCGACCTGCACTACTGGCCCACGCCCAACGGCCACAAGATCACGCTCTTCCTCGAGGAAGCCGGCCTGCCGTACACGATCCACCCGGTGGACATCGGCACCGGGCAACAGTTCCAGCCCGGCTTCCTCGCCATCGCCCCGAACAACCGCATGCCGGCGATCGTGGACCATGCGCCCGCCGACGGCGGTGCCCCGGTCAGCGTGTTCGAGTCCGGCGCGATCCTCGTCTACCTCGCCGAGAAGACCGGCCGCTTCCTGCCCGCCGACCTGCGCGGCCGCACCGCGGCGCTGGAATGGCTGTTCTGGCAGATGGCGGGCCTCGGCCCGATGACCGGCCAGTACGGGCACTTCCACGTCTACGCCCCGGAGCCGATCCCGTATGCGCGCGAACGCTACGCCCGCGAGGTGCAGCGCCTGCTCGGCGTGCTGGACCGCCGCCTCGCCGACCGCGCCTTCCTCGCCGGTGACGCGTACACGATCGCCGACATGGCCTGCTACCCGTGGATCTCGCCCTACCGCAAGGCGCCGCTCGATCTCGAGCCGCACGCCCACCTGCGGCGCTGGCGCGAGGCCATCGCCGCACGCCCGGCCACCGCCCGCGCCTACGCGATCGGCCGCGACCCGCGTTTTGCCCGCTCGGCCGATCTGACGGAGGAACAGAAGCGCATGTTGTTCGGCATGGCAGGCCCTTCCGTTCCCGGTTCCTGACGAGGGTGGACTCGAAGCCGGTGCGCTCGGCAAGGCGAGTCTGTCGGCGGATCGGGTGCCGCGCTCGGGAGGGCGAGCCTGTCGGCGGATCGGGCCACCTGCTTCCCGCGCGATCGGGCGTCCTGCCCTCACGCGCGGCGCTCGGCTCCTGCCTC
>Ga0208370_100116_pt1 | contig 25730 bp, 20 predicted proteins | sample Subbio12Jun_QV11_FD_184822 | JGI IMG/M metagenome (GOLD analysis project Ga0208370, IMG submission 184822) | Serpentinite rock and fluid subsurface biosphere microbial communities from McLaughlin Reserve, California, USA -CR12Jun_QV11 (SPAdes) | ecosystem: Environmental > Terrestrial > Deep...
CGCGCGATCGCCCATCCATGGGCTCACGCGCGGCGCTCGGCTCCTGCCTCGCTGCCGCAGGACGGCCCTCACCGCCGCGGCTCGCTCGCCAGGCACCGCGCTCGCAGCGCCTACCGCCGCCGCCCTCCGGAGGCCGCCAGCGCCGCCGCGGTGGCCTCCAGCGCCTCGGCGTAGAGTGGCTCGACCAGCCGTCGCAGCAGGGCGCGGTCGGCCGCCGCGAACACGCCCGAGCGCCGGCAATGGGCGAGCAGCAGGGCGTGGTCCTGGGCCAGCCCCATGCGCGTGGCCAGCACCTCCAGCCCTTCCGTGCGCAGGCCCAGTTCCGGGGCGGCGCGGGCCAGCACCTGCTCCTGCTGGCGCAGCCGGCGCAGGCGGCGGCGCAGGCGATGCCACACTTCGGGGTCGGTGCTGCGACGCGCCCGGCGGCGCGCCTTCTCCAGCCGGCCGCGCGCCGTGGCATGGGCCGCGGCGGCATGCTCGGCCGCCACCGCGGGCCACGGCAGGGCGTGCAGGGCGGCGGCCAGCCGGGCGATCCGCGCCCGGCGGCGGGCGAAGTCGGGATCGCGCCGCAGGGCGGCGTCGAGCCGGCGCTGGCGCAGGGCGAGCACCGGCTCGCCGAGGCGTTCGGCTTCCAGCGGGCCGATCACGGCATCGCGGGCGAGGTGCAGCAGGGCATCCTGCAGGGCATCGGCATCGCGCAGGCTGGAAAGGCCGCGGCAGATGCGGCGCAGTTCGGCATCGGCGCGGCGCAGCAGGGCGGTGGCGCGCTGCGCAGCCGGCTCCTCGGCCGCCCAGGCCGGTGCCGCCAGTGCCAGCACGGCCCGGCTCCGGCGCAGGGCCTTGCGGGCCTGGTGGATGCCGTCGTGGCGGGCCTCGTCCGGCCGGCCGAGCTGGTCGATGGCACGCCGCAATTGTTTGTCGAGGTCCGCCTGCAAGCCGCTCCCCACCATCGTCCATCCCCGCGTCCACCCGGCCGTGAGGATGGCCGGCAACGTCTTGAACGCTTCGTGAAAACCGGCCACGCCGACCCCTCGGTCTGGACCGGGCCGCAGGCGGAAAGCCCCTTCGCCCTCAGGCCGGATCGAGCCGCAGCTGGCCATCGACGCGACGCAGCACGAGGCGGGTCTCCTGCACGGCCAGGCGCCAGCGTTCCGGGGCCGCGTAGAGGTTCTCGCGCACCAGCGCGGCGTCGAACTCGAGAAAGCGCGCCAGCACCGCCTCGCGGCCGACCTCCAGCACCAGCACGCCGTTGCGCCGGGTCTGGGCGTGGCGCAGGCCGGGGTGGCCGAGGCGGATCAGCTCGGCCAGCCGCTCGGCCAAGCGCCAGCCGGCGGCGCGGGTTTCCGGGTCGTTGCCGGCGTTGCGTTCCAGCAGGGTGGACAGCGGGGTCGAGGACACCGCCGGTACGGTGAACTCGGCCACCCGCGGCCGGTGCTGGCCGGCGAAGGCGGCGTGGATGTCGCCGCTCAGCAGCACGGCGCCGCGGGCATCGAAATGCTCCAGCCAGGCATCGCGCTCGACCGGCAGGCCGTCCCACTGGTCGACGTTGAGCAGCACCTCGTGGGCCCAGGCCGGCGGGGCTTGCAATTCGGGCTGGCGCAGGTCGAGGCGCATCGGCGTGAACGACACCGAGCTGGCGATGAAGCGCCAGTCGGCATCGGCGTGGCGCCGGGCGGCTCCGCGCAGCCAGTCGGCCTGCTCCGGGCCGAGCGCGCTGCCGAGCTCGCGGCCGCGCAGCCGCGCCAGCAGGCCGTAGCCTTCGGCCAGCACGAAGTAGCGGCTGCCGATGGCGTCGAACAGGCCACTCTTACCGACGCCGGCCCAGCTCAAGCCGCGCGGCAGGCCGGGGGTTTCCGGGATCGGCCCGGCATCGAAGAAGAACGGCGTGGCGGCATCGTGGCGGGCCAGCACGGTGTTGGCCACGCCCAGGTCCATCGGCGCGGCGAGCAGGGCGGCCACCCGCTGCCGCACCGCCTCGCGCGGCAGGCCCTCGGCGGCGTAGGCGCGGCGCAGGGCACGCGCCAGCGGCCGGCGGTAGCGCCGCAACTCCGGGGCCTGCGGGTCGATGTAGGGCCGCAGGCGCGGCTGCCAGTCTTCGAAGGTTTCGCCGATTTGCGGCAGCAGGGCGCGCAGGGTGGGCTCGTCGTAGGCCAGGCTGCCGGGGAAGGCGTCCTCCGGCACCAGGTGGTCGGGGCGGTGGCTGCGGTAGTCGGTGAGGCTGAGCGCGGCGCGGCGGCCGAAGCGGAACTCGCGCCAGATGCGGGCGTCGGGGTGCAGGGCCGCACCGGGCACCGCCGCCCCCTCGAAGCCGCCGCCGGCATCGACCGGCATGTATTCGAACCAAGCCTGCTCGGCGACGCGGCGACGCTCGCGGTCCTGCTCGTCCTGGCGGCCGTCGTGGAAGGTGCCGACATCCTGCCAGGCGTCGTCGGAGAACTCGTGGTCGTCCCAGATCGCGATCAGCGGCGCCCGTGCCAGCAGCGCCTGCAGGGCCGGGTCGCTGCGGTACTCGCGGTGCAGCTGCCGGTAGTTGTCGAGGCTGCCGGCGGCGAAGAAGCGGCCACCGCCGAGCGGCAGGGCGCCTTCGGCATCGTCGAAGGCCACACGGCGGCCTTCCGCCTCCTGGAAGCCGGGGTCGCCGGTGGTCTCGTAGATGAAATCGCCCAAGTGGATGACGGCGTCGAGCGGCTCTTCCAGCAGCGGCAGCAGGCTGTTGTACCAGCGCCCGGTGTAGTCCTGGCAGCTCATCACCGCGAAACGCAGGTCGCGGTCCGCGCCCGGCGCCGGTGCCGTGCGGCTGCGGCCCGGCGGCGAGGCCTGCGGCCGGCCTTTAGCGTCCAGCACGACGAAGCGGTAATGCCAGTCGCGGCCGGGTTCCAGCCCGTCGACGCGGAGCTTGAGGCAGCCATCGGTGGCCGCACCGACGCGCAGTTCGCGCTCCAGCCGCAGGGCTTCGAAACTGGGGTCCTCGGCCACCTGCACCACCACCCCCCGGTCCCAGTGCGCGGGTGCCAGCCGGGTCCAGAGCACCATGCCGTCCGGACGCGGGTCGCCCGAGGCGAGCCCCTGCGGAAAGGCCGCCGGGAGCACCGGCACGGCGATCGGCAGGCGACGGGCACTGGCCGGCAGGGCGCAGGCGGCGGCGGTCAGGCACAACAGGCGCAGCGCGCTGCGGCGGGTGATGGCGGGCATGGCGTGGATCCGGGAAGGGGCTGGGGCGGAGGCGACCGGCCATTGCAGCCGGGCGATCTTGCAGCGGCATGACCGGGCGCCATCGTCATGCCCTTGCAACCGCCGCTGAACAATCTGCCAGACTTTGCCCACCCTTCCGGAGTCCCGCCCATGCGCCGCCCCGCCCCGCTCGCCCTTGCGATCCACGCCGCCCTCGCCCTCGCCGTGCTGCCGGCCGCCGCCCAGACCGCCACCGCCCCGGCCGCCGACGAGGCCACGGTGATCGACACCATCGTCGTCACCGCGCAGAAGCGCGAGCAGCAGGTGCAGGAGGTGCCGATCGCGATCAGCGCCTACTCGGGCGAGTTCCTCGAAGGCTTCGGCGCCACCTCGCTCGACGACATCGGCAACCTGGTGCCGGGCCTCGAGATCCAGGAGCAGAGCCCGAACAACCCGGGCTTCGTCATCCGCGGCATCACCTCGGACAGCGGCCAGGCCTTCGCGCCGCCACGGGTCTCGGTGTTCCAGGACGGCGTGCCGATCTCGCGCGCCCGCGGCGCCGTGGTGCAGCCCTTCGACCTCGAGCGCATCGAGGTGCTGCGCGGCCCGCAGGGCACGCTGTTCGGCCGCGGCGCGCAGGTCGGCGCGGTGCACCTGGTGCAGCGCAAGGCCGAGCAGGCGCACGAGAGCCGCTTCACCGTCGGCCTCGGCAGCGACGAGTGGCGGCGTCTCTCGGGTGTGGTCAACGCACCGCTCTCCGAGGTGCTGGCGATGCGGCTGGCGCTGCACCACGAGGCCCACCAGGGCTTCGTCGAGAACCTCGCCGGCGGTCATTTGAACGGCAAGGACACCACCGCGGCGCGCCTGAGCTTCGGCCTCGACTTGGGCGAGGCGAACCGCCTCGACCTCATCCTCAACCACCAGGTCGACACCCCGCCCGGCACCGCCTTCCGCACCAACGTGCTGCCGACCCGCGCCGGCAGCCGCGACGTGTTCGACTTCACCGCCGACCTGAACCGCGGCGAGCAGCTCGGCCTCGACCGCACGGTCAACGGCGTCACCCTGCTCGGCGAGTTCCGCCTGACCGAAGCCTGGAGCCTCTCCACCATCAGCGGCTGGCGCGAGTTCGATTCGGTGGAGCAGTTCGACGCCGACGGCTCGCAACTCAATGCGCTGGAGTTCGCCGAGGACGCCGAAGGCACCCAGCTCAGCCACGAGTTCCGCTTCAACTACGATGCCGGCGGCGCCTTCCGGGGCTTCGCCGGGGTGAGCTGGTTCCACGAGGAAGGCTCGCAGCGCGTGCCCTTCCAGACCGACGAGCGCCAGCTCGCCGCCCTGCTCTCGCCGGCCCTGCGCGCCGGCGTGGCGGCGGCCACCGGCGGGCTGATCCAGCTGCCCGTGGTGAGCCCGCTGAACCCGGACCGCACGCCCTTCCTCGGCTACACCACCTTCCCGGCGCTCGGCATCCCCGGCATCCCGCTCGGCACGCCGCTGCCGCTGCGCGCCAGCCATCGCGAGGAGACCACCAACTTCGGCGAGACCGAGGCCTTCGACGTCTTCGCCGACGGCACCTGGTCGGTGACCGACCGCTTCGACCTCACCCTCGGCCTGCGCGCCACCCGCGAGGACCTGCGCTCCGGCTACGAGGCGCTGGCCCTCGGCGGCGTCAGCCCGCTGGGCCAGGTGCTGCCGGGCGCGCCGGCCAACGTCGCCATCCCGAACATCCTGTTCCGCCCGGTGGCGCGCCGCTTCGCCGAGGACAGCTACGACTCGATGGTCGGCCGCGCGGTGGCGGCCTACCGCTTCAGCGACACCCTGAACGCCTACGCCAGCGTCTCCCGCGGCCGTCGCCCGGACGTGATCGAGTTCCCGCTCGGCGGCACCGGCACGCCCAACTTCATCCCGGCCGAGATCGTGCTGAGCTACGAGCTCGGCTTCAAGGGCGCGCTGATGGGCGACGTGCTGGCCTTCGATGTCGCCGTCTTCAACTACGACTACAGCAACTTCCAGGCCAGCGTGCTGAACCCGGCCGGCGTCGGCACCATCACCGCCGACGGCGGCAACGCCAGCGCCACCGGCGCCGAGGTCTCGCTGATCGTGCGCGCCAGCGAGCAGCTGCAGGGCTTCTTCACCTACGGCCACATCGATGCCAGCTTCGACGAGCGCGATGACCAGGGCCGCCGGCAGACGCTCGCCGGCAACCGCTTCCGCCTCACGCCCGAGCACAGCGCCTCGGCCGGCCTCGACTGGCGCTTCCCGGTCGCCGGCGGCATGGAGGGCTTCGTCCGGCCGAGCTGGAACTGGCGCTCGCAGGTGTTCTTCGAGGACCAGAACCAGGCCGGCATCGAGCAGGCCGGCTACGCCCTCGTCGACCTGCGCGCCGGCCTGCGCTTCGGCGACGGCCGCTGGGAGCTCGGCGCCTTCGTGCGCAACCTCGGTGACCGCGAGTACCTGATCGACGCCGGCAACACCGGCCTCAACTTCGGCCTGCCGACCTTCATCGTCGGCGCGCCGCGCACCTGGGGCCTGGAGCTGGGCGGCCGGTTCTGAAACCGGCCCCGGCTCAGACCAGGGTCAGCGTGACCTCGACGTTGCCGCGGGTGGCGTTCGAGTAGGGGCAGACCCGGTGCGCACGCTCGATGAGCGTGCGCGCCGCCCCGGCCTCGAGGCCCGGCAGCTCGATGCGCAGTTCCACGGCGATGCCGAAGCCCTCGCTGGCCGGACCGATGCCGACCCGGCCGGTGATGCGGGCGTCGTCCGGCACCCGCAGGCCGTCGCGCTGGGCGACGAACTTCATCGCACCGAGGAAGCAGGCCGAGTAGCCGGCGGCGAACAGCTGCTCCGGGTTGGTGCCGGGGCCGCCGCCTCCGCCCAGCTCCTTCGGCGTGCTCAAGGCGAGGTCGAAGCGGCCGTCGCTGGCGACGATGCGGCCTTCGCGACCGCCGCTGGCGCTGGCCTCGGCGGTGTAGAGGATCTGTTGCAGGCTCATGGTGCTTCTCCTTGGGGGACGCGGGCCAAGGGTGGCACAGTGCGCGGCCGCGAGTGTGGAGACCCCGAAGCGATGCACCTGATCCCGTGGCAGGCCACCGACCCGGAGCACGGCCTCACCCTGCGCGGCTGGGCCTCGCCGCCGCGCGGCCTACCCCTGCTGCACGTGCTGCACGGCAACGGCCTCTGCACGCGCAGCTACGAGCCGCTGCTGGCCCTGCTGGCCGATGACTTCGACCTCTGGCTCTGCGACCTGCAGGGCCACGGCGACAGCGAGGCCGGCGAGCGCTTCCTCGGCTGGGACGCCAACGCGGCGATGGCCGCGCGCGCCTTCCGCGCCCACCACCCGGCCCCGGCACGGCCGGTGTTCGGCCTCGGCCACAGCTTCGGCGGCGTGCTGACCGCGCTGATGGCGGGCGACGATTCGACGTTGTTCGAGCGCATCGTGCTGCTCGACCCGGTGATCCACCCGCCGGGGCTGGCGACGCTGCTGGCCCTGCTTCAGGCCACCCGCCTGCAGGGCCTGCTGCCGCTGGTGCGCGCCACCCGCCGCCGGCGCGCGCATTGGGCCTCGCGGGAGGAGGCCATCGAACGCCTGCGCGGCCGTGGCGTGTTCGCCGACTGGGACGAGGCCGCCCTCGCGGCCTATGTCCGCCACGGCCTGCGCGAGGTGGACGGCGGCGTGGCGCTGAAATGCCCGCCCGCGATCGAAGCCGCGATCTTCGGCTCGCGGCCGCGCCGGCTCTGGCCGCGCCTGGCGCGGCTCGCCACTCCCACCCTGCTGCTGCACGGCGACCGCAGCCTGCCCTTCGTCGCCCCTTCGGCGCGCCGGCTCGCGGCCTGCAACCCGCGGGTCGAGGTCGAATGCGTCGCCGGCTCGCACTGCTTCCTGCTCGTCGACCCGGCCACCACGGCCACGCGGGTGGCGGCCTTCCTGCGGCCGGCCGGGTCCGGCTGAGCCCGGCAGCGGCCCGGCGCGTGGCAGAATGGCGGTTTGCCCCTGCCGAAACCCGCCGCCATGGCCGCCGTCGAACTCTGCCAGTCCTTCTACTTCGAGGCCGCGCACACCCTGCGCCGCTGCGTCGAAGGCGAGGGCGAGGCCAGTCGGCGCATCCACGGCCACACCTACCATGCCGAGATCACCCTGCGCGGCGAACCCGACCGCGAGACCGGCATGGTGATGGACCTCGGGCTGGTGCGGCGCGAACTGTCCCGACTGCGCGAACGGCTGGACCACCGCTTCCTCGACGAGGTCGAGGGCATCGGCCCGGCCACGCTGGAGAACCTGTGCGGCTTCATCGCCCGCGAGCTGGCCCCCGCCCTGCCGTTGCTGGTGCGGGTAGCGGTGTTCCGCCCGGCCTCCGGCGACCGCGCCACCCTGCACCTCGGCTGAGCCGGCCGGCAGCGCCGCGGGCCGCGCCCGCGCTCAGGCCGACGGGAAGCCTTCGGGCAGCCGGAGGTGGGGCGTGAGCGAGGCCGGGTCGGCCCCCGGCGCGTGCGGCAGGCGGCCCAAGCAGGGCCAAGGCCGCAGCGCAGCCTCCAGGGCGGCGAAATACTCGTCCGGGAACAGCATGGCCGGCTCGACCTCGGAGGCGATCCAGCCGAGCAGCGGCAGGCCGCGCGCGCGAATCGCCTCGGCGCTCAGCCGGGCGTGGTTGATGCAGCCGAGCTTCAGGCCGACCACCAGCAGCACCGGCAGGCCGAGCACCCGCGGCAGCTCGCACTGGTCGAGTTGCTCGTTGACCGGCGCGAGGAAGCCGCCGGCCCCCTCGACCAGCACCACGTCGGCCTGGCGCCGCAGCGCGGCGAAGGCCGCCTCGATCGGCGGCAGGGTGACGGTGACGCCGTCGTGGCGGGCGGCGATCTCCGGCGCGGTCGGTTCGCGCAGGGCCCACGGGTTCACCAGCGCGTAGTCGGGGCGCGGGTCGCTGGCGGCCTGCAGGGCGAGCGCGTCCTCGTTGCGCAGGCCGTCGGCGGTCGCCTCGCTGCCGCTCGCCACCGGCTTCATGCCGACGGCGCGCAGACCGCGTTGGCGCAGGGCGTGCAGCAGCACGGTGCTGGTGAAGGTCTTGCCGGCCCCGGTGTCGGTGCCGGTCACGAAGAAGGCGGTGTCCATGCCGCCATTGTCGCCGATGCCGGCGTGGAAGCGGGGCTTGCCAAGGTGGCCACGGGCCGCCATCGTGGCCGCCCCGGCCGCACCGTCGGCCCGCCCGAGGCCTTCGCCGCATGTCCTTCACCGCCACCGCCCTCGCCGGCAGCAAGGCCGAGCAGTACGCCCAGCTCCTCGAACAGGCCCGCGCCCTGATGCACGGCGAGCGCGACCGCACCGCCAACGCCGCCAACCTCTCGGCCCTCGTCTTCCACGCCCTGCCCGAGCTCAACTGGGTGGGCTTCTACTTCTTCGACGGCCGGGAGCTCGTGGTCGGGCCCTTCCAGGGCCTGCCGGCCTGCGTGCGCATCGCCCTCGGCAAGGGCGTCTGCGGCACCGCCGCGGCCACCCGCCAGACCCAGGTGGTGCCCGACGTGGAGGCCTTCCCCGGCCACATCGCCTGCGATTCCGCCTCGCGCTCCGAGCTGGTCGTGCCGCTGTTCAAGGGCGACACGCTCATCGGCGTGTTCGACCTCGACAGCCCCGTGCCCGACCGCTTCGACGCCGAGGATGCACGCGGGCTGGAGGCCTTGGCCGCGGCCTTCCTCGACAGCCTGTGACGTCCGCTGCCGCGCCGGAGCGGCGCATCCCCGGTGCGCTGGCCGGCCTTCAGCGCACCACGGCGTGGTCGCGGGCGTCCTCGTGCCAGCGCGGGGTCTCGCGGATGCGCGGCAGCACTTCGTCGACGCGCTGCACCATCGACCACATCGCCGCGTGCTCGGGGTTCATGAAGCGTTCGTCGATCACCTTCTGCATGAAGGCCTGCAGGCCGTCGTAGAAGCCGTTGACGCTGAGCAGCACGATCGGGCTGAAGTACAGGCCAAGGCGCTTCAGGGTGATCGCCTCGAACAGTTCCTCCAGCGTGCCGCAGCCACCGGGCAGCGCGACCACCGCGTCGCTGCCGGTCAGCAGCCGGTGCTTGCGCTCGCGCATGTCCTCGACGAGCTGCAACGTGGTGACGCCGGGGTGCCCCCATTCCAGCTCGACCATGAAGCTCGGGATGATGCCGACGACCTCGCCGCCCTCGGCGAGCACACCGTCGGCGAGCGCGCCCATCAGGCCCTGCCCTCCGCCGCCGTAGACCGTGGTGCAGCCGGCGCGGGCCAGCGTGGCGCCGAGCTCACGGGCGGCGGCGAGGTAGGCGGGATCGACCTTGCCGCTGGAGGCGGCGTAGACGCAGACGCGCACCGGCCTACTCCACCGTCACCGACTTCGCGAGGTTGCGCGGCTTGTCGACGTCGGTGCCGCGCGCCAGCGCGGCGTGGTAGGCGAGCAGCTGCACCGGGATGGCGTGGACGATCGGCGAAAGCTGGCCGACATGGCGCGGCGTACGGATCACGTGCACGCCCTCCTCCCCGCCGAAGTGGCTGTCGGCATCGGCGAACACGAACATCTCGCCGCCACGCGCGCGCACCTCGTGGATGTTCGACTTCACCTTCTCCAGCAGGGCGTCGTTCGGGGCGATCACCACCACCGGCATCTCGGCGTCGACCAGCGCGAGCGGGCCGTGCTTGAGCTCGCCGGCGGCGTAGGCCTCGGCGTGGATGTAGGTGATCTCCTTGAGCTTGAGCGCCCCTTCCAGCGCGATCGGGAAGTGCAGGCCGCGGCCGAGGAACAGCGCGTGCTCCTTGCTGGCGAAGGCTTCCGCCCAGGCCGCGACCTGCGGCTCGAGGTTCAACGCATGCTGCACGCTGCCGGGCAGGTGGCGCAGGACCTCGACGTGGGCCGCTTCCGCGTCCGCATCCAGTCGACCGCGGGCCTTGGCGATCACCAGCGCCAGCGCGAACAGCGCGACGAGCTGGGTGGTGAAGGCCTTGGTCGAGGCCACGCCGATCTCCGCACCCGCACGGGTCAGGAACTGCATCGCGGAGAGGCGCGGAATGGCGCTCTCGGCGACATTGCAGATCGACAGCGTGCGGTGGTGGCCTTCGCCGATGGCGTACTTCAGCGCCTCGAAGGTGTCGAGCGTCTCGCCCGACTGCGAAATGGTGACGACGAGGTGGCCGGGGTTCGCCACGATCGGCCGGTAGCGGTACTCGCTGGCGATGTCGACGGCGCAGGGCACGCCGGCGATCGCCTCGATCCAGTACCGGGCGACGAGGCCGGCGTAGTGGCTGGTGCCGCAGGCGAGGATCTGCACGCCGGTGACGCCCTCCATGAGCTCCGGTCCGCGCGGCCCGAACAGCGTCGGCAGGAAACCGGTCTCGAGGATCGGTTCCAGCGTATCGGCGATGGCCCGCGGCTGCTCGTGGATCTCCTTCTGCATGAAGTGGCGGTAGGGGCCCAGCTCCAGCGAGGCCAGCGACACGCCCGACACCTGCTCCTTGCGCTGCACGGCGGTGCCGTCGGCGTCGAACACGCGCACCGAATCGCGCTTCACTTCCGCCACGTCGCCCTCGTCGAGGTAGATCACCCGGCGCGTGTGCGCGACCACGGCGGAGACATCCGACGCGACGAAAGCCTCGCCCTCGCCGACGCCGACCAGCAGCGGGCAACCCATGCGGGCGACGACGAGGCGCTGCGGGTCGGATTTGGCGATGATCGCGAGGGCATAGGCCCCTTTCAGCTCGCGGACGGCGCGCTGCGTGGCATCGAGCAGGTCACCGCTGGCGCGCAGGTGGTGGCGGACGAGGTGCGCCACGACCTCGGTGTCGGTCTGCGAGCTGAAGGCATAGCCCAGCGCCTTCAGGCGCTCGCGCTGCTGCTCGTGGTTCTCGATGATGCCGTTGTGGACCAGCGCGAGCTCGCCGCCGCTGATGTGCGGGTGGGCGTTGGCCTCGGTGACGCCGCCGTGGGTGGCCCAGCGCGTGTGGCCGATGCCGATGCCGGCGCGCAAGCCCTCCGCCACCGCGGCGGCCTCCATCTCGGCCACCCGTCCGGTGCGGCGCACGCGCTTCAGCTCGCCGTCGAGCACGGCTACACCAGCGGAGTCGTAGCCGCGGTACTCCAGGCGCTTCAGTCCATCGACCAGCACCGGCACGACATCACGGCCGGCGATGGCCCCCACGATTCCGCACATCGGCAATGCTCCGCATCCAGACCGTAAGCCGCCAGTTTACCGGCAGCGTCCGGCCGATGGCTCCGGGCGGGTGCAACCGGGGTACCCGCCCCGACGGCTCAGGGCTTCTTGGATGGCCGCTTCCAGCCCGGCAGGCTGGTCTGCTTCCCGCGGGCGACGGTGAGCTGGCCTTCGGGGGCATCCTTGGTGATGACCGAGCCCGCACCGACGGTCGCCATCGCGCCGATCACCACCGGTGCCACCAGCGAGCTGTTGCTGCCGATGAAGGCACCATCGCCGATGGTCGTGGTCCACTTGTTCACGCCGTCGTAGTTGCAGGTGATGGTGCCGGCACCGATGTTCGCCTTCGCACCGATCTCGGCATCGCCGAGGTAGCTCAGATGATTGGCCTTGCTGCCGGGCCCGAAGCGGGCCTGCTTGGTCTCGACGAAGTTGCCGATGTGCACGCCGTCGGCCAGTCGCGTGCCCGGGCGCAGCCGGGCGTAGGGGCCGATCCGGCATTCCGCGCCGGTGGTCGCACCTTCGAGGTCGCTGTGCGCGGCGACCACGGTTCCGACGCCGAGCACCACGTCCTTCAGCCGGCAGAAGGGGCCGATCGCCACGCCGTCGCCGAGTTCGACGCGGCCTTCGAGGATGACGTCGACATCGATGCGGACACCCTGCCCGGCCACCACGGTGCCGCGCTGGTCGAAGCGCGAGGGATCGGCGAACTGCACGCCGGCCTCGGCGAGCATCTTCGCGCAGCGGCGCTGGAAGGCGCGCTCCAGTCGGGCGAGCTGCCACGGGTCATTGGCGCCCTCCACCTCGCCGGCATCGGCGACGCGCACCGCGGTCGCGGCACGGCCTTCCGCCGCGGCCATCGCGAACACGTCGGTCAGGTAGTACTCGCCCTGTGCGTTGTCGTTACGCAACTGCGCCAGCCAGCGCTTCAGCGCGGCGGCATCGGCGGCGATCAGACCAGTGTTGATCGTGCGCACCGCGCGCTGCTCCGGCGTGGCGTCCTTCTGCTCGACGACGGCCTGCACGCGGCCGTCGGCGTCGAGCAGCACGCGGCCGTAGCCAGTCGGATCGGCGAGCTCCGCCACCAGCACCGCCAGCGTGCCCTCGGCGGCCACCAGCGGGCGCAGCGATTCGGCGCGGACGAGCGGGACATCCCCGTACAAAACAAGCACGCGGGCGTCGTCGGGAAGGTCGGGCGCGGCCTGCTGCACCGCATGGCCGGTGCCGAGGCGCTCGGCCTGTTCGACCCAGGCGAGGCCGGGTTCGTCCTGGAAAGCTTCGCGCACGGCCTCGCCACCATGGCCGACCACCACATGGATGCGCGAAGCCCCCAGCGCCCGCGCGGTATCGATCACATGGCCCAGCATCGGCCGGCCGGCGACCGGTTGCAGCACCTTCGGCAGCGGCGAGCGCATGCGCTTGCCCTCGCCGGCGGCGAGGAGGACGACGTGCAGCGGGGCCGCCATGCGCGTGCCCTCCCGGCCTTTCAGTGCTTGAGGTTCTTGCGCAGGCGCTCCAGCGCCTGCAGCTGGGCCATGGCCTCGGCCAGCTTGGCCTGCGCCTCGGCGAGGTCCATAGCCTGGCCGCGGTTGGCGAGGACGCGCTCGGCCTCCTCCTTCGCCTTCAGCGCCGCCGCCTCGTCGAGGTCGTCGGCACGGACCACGGTATCGGCCAGCACGGTGACGACCTGCGGCTGCACCTCCAGCATGCCACCGGAGACGTAGAAGTCGAGCTTCTCGCCGTCCGGGCGGGTGACGATGACCTTGCCGGGCTTGAGGCGGGTGATCAGCGGCGCGTGGCGGGGCGCGATGCCGACCTCACCCAGCTCGGCGCTGGCGACCACGAACACCGCATCGCCGTGGAAGATCTCCTTCTCGGCACTGACGATGTCGCAGCGGAAGGTGGTGGTCGTCATGATCGCGCTCCGTGGCTCAGGCGGCCAGCTTCTTGGCCTTCTCGAAGGCCTCGTCGATGCCACCGACCATGTAGAAGGCCTGCTCCGGCAGGTGGTCGCACTCACCCTCGACGATCATGCGGAAGCCGCGGATGGTTTCCTTCAGGGTGACGTACTTGCCCGGCGAGCCGGTGAAGACCTCGGCGACGTGGAAGGGCTGCGAGAAGAAGCGCTCGGCCTTGCGGGCACGGGCGACGACCAGCTTGTCCTCCTCGGAGAGCTCGTCCATGCCGAGGATGGCGATGATGTCCTTCAACTCCTTGTACTTCTGGAGCGTGGCCTGGACCTTGCGGGCGGTCTCGTAGTGCTCGACGCCGATGATGTTCGGGTCGAGCTGGCGCGAGGTCGAGTCGAGCGGATCGACCGCCGGGTAGATGCCCAGGCTGGCGATGTTGCGCGACAGCACGACGGTGGCATCGAGGTGGGCGAAGGTGGTCGCCGGCGAGGGGTCGGTCAAGTCGTCCGCGGGCACGTACACGGCCTGGATCGAGGTGATCGAGCCGGTGCGGGTCGAGGTGATGCGCTCCTGCAGCACGCCCATCTCCTCGGCCAGCGTCGGCTGGTAGCCGACGGCCGAGGGCATGCGGCCGAGCAGCGCCGAGACCTCGGTGCCGGCCAGGGTGTAGCGGTAGATGTTGTCGACGAAGAACAGGATGTCGCGGCCCTTGCCGGTCGCCGGGTCCTTGTCGTCGCGGAAGTACTCGGCCATGGTCAGGCCGGTGAGCGCGACGCGCAGGCGGTTGCCCGGCGGCTCGTTCATCTGGCCGTACACCATCGCCACCTTGTCGAGGACGTTGGAGTCCTTCATCTCGTGGTAGAAGTCGTTGCCCTCGCGGGTGCGCTCGCCGACGCCGGCGAACACCGACAGGCCGGCATGCTGCTTGGCGATGTTGTTGATCAGCTCCATCATGTTGACGGTCTTGCCGACGCCGGCGCCGCCGAACAGACCGACCTTGCCGCCCTTGGCGAAGGGGCACATCAGGTCGATGACCTTGATGCCGGTCTCCAGCAGCTCGTTGCCGCCCGCCTGGTCGGCGTAGGCCGGCGCCGGGCGGTGGATCTCCCAGTGCGTCTCCGCCTCCACCGGGCCGGCCTCATCGATCGGGTTGCCGAGCACGTCCATGATGCGGCCGAGCGTGGCGCGGCCGACCGGCACGCTGATCGCCTTGTGGGTGTTGGTGGCGACGAGGCCGCGCTTCAGGCCATCGGTCGAGCCGAGCGCGATCGTGCGGACCACGCCGTCGCCGAGCTGCTGCTGGACCTCGAGGGTGATCTCGGTGCCGGTGACCTTGAGGGCGTCGTACACCTTCGGCACCTGGTCGCGCGGGAACTCGACGTCGACGACGGCGCCGATGATCTGGACAATCTTGCCTTGGCTCATGGTGGGGTTCCTCGCAAAGTGGGTGCTGTGAGGCGCGCCGCGCGTCAGACCGCCGCGGCGCCGCCGACGATTTCGGAGATTTCCTGGGTGATCGCCGCCTGCCGGGCCTTGTTGTAGACCAGGTTCAGCGTGCCGATCATCTTGGTGGCGTTGTCGGAGGCGGCCTTCATCGCGACCATGCGCGCGGCGTGCTCCGAGGCCAGGTTCTCGAGCACGGCCTGGTAGACCAGCGACTCGATGTAGCGGGTGAGCACGTGGTCCAGCACGGTGTGCGGGTCGGGCTCGTAGAGGTAATCCCAATCGTGCCGGGCCTCGAGCGAATCGGAGGGCGGCAGCGGCAGCAGCGGCAGCAGGGTCGGCTTCTGCGACATCGTGTTGACGAAGTCGTTGTAGCAGAGCAGCACGCGGTCGACCCGGCCCTCGACGTAGCCGTCGAACATGGTCTTGGTGACGCCGATCAGTTGCGCCAGCTGGGGTTGCTCGCCGAGGTGGGTGACCGAGGCCAGCAGCTCGACCTTCAGGCGGCGGAAGAAGGTGGCGGCCTTCTGGCCGATGCAGACCACGTCGACCTCGACGCCCTTGCCCTGCCACTCGCGCATGTCGGCGAGGATGCGGCGGAACAGCTGCGAGTTCAGGCCGCCGCAGAGGCCGCGGTCGGTGGAGATGATGATGTAGCCGACCCGCCGGACCTCCTCGCGCTCCGCCATGAACGGGTGCACGTGGTCGGTGTTGGCCTGGGCGATGTGGCCGACCACCTGCTTCATCAGGCGGGCGTAGGGCCGCGTCGCCTTCATCTTCTCCTGCGTCTTGCGGATCTTCGACGCCGAGACCATCTCGAGCGCGCGCGTCACCTTGCGGGTGTTCTGCACGCTCTTGATCTTGGTTTTGATTTCGCGGCCGCCTGCCATGGGTTCGTTCGCTCTGCTGCTACGCTGCCGGGGGATCCGGGGGATGTCGCGGCTTACCCGCCGCTGCTGCTCTTGAACTCGGCGATCAGCGCCTTGAACTCGGCCTCGATCTCCTTGTCCCAGGCACCGGTGGCGACGATCCTCGCGGCCAGTTCGCTGCGGGTGTTGGCGAGGTGCACGTGCAGGCCGGCCTCGAAGGCGCCGATCCGGGCGATCGGCACGTCGTCCATGTGGCCCTCGTTGACGGCGTAGATGGACAGCGCCATCTGCGCGATCGACATCGGCGCGTACTGCTTCTGCTTCATCAGCTCGGTGACGCGCTGGCCGCGCTCGAGCTGCTTGCGGGTGGCGTCGTCGAGGTCGGAGGCGAACTGGGCGAAGGCCGCCAGCTCGCGGTACTGCGCGAGCGAGATGCGGATGCCACCCGAGAGCTTCTTCATGATCGTGGTCTGCGCCGCGCCGCCGACGCGCGAGACCGAGATGCCGGCGTTCACGGCCGGGCGGATGCCGGCGTTGAACAGGTCGGTCTCGAGGAAGATCTGGCCGTCGGTGATCGAGATGACGTTGGTCGGCACGAAGGCCGAGACGTCGCCGGCCTGGGTCTCGATGATCGGCAGCGCGGTCAAGCTGCCGGTCTTGCCCTTGACGGCGCCGTTGGTGAACTTCTCGACGTACTCGGCCGAGACGCGGGCCGCGCGCTCGAGCAGGCGCGAGTGCAGGTAGAAGACGTCGCCCGGGTAGGCCTCACGGCCCGGCGGGCGGCGCAGCAGCAGCGAGATCTGGCGGTAGGCGACGGCCTGCTTGGAGAGGTCGTCGTAGACGATCAGCGCATCCTCGCCGCGGTCCATGAAGTACTCGCCCATGGCGCAGCCGGCGTAGGGGGCGATGTACTGCATCGCCGCCGACTCGGAGGCCGAGGCGGCGACTACGGTGGTGTAGGCCATCGCGCCGTTCTCCTCGAGCTTGCGCACGATCGCGGCGATGGTCGAGTTCTTCTGGCCGATCGCCACGTAGACGCAGCGGATGCCGGAACCCTTCTGGTTGATGATCGTGTCGATGGCCAGCGCGGTCTTGCCGGTCTGGCGGTCGCCGATGATCAGCTCGCGCTGGCCGCGGCCGATCGGGATCATGCTGTCGACCGACTTGTAGCCGGTCTGCACCGGCTGGGCCACCGACTGGCGCCAGATCACGCCCGGGGCGACGCGCTCGACCGGGGACGACAGGGCGGCGTTGACCGGGCCCTTGCCGTCGATCGGCTGGCCCAGCGCGTCGACGACGCGGCCGAGCAGTTCGGGGCCGACCGGCACTTCGAGGATGCGGCCGGTGGTCTTGGCGACCATGCCCTCGCAGAGGTGCTCGTAGTCGCCGAGCACCACGGCGCCGACCGAATCGCGCTCGAGGTTGAGCGCCAGCGCGAAGGTGTTGCCCGGCAGTTCGACCATCTCGCCCTGCATCGCGTCGGCGAGGCCGTGGATGCGGACGATGCCGTCCGACACCGAGGTGACGGTGCCTTCGTTGCGGGCCTCGGCCGAGAGCTTGAGCTTCTCGACGCGCTGCTTGATCAGTTCGCTGATTTCGGACGGGTTGAGCGTCTGCATGGTCGTTCCTGGGCCGGCGCGGGGCCGACGTTCAATGGGGAATCAGGTCGTGAGGGCGGATTCGAGGCGGGCCAGGCGGCCGCGCACGGAACCGTCGATCACCTCGTCGCCGGTGTCGATCACGGCGCCGCCGATCAGCGCGGGGTCGACCGCGGCCTCGATCTCGACGTCGCGGCCGGAACGGGCGCGCAGGGATTCACGGAGCTTGGCGAGCGCGGCGTCATCCAGCGGCAGGGCCGAGGTGACGCGGACGCGGAGGAGGTTCTGGGTCTCGGCGCGCAGGGCCTCGTACAGCGCGCTGATCTCCGGCAGCAGGGCGAGTCGGCGGTTCTCCGCCAGCACGGCGAGGAACTGGAGGACATTGGCGTCGAGGTCGCCCGGAGGCGCCACGAGGCCGGCCGCATCGGCCGCGGCGAGGCCGGGGTGCTGCACCAGCGCGGCGACACGCGGATCGAGGACGAGCCGGGCCGCCGTCGCGAGGGCCCTCGACCAACCGGCGAAATCACCGCGGTCGCGGGCCAGCGCGAAGGCGGCGCGGGCGTAGGGGCGGGCGAGGGTGAAGGCCTGGCTCATCGCGGCGCGGCCTCAGAGCTGCTCGGCCAGTTCATCGATCAGCGCGGCGTGCGTCTTGGCGTCGATCTCGCGGCCGATGACGCGGCTGGCTCCGGCCACGGCCAGGCTGCCGACCTGGCGGCGCAGGTCCTCGCGGGCGCGGAACAGGGTGGCGTCGATCTCGGCCTGGGCCAGGGCGATCTGGCGGACCCCCTCGGCCTGGGCATCGAGCCGCGCCTGCTCGACCAGCTGCGCCGCGCGGGCTTCGGCCTTGGCGATGATGTCGTTGGCACGGGCGCGGGCCTCGCGCAGGACCTCGTCGACCTTCTGCTGGGCCTGGACGAGGTCCTTCTGGCTGCGCTCGGCCGCGGCGAGGCCTTCGGCGATCTTCTGCTGGCGTGCCTCGATGGCCTGGAGCAAGGGCGGCCAGATCTTGGTCGCGATGATCCAGACGAAGGCCGCGAACGCGAGGGCTTGGGCGAACAGGGTAAGGGTGAGGCTCATGGGATGCGCTCGGTGGTTCCGGGTGCCGGGGCCAGGGCCCCGGCGGTCGACGTGGACCGGGCACGGCCGCGGCCGCGCCCCGAAGCCGGGCCGATGATCAGGCGCCCAGCAGCTGCGTGAGCTCGGCGCCGAGGCCGCCGATCAGCGGGTTGGCGAAGGCGAACATCAGGGCGACGGCGACGGTGATGATGAAGGCGGCGTCGATCAGGCCGGCGGTGATGAACATGCGGACCTGCAGCACCGGGATCAGCTCCGGCTGACGGGCCGCCGACTCCAGGAACTTGCTCGCCATGTTCGCCATACCGATCGAGGCGCCGAGGGCGGCCAGACCGACCATGAAGCCGATGGCGAGGATGGTGAACGACTGGATGCTGGCGAAGGCGGTCAGGATGTTGGCGGTGTCCATGGGATTCTCCGGGTGTTGCAAGGTTGAAGGGGAAACGTTGGAGGGAAGCGGGTGGAGCGAAGGTGGAACCGGGTGTCGACGCCGCGGCCCTCGGCGTTGGAGCGCGAAGCAGCCGGCGTCAGTGGTGCTCTTCCATCAGGCCCAGGTAGACGATCGAGAGCATCATGAAGATGAAGGCCTGCAGCGGCACCACCAGCAGGTGGAACAGCATCCAGCCGAGGCCGAAGGTGCCGCCGGCGAGCATGCCGGCGATGCCGGCGCTGCCCAGCACCCAGATCAGCAGGAAGACCAGCTCGCCGCCGTACATGTTGCCGAACAGACGCATGGCGAGGGAGATCGGCTTGCTCAGCAGCTCGACGAAGTTGAGCAGCAGGTTGGCCGGGAACAGCCACTTGCCGAACGGCGCGGTGAACAGCTCGTGGATGAAGCCACCGAAGCCCTTGGCGCGCAGGGCGAAGAAGATCATCAGGAAGAAGACCGAGAACGACATGCCGAGCGTGGCGCTCATGTCGGTGGTCGGCACCGGCTTCCAGTAGTTGAATTTGGACGGGTCGGCGGCGCCGAACAGTTCGGCCAGCGCCACCGCGGCCATGCCGAGGGGGATGGCGAGGAAATCGGCCGGGATGAATTTGAAGGCGTTGAGCAGCAGGATCCAGCAGAACAGGGTGATGGCGATCGGCGTGACCAGCCGGCTGGTGCCCTGGTAGCTGTCCTTGCACTGCTGGTCGACGAACTCGAGCACCATCTCGACGAAGGCCTGCCAGCGCCCCGGCACGCCGGCCGTGGCCCGGCGCGTGGCCAGCCAGAAGGCGAAGCACATGAACAGGCCGACGAACACCGAGGTGATGAGGGTGTCGAGGTGCAGGACCCAGAAGCCGCCCTCGCCGACCTGGAGCTTGAGGTTGGTCAGGTGGTGCTGGATGTAGCCGGTCGGGGTCAGTTCGCTGCTCGCCATGGTCCGATTCATGCTCGTTTGAATGTCACCGCCGCGGCGATGTAGGCCAACTGGCCCAGCACCGCGCCGCCGGCCACCGCCCACACCACGGCCCCCTCGCGCGCCGCGAGCAGCAGCAGGCCAGTCCCTGCCAGCAGCCAGCGCCCGAGGGTCGCGGCGAGGTTGCGGAAGGCCGCGCCCTCACCCGCCTGGGCACCGCCCCCCAGCGCGTAGGCGCCGGAGAGCAGGATCGCCCCGACCATCACCACACCACCGCCCAGCCCGTCCAGGAGGGCGGCCGGCCAGAGCAGGGCCAGCAAGCCCGTCCAGCCGACCAGCACCAAGGACATGACGGAGGCCATGTGGCGAAGAAGACGTCGGGATTCCGCGGAAGACGAGGACACGGGTGGATGCAAGAGTCGCCGCCTGCCGAGACGCGGGATTCTAGCACGCGGCCGACCCATGGCTCAACACCGGGAACACCTCCAGTGCCGGGACGGGAGCGGCCTTCACGACAGGGCCACACCACACCCCCGACGCCCGGCCGTGGGGCAGGGGTGTTGGCAGCGGCAAGAAAAAACCCCGCCTTGTGGGGCGGGGTTTTGGTGTAGGGCCCTGGCGATGACCTACTCTCGCATGCGGTTGCACACTACCATCGGCGCGTGCGCGTTTCACTTCCGAGTTCGGGATGGGATCGGGTGGTTCCACGCAGCTATGTTCACCAGGGAGAGGGTGGAGGGTCGCCTGCGGGTGTCGACGGGGAAGTCGTCGGCCACGCGCGGCGCTCGCGCTCTCATGGGGGACTTGTGACGTAACAGTTGGTTTGTCTTGTTCCGCGTGCCGCGGTGTCAAGGCCACTTGAGGTTATATGGTCAAGCCGCACGGATCATTAGTATCGGTCAGCTCAACGCATTGCTGCGCTTCCACATCCGACCTATCAACGACGTAGTCTTCATCGTTCCTTCAGGGGGCTTGTGCCCCGGGAGATCTCATCTTGAGGCGCGCTTCCCGCTTAGATGCTTTCAGCGGTTATCGCTTCCGAACGTAGCTACCCGGCTGTGCCACTGGCGTGACAACCGGAACACCAGAGGTTCGTCCACTCCGGTCCTCTCGTACTAGGAGCAGCCCCTCTCAAATCTCCAACGCCCACGACAGATAGGGACCGAACTGTCTCACGACGTTCTGAACCCAGCTCGCGTACCACTTTAAATGGCGAACAGCCATACCCTTGGGACCGACTACAGCCCCAGGATGTGATGAGCCGACATCGAGGTGCCAAACACCGCCGTCGATATGAACTCTTGGGCGGTATCAGCCTGTTATCCCCGGAGTACCTTTTATCCGTTGAGCGATGGCCCTTCCATACAGAACCACCGGATCACTAAGACCTGCTTTCGCACCTGCTTGATCCGTCGATCTTGCAGTCAAGCACGCTTCTGCCTTTGCACACAATGCGCGATGTCCGACCGCGCTGAGCGTACCTTCGTGCTCCTCCGTTACTCTTTGGGAGGAGACCGCCCCAGTCAAACTACCCACCATACATGGTCCCCGACCCGGATCACGGGCCCAGGTTAGAACGTCAAGCACATCAGGGTGGTATTTCAAGGATGGCTCCACCGAAGCTGGCGCCTCGGTTTCACAGCCTCCCACCTATCCTACACAGACGAACTCAACGTTCAATGTAAAGCTATAGTAAAGGTTCACGGGGTCTTTCCGTCTTGCCGCGGGAACGCTGCATCTTCACAGCGATTTCAATTTCACTGAGCCTTGGGTGGAGACAGCGCCGCTGTCGTTACGCCATTCGTGCAGGTCGGAACTTACCCGACAAGGAATTTCGCTACCTTAGGACCGTTATAGTTACGGCCGCCGTTTACTGGGGCTTCGATCAAGAGCTTCGCTTGCGCTGACCCCATCACTTAACCTTCCAGCACCGGGCAGGCGTCACACCCTATACGTCCACTTTCGTGTTTGCAGAGTGCTGTGTTTTTGATAAACAGTCGCAGCGGCCTGGTCACTGCGGCCCATCTTGCGATGGGCGTACCTTCTCCCGAAGTTACGGTACTATTTTGCCTAGTTCCTTCACCCAAGTTCTCTCAAGCGCCTGAGAATTCTCATCCTACCCACCTGTGTCGGTTTACGGTACGGTCTTGCGTGAGCTGAAGCTTAGAGGCTTTTCCTGGAAGCGTGGGATCGGTGACTTCGTCCGATAGGACTGGTCTCGTGCTTCAGCCTTGGGGCAGCGGATTTGCCTACCGCCCCAGCCTTTGCACTTTCCCCGGGACAACCAACGCCCGGTACACGTACCCTTCTCCGTCCCCCCATCGCACTCACGCGAGGTGCTGGAATATTAACCAGCTTCCCATCGACTACACCTTTCGGTCTCGCCTTAGGGGCCGACTCACCCTGCGCCGATGAACGTTGCGCTAGGAAACCTTGGGCTTTCGGCGTGCGGGCTTTTCACCCGCATTATCGTTACTCATGTCAGCATTCGCACTTCCGATACCTCCAGCAGCCTTCTCAAGCCACCTTCGCAGGCGTACGGAACGCTCCTCTACCGCGCACACGAAGTGTGCACCCCAAGCTTCGGTACATCGCTTAGCCCCGTTAAATCTTCCGCGCAGACCGACTCGACCAGTGAGCTATTACGCTTTCTTTAAAGGATGGCTGCTTCTAAGCCAACCTCCTGGCTGTCTATGCCTTTCCACATCGTTTCCCACTCAGCGATGATTTGGGGACCTTAGCTGTGGGTCTGGGTTGTTTCCCTTTTCACGACGGACGTTAGCACCCGCCGTGTGTCTCCCGCATAGTCTGTCCTGGTATTCGGAGTTTGCCATGGTTTGGTAAGTCACAATGACCCCCTAGCCATAACAGTGCTCTACCCCCAGGAAGATTCGTGCGAGGCGCTACCTAAATAGCTTTCGAGGAGAACCAGCTATCTCCGGGTTCGATTAGCTTTTCACTCCTAACCACACCTCATCCCCTACTTTTGCAACAGGAGTGGGTTCGGGCCTCCAGTGCGTGTTACCGCACCTTCACCCTGGGCATGGCTAGATCACCCGGTTTCGGGTCTACTCCCTGCGACTATGCGCCCTATTCAGACTCGGTTTCCCTTCGCCTTCCCTATACGGTTAAGCTCGCCACAGAAAGTAAGTCGCTGACCCATTATACAAAAGGTACGCAGTCACCCTTGCGGGCTCCTACTGCTTGTACGCATACGGTTTCAGGTTCTCTTTCACTCCCCTCTCCGGGGTTCTTTTCGCCTTTCCCTCACGGTACTGGTTCACTATCGGTCAGTCAGGAGTATTTAGCCTTGGAGGATGGTCCCCCCATGTTCAGACAGGGTTTCACGTGCCCCGCCCTACTCAATTTCACCACCCTGGCCCTTTCGCATACCGGGCTATCACCGTCTATGGCCGGCCTTTCCAGACCGTTTTGCTAGAACCAGGATGACTTTTGGGCTGTTCCCCGTTCGCTCGTCACTACTCAGGGAATCTCGGTTGATTTCTTTTCCTCCGGGTACTTAGATATTTCAGTTCCCCGGGTTCGCCTCCAGCAGCTATGGATTCACTGCAGGATACCCTTGCGGGTGGGTTTCCCCATTCGGACATCGCGGGATCAAAGCCTGTTGCCGGCTCCCCCGCGCTTTTCGCAGGCTGCCACGTCCTTCATCGCCTCTGACTGCCAAGGCATCCACCGTATGCGCTTGTTCGCTTGACCATACAACCCCAAGTCGCCTCGAGGCCGATGGCTCAAGTCCGCATGCTTCGTTCGCATGCTCGCCTTAGCACCAACGACACACGTTTCAAGATCGCCACCGGGTCGCCCCGACGGCTCTCAAACGCTGTTACGTCACAAGTTGTCAAAGAACCGGAAACCGACCGCAACGTCGGCCCCGCTTGATCTCTTCGTACGCGCTGCCATTCAGAGTTGGTGGGTCTGGGAGGACTCGAACCACCGACCTCACCCTTATCAGGGGTGCGCTCTAACCACCTGAGCTACAGACCCGTTGTGCTCGCCAGGAGGTCCGCACCAGCAGGGGCGGGCCTTGGCGGAGGGATCCGCACACGAGTGGTGGAGCCAGTCGGGATCGAACCGACGACCCCCTGCTTGCAAAGCAGGTGCTCTCCCAGCTGAGCTATGGCCCCGTCTTGACCGTGGGCCGTGGCCAAAGCCACGCCCCAAGCAAGCCTGGGTCACCGATCGCGCCTTGGCGCGATGCTCTCTCTGAATGCAGGTGCCTTGTGCGGATGCCTGACAGGACGGTCAGTCATTCTCGAAAGGAGGTGATCCAGCCGCACCTTCCGATACGGCTACCTTGTTACGACTTCACCCCAGTCATCGGCCACACCGTGGCAAGCGCCCCCCTTGCGGTTAAGCTACCTGCTTCTGGTGCAACAAACTCCCATGGTGTGACGGGCGGTGTGTACAAGGCCCGGGAACGTATTCACCGCAGCAATGCTGATCTGCGATTACTAGCGATTCCGACTTCATGGAGTCGAGTTGCAGACTCCAATCCGGACTGGGATGGGGTTTCTGGGATTGGCTCACCGTCGCCGGCTTGCAGCCCTCTGTCCCCACCATTGTAGTACGTGTGTAGCCCTGGCCGTAAGGGCCATGATGACTTGACGTCATCCCCACCTTCCTCCGGCTTGTCGCCGGCGGTCTCCTTAGAGTTCCCACCATCACGTGCTGGCAACTAAGGACAAGGGTTGCGCTCGTTGCGGGACTTAACCCAACATCTCACGACACGAGCTGACGACAGCCATGCAGCACCTGTCTCACGGTTCCCGAAGGCACCCCCCCATCTCTGGAGGATTCCGTGGATGTCAAGGCCAGGTAAGGTTCTGCGCGTTGCATCGAATTAAACCACATACTCCACCGCTTGTGCGGGCCCCCGTCAATTCCTTTGAGTTTCAGTCTTGCGACCGTACTCCCCAGGCGGCGAACTTAACGCGTTAGCTTCGATACTGAGCTCCGAAATGAGCCCAACATCCAGTTCGCATCGTTTAGGGCGTGGACTACCAGGGTATCTAATCCTGTTTGCTCCCCACGCTTTCGTGCCTCAGCGTCAGTACTGGTCCAGGTGGCCGCCTTCGCCACGAGTGTTCCTCCCGATCTCTACGCATTTCACTGCTACACCGGGAATTCCACCACCCTCTACCGTACTCTAGATCGCCAGTTTCCAACGCACGTCCCAGGTTGAGCCCGGGGATTTCACGTCAGACTTAACAAACCGCCTACGCACGCTTTACGCCCAGTAATTCCGAGTAACGCTTGCACCCTTCGTATTACCGCGGCTGCTGGCACGAAGTTAGCCGGTGCTTATTCTTCCGGTACCGTCATCCCCCCAACGTATTGGGCTGGAGGATTTCTTTCCGGACAAAAGTGCTTTACAACCCGAAGGCCTTCTTCACACACGCGGCATGGCTGGATCAGGCTTGCGCCCATTGTCCAATATTCCCCACTGCTGCCTCCCGTAGGAGTCTGGGCCGTGTCTCAGTCCCAGTGTGGCTGATCATCCTCTCAGACCAGCTACCGATCGTCGCCTTGGTGGGCCTTTACCCCACCAACCAGCTAATCGGTCGTCGGCTCATCTTTCTGCGTGAGGCCTTGCGGTCCCCCACTTTCACCCGTAGGTCGTATGCGGTATTAGCGTAAGTTTCCCTACGTTATCCCCCACAAAAAGGCAGATTCCGACGAATTCCTCACCCGTCCGCCGCTCGCCGCCAGGGTTGCCCCCGCGCTGCCGCTCGACTTGCATGTGTTAGGCCTGCCGCCAGCGTTCACTCTGAGCCAGGATCAAACTCTTCAGTTCAAAGCAAAAAGCTTCAAAGCAGATCGGTCGAGTCCTGAGCTTTGCGTCGCATGCTACAAAAACAATTGACAGTGCTCATGATCGAGCGTCTGCAAGATTGATGATGACCTCACCACCCTGCAGGCACCCGCACAAAACACCTGCGCGTACTGTCAAAGAACCCACCCCGGCGCCTTCCGCGCCACCGGGCGTTTCGCCCGAGGGAGCCGCACACTATACAGCACTTCCGAAGGACGTCAACACCGCAACCACAACGCCCCAGCACCACACCACCCCCGCACCACCGCCCTCTCCCGAAGGCCGGGCAGCGAAGGGGCGCGAAGCATAGGCAAGACACCAACACCACGCAAG
>Ga0208370_100118_pt1 | contig 25632 bp, 22 predicted proteins | sample Subbio12Jun_QV11_FD_184822 | JGI IMG/M metagenome (GOLD analysis project Ga0208370, IMG submission 184822) | Serpentinite rock and fluid subsurface biosphere microbial communities from McLaughlin Reserve, California, USA -CR12Jun_QV11 (SPAdes) | ecosystem: Environmental > Terrestrial > Deep...
TGATCCTGTTACCGGTTCCGAGCCATACCGTCACCATCGACTTGCCGAGGCAAGACCAATGAAAATCACCGAAAGCCCCTCCGAGCGCCACGTGCTCGCCGTCACTGTCGACAACGAGCCGGGGATCCTCGCCAAGATCACCGGGCTGTTCACCGCGCGCGGCTACAACATTGACAGCCTGACCGTGGCCGACATCACCGAGGATCATGCGGTCAGCCGCATCACCATCGTCACGAACGGCCCGCCGCAGGTGATCGACCAGATCGAGGCGCAGCTCGAACGGCTGGTGCCGGTGCACAAGGTCACCGACCTTACCACCGCCGGCCCGCACGTGGAGCGCGAGCTGGCGCTGATCAAGGTTACCGGTGCCGGCGAAAAGCGGGTCGAGGCGCTGCGGGTGGCGGAGATCTTCCGCGCCCGCGTGGTCGATACCACCACCACCAGCTTCGTCTTTGAACTGACCGGCGCGCCCGCCAAGATCGACAGCTTCATCGTGCTGATGCGCGATCTGGGGCTGGTCGAAGTCGGGCGTTCGGGCGTGGTCGGGATGATGCGCGGGGCCGAGGAGGCCTAGAGTTTTTCCATACCGTCACCCTGAACTCGGTTGGCCTCTGGCCAGCTTCGCTTCCAGGGTCCATCCTTCCTCAAGCGCGGGTGCTGGCGGCTCGATGGATGCTGAAGCAAGTTCAGCATGACGACATTTTCAAAGAGGATGTGACGAAATGAAAGTCTATTACGACGCCGATGCCGATCTCAATCTGATCAAGCCGAAGAAGGTCGCCATCGTCGGCTACGGCTCGCAGGGTCATGCCCACGCCCAGAACTTGCGCGACAGCGGCGTGGCCGAAGTCGCCATCGCCCTGCGCGAGGGTTCCGCCACCGCCAAGAAGGCCGAAGGCGCAGGCTTCAAGGTGCTCTCCAACACGGCGGCCGCGCAGTGGGCCGACATCGTCATGATCCTCGCGCCCGACGAGCATCAGGCCGCGATCTGGGAAAACGACCTCAAAGGCCACATGAAGCCCGGCAGCGCGCTCGCCTTCGCCCACGGGCTCAACATCCATTTCGGGCTGATCGAACCGCCTGCCGACATCGACGTCATCATGATCGCCCCCAAGGGCCCGGGCCACACCGTCCGCTCGGAATATGTGAAGGGCGGCGGCGTGCCGTGCCTGATCGCGGTCCACCAGGACGCAAGCGGAGCGGCGCATGATGTGGCGCTCGCCTATGCCAGCGCGGTCGGCGGCGGGCGCAGCGGGATCATCGAGACCAATTTCCGCGAGGAATGCGAGACCGACCTGTTCGGCGAACAGGCGGTGCTGTGCGGCGGCATCACCCACCTCATCCAGGCCGGGTTCGAAACGCTGGTCGAGGCCGGTTACGCCCCCGAAATGGCCTATTTCGAATGCCTCCATGAAACCAAGCTGATCGTCGATCTGCTCTATGAAGGCGGCATCGCCAACATGCGCTATTCGATCAGCAACACCGCCGAATATGGCGACATCACGACGGGTCCGCGCATCATTACAGATCAAACCAAGGCCGAGATGAAGCGCGTGCTGGCCGACATCCAATCGGGCCGGTTCGTGAAGAACTTCGTGCTCGACAACCGCGCCGGCCAGCCCGAACTCAAGGCCGCGCGCAAGCAGGCCGCCGCGCACCCGATCGAGCAGACCGGCGAAAAACTGCGCGCGATGATGCCGTGGATCGCCGCCAACAAGCTGGTGGACAAGGCGAAGAACTGACCGTTCGACGAAACGGCGCGGCTCATCACGGAACCTGAGCGTTTCAACGGCGATTGCGTCATGTATACAAAGATACGCCATCCATGCAAAGAAAGGTCCCTGCCATGAACCGTATCGCTTTCGCCGCCGCCACAGCCGCCACGCTGGTGGCCGTCACCGCCGGGATCGCTACTGCACCTGCCCTCTTTGCCCAGAGCGCGCCGCAGCTCCCCGGCACGGCTGACCCTGCGCGGGTTACCGCCGGAACCTATGCGCTCGACCCCGCGCACACGCTGGTGGGCTGGGAGGTCAACCACTTCGGTTTCAACGACTATCTCGGCACCTTCGGCAACATCACCGGCTCGATGGTGTTCGACCCGACCAAGATCGCCGCGACGAAGGTGGAGGTCAGCATTCCGATCGCCGAAGTCACGGTCGCCAGCGCGGGCCTCAAGGAGCATCTGCTGCGTCCCGGCAAGGATGGCGCCAAGCCCGATTTCTTCGGCCCGACGCCGGGCATGGCGACCTTCACCTCGACCCGCGTGGAGCCGACCGGAATGACCACGGCGAACATCACCGGCACCCTGACGATCAATGGCAGGAGCGCGCCCGTGATGCTCGAGACGCGGTTTGTGGGTGCCGGAACCAACCCCTTCAACAAGAAGGAGACGATCGGTTTCCATGCGCGCACTCTCATCGACCGCACCCAATGGGGCGTGGACTACGGCGTGCCGCTGGTCGGCAAGGAGGTGGGGTTGATGATCAGCGCTGCCTTCGAGAAGCAATAGACACCCCTCGACAGGTTACGGGCCATCGGGCAGGCGTAAGCGATGATGCGCCTTGCCGACTGCCACAACATCGACGATTTCCGGAGGCTCGCGCGCGCACGGCTGCCCTTTCCCGTGTTTGACTATATCGACGGCGGTGCAGATGACGAGTTGACCAAGGCGCGCAACACCGCCGCGTTCGATACGGTCGATCTGGTGCCCGATGTGCTCGCCGGTGTGGCCGAGATCGACACGTCCTGCACCATCCTCGGACGAGCATCAGCCCTTCCCCTGATGCTCTCACCGACTGCGGTGCAGCGGGCCTTCCATTGGCAGGGCGAAACGGCGGTGGCCAAGGCTGCGGAGAAATTCGGCCTGTGGTTCGGCATCTCCAGCCTCGCCACGCGCAGCATCGAGGAAATCGCTGCGCTCACGCGCGGACCCAAGCTGTTCCAGCTCTACGTTCACAAGGACAAGGGGCTGAACGCCAGCATGATCCAGCGCTGCCAGGCGGCGCAGTTCGATGCGCTGGCGCTGACGGTGGACACCATCGTTTCGGGCAAGCGCGAAAGGTGCCTGCGCAGCGGCTTCACCACGCCGCCCCGGTTCACCCCGGCCAGCCTGTGGAGCTATGCGACCCGGCCGCGCTGGACGCTCGATTATGTGCTGCGCGAGAAATTCCGCCTGCCCAACCTCGACACCCATGTCAGCGAAGGCACCGGCAAGGCGGTGAGCATCGCCGACTATTTCAACACCATGCTCGACACCGCGATGGACTGGGATACCGCCGCGCGCATCCGGCAAGACTGGGGCGGAACCTTTGTCCTGAAGGGCGTCATGAGCGCGGGCGATGCGCGGCGCGCGGTCGAAATCGGTGCCGATGCGATCATGATCTCGAACCACGGCGGGCGGCAGCTCGACGGCAGCCGCGCGCCCTTCGACCAATTGCCCGAGATCGTCGATGCGGTGGAGGGCAGGATCGAGATCATCTGCGATGGCGGTGTCCGGCGCGGCACCCATGTGCTCAAGGCCCTGTGCTCCGGCGCGAACGCAGCCTCCGGCGGGCGGCTCTATCTCTATGCACTCGCGGCGGCGGGGCAGGACGGCGTCGAGCGCGCGCTCGGCATCCTCAGGGACGAGATCGAGCGCGGGATGCGGCTCATGGGGGTGACGCGGCTCGAACAGCTGACCTGTGATCGCATCCGCGTGCGAAACTAAATTGCGCCTTGTCATAATCCGGTAATGCAAGGCGCGCTTTTGCGGGCGAACGCAAATTCAGGGACCCGACCCATGACCACCACCGCGCGCGCCCTCGCCTTCGCTTTTCCCGCCCTGTGCCTCACCCTCGCTGCTTGCGGCGGCGAACCCGCGCAGCCCGGCAACGATGCCGAAAGCTTTGCCGCGCGCATCGGTGCGGGCGACGCGACGCCGGGTGCGACACCCGCCCCCGCCGCGACCGCCGCACCGCAGATCGCCGAGCCTCTGCCCGGAGCGGCCCCCGGCCCCTACGCGCGCGGCACCCTGACCGATCCGGCCTCGAAGACCTGCGGCGCGCCGCTGATGGGGCCTTTCATCGGAAAGCTCGCCGACCAGACGACCCGCGCAGAGATCGCCAAGATGCTCGGGCGGACCGACAACCTGCGCTTCGTCGCCTATGGCAGCATTGCCAATGTCAATCCCGACCCCACCAATCCGCGCCTGTCGATCATGCTCGATGCGCAGAATATCATCCGCGACGCGCGCTGCGGCTGAAATCGCGGCCATTCCCGGCTTGCGCACGGCGCAATAATCGGCAATGACAAGGGCCATGACGGGACACGGACTTTCGCTGCTTCGACTTATGCGCCCTTGGGCGTAGGTCGCCGCGCGCGAGGAACGCGGGCGGCCCGCTCCCAAGGGTAAGCCGCAGCCTCCCCCATCCTTCTCGCGACGAGCCACCTTTCATGCCCATGCTCAAAGAGCCTTCTGCCAAGTATCGCCCGTTCGGGCAGATCGACCTGCCGGACCGTCAATGGCCGAACCGCCTGATCGCGCGCGCGCCGCGCTGGCTTTCGACCGACCTGCGCGATGGCAACCAGTCGATCATCGATCCCATGGACGCGGTCAAGAAGCGCCGCTTCTTCGACCTGCTGGTGGAAATCGGCCTCAAGGAAATCGAAATCGGCTTTCCCAGCGCCGGGGCGACTGAGTTCGATTTCATCTCGGGCCTCGTGCGATCGGATGCGATACCCGATGACGTGATTGTCCAGGTGCTCACCCAGAGCCGCGAGGACCTGATCCGCACCAGCTTCGCCAGCCTCGAAGGCGCGCGCGCGGCGATCGTTCACCTTTACAACGCCTTGAGCCCTGCCTGGCGCGACATCGTGTTCCGCATGAGTCGCGAGGAGGTGAAGGCCATCGCGCTCGCCGGGGCCAAGGTGATGCGCGACGAGGCGGCGAAGTATCCGGCGACCCGCTGGCATTTCCAGTATTCGCCGGAGACCTTCTCTACCGCCGAACTCGATTTCTCGATCGAGGTCTGCGCTGCGGTGATGGAGGTGCTGACCCCCACCGCCGATCACCCGATCATCCTCAACCTGCCCGCCACGGTCGAGGCGGCGACGCCCAATATCTACGCCGATCAGATCGAGTATTTCGCCCGCCACTTGCCGAACCGCGAGGCAGCGGTCCTGAGCCTCCACACCCACAATGATCGCGGCACCGGGGTCGCCGCAGCCGAGCTGGGGCTGATGGCGGGCGCTGACCGGGTCGAGGGCTGCCTGTTCGGCAATGGCGAACGCACCGGCAATTGCTGCCTCGTCACCATGGCTTTGAACCTCTACACCCAAGGCGTTGATCCGGGGCTCGATTTCTCCGACATCGACCGGGTGATCGAAACCGTCACCTATTGCAACGATCTGCCCGTCCACCAGCGCCACCCCTATGGCGGCGAGCTGGTATACACTGCCTTCTCAGGCAGCCATCAGGATGCGATCAAGAAGGGCTTCGAGGCGCGCGAGACGCAGAACGACGAGACCTGGCGCGTGCCCTATCTGCCGATTGACCCCGCTGATCTCGGACGCTCCTACGAGGCGGTGATCCGGGTCAATTCGCAAAGCGGCAAGGGCGGCTTCGCCTGGGTGCTGGAGAAGGATCAGGGCTTGAGGCTGCCCAAGCGGATGCAGGCCGATTTCTCCGTCCACGTGCAGCGCCTCGCCGATGCGCTGGGCCGCGAACTCAACGCCGCCGACATCTGGGACGCCTTCCGCCGCGCCTATCACGTCCAGACCCACCCCAAGCATTTCCAGCTCGTGCGCTACGAGGAAAGCCGCGCGGCGGACGGCACCCGCATCTTTGCCGGGACCATCGCGGTCGACGGCACGGAGCGGAGCGTCTCGGGCCGGGGCAACGGCCTTATCTCATCCGTGATGGGCACGCTGCGCGAGGCCTTCGGGGTCAGCCTTGAGGTGATCGACTACACCGAACATGCGCTGGGCGCGGGCACCGATGCGCGCGCCGCCGCCTATCTCGAATGCCGCAACCGCGGCGGGAGCACCATCTGGGGCTGCGGGATCGACGAGGACATCGCCACCGCGAGCGTTCGCGCGGTGCTCTCGGCGGCGAATACGGCTGTGGCTTCCGCCCCCGCCTGAGCCCCGCCCCCTCTTGCGCGGTGCCCGATTTGCGCGCAGTTTCGCGCCCAAGGGAAGGACAGACCGCATATGCACACTCAAGAAACCGGTCTTGCCGTGCCGCCGCCCCCGTCGCCCCCGAAGGTCGCGGACGACCTTGCCTGGGGCGACCTGGCGGCGGCGCTTGCCGCAGGCTGGCGCGATTTTTGCGCCATGCCGCGTTTCGGCCTGTTCTTTGGCGGGGTTTACGTGCTCGCCGGTCTCGCGATCGGCTGGGCGACGATCGTCGGCGGCAATCTCACCTGGCTGATCCCCGCAATCGCCGGGTTCCCGCTGGTTGCTCCCTTCATCGCGGTCGGGCTCTACGAGGCAAGCCGCCGCCGCGCGGCGGGCGAGGCCCTGACCTGGCGCGCGGTGCTCGGTGCCCTGAAAGGTCACGGCGACGACCAGATCCTTTCGATGGGGGTGATCGTGTTTGTCGCCTTTTCGTTCTGGATGATCGTCGCCCACGCGATCTTCGCGGTGTTCGTGGGCGAAAGCGGGATGGGGCGCGATCCGGTTGCCGCCCTGCTCAGGCCCTCGGGCCTCTTGATGCTGGGAGTGGGAAGCGCGGTCGGCGGGGCGATGGCCTTTGCCTTCTACGCCATGACCGTCATCAGCCTGCCGCTGCTGGTGGACCGCAGGCACGACTTTCTGACCGCGATCATCGCCAGCCTCACGGCGGTGCGAAGGAACTTCGCGGTGATGCTCGGCTGGGCCGCCCTGATCGCGGCGCTGTTGTTCCTTGCGATGCTGCCGGGGTTCTTGGGCCTGCTGGTGGCGCTGCCGGTGCTGGGTCACGCGACCTGGCACCTTTATGCTCGGCTCGTCGCCACCTAGCGCCGAGGCGTGCCGTAGAGCGACAGCGCCCGCGCAAAGTCCTGCGGCACACCGCGCCCCGCTTCGAACCGCGTGCCGAGTTCCAGCGCCGCCGGCCTGTCCCCGCTCCACGCCAGCCCTGCGAGCTGCGAAGGCGGGAGCAGCGTGCAAGAGACCTGGACCATCCCCTCGCCCCCCGCGCGCGGCCAGGGGCAGCCATCGTGCGAACGCGCATCGGCCGCAGCCGCCGCCGCCGCCTCGATCCGCGCAAGGTCCTCGGGCGGAACCGGCATGCGCGTCGCAATTCCCAGATATTCCGGCGGCATGGTGACCGCACATGCCCAAAGCATCAACGCCGCCCCTGCCATCATGCCCCGCCGCACGATCATCGCCTGCCCTCATCCATCCGCCCGTGCCGCATGCCCCCACTTGCGGTGCGGGCCGCGAGCGGACACACAAGGCGGCGGCCCGCTTTACCGAAGGCTGAACAAAAGCCTCGCCGCGCCGCGCAAGGGGAGAGAGACCATGACCGAAGCGATCATCGAACCCGGATTGCCCATCATCGACCCGCACCATCACCTGTGGGACCTGAGGCCGATGCTGCCGATGTTCCCGGAGCCGCATCACCACTTCATCGCCGCGCTGGTCGATAATGCGCACTACACCTTCGACCAGCTTCACGCGCATATTGGCGGCAGTGGCCACAATATCTTCGGCACTGTCTTCATGGAGTGCGGAGCGTTCTACAACGGGGCCTATGGCGAGGCGCTGAAAAGTGTGGGCGAGGTCGAATATGTGAACGGGGTCGCCGCACAATCGGCAAGCGGGCTTTACGGGCCGTCGCGCTACTGCGCGGGCATCGTCGGCCATGCCAACCTGCTGCTGGGAAGCGGCGCAGGCGCCGTGCTCGATGCGCTCGCGGTCGCAGCGCCGGGGCGGTTCCGGGGCATCCGCCATCAGGGCGCGTGGGATGCCGACGCGCAAGTGCTCGGCCCGCCCTTCCATGCACCGGAAGGGCTCTACCGCGACACCACATTCCGCGAAGGTTTCGCCGAAATCGGCAAACGCGGCCTCACCTTCGATGCCTGGCTGCTCGAACCGCAATTGCCCGACGTGATCGACCTTGCGCGGGCTTTTCCCGATCAGCCGATCTGCCTCGATCATTGCGGCACGCCGCTGGGGGTGGCGACCTACAAGGGCCGCTTGCACGAACGCTTCGACACGTGGCGTCGCAACATCAACGAGTTGGCGCAGTGCGAGAACGTGGTAGTCAAGCTCGGCGGCCTCGCGATGGCCTTCTGCGCCCTGCCCGAGGATGGCCCTGCGGCGGGCCACGGATCGGAGCATCTCGCCGCCCTGTGGCGGCCCTATGTCGAGACCTGCATCGAGGCCTTCGGTCCCGCCCGCGCGATGTTCGAGAGCAATTACCCGGTCGATTACTGGGGCGCGGACTACGCGGTGCTGTGGAACGCCTTCAAGCGCCTCACCCGCTCGGCGAGCGCGGACGAGAAGGCAGCGCTGTTCGCGGGAACGGCGGCGCGTTTTTACAGGTTGGACGATTTGGCCTGAGAGGTCGCCAGGCCGCCTTTCCTGCGCCGCGTGCCCGCAGCTATAGTGCGGCAAGACCAGCAACCGCCCGCTCGGCCAGGCCGCCGACACGCCCGTTGGGGGGGCGGCACCAGACAATTTGGCAACTTCGCTTTTTCTTACGCGACCAATTGAATTACAAGCACAAATACCCTGGGATGGAAGTTGACACCGTCTCAACTGTGTCAACTTCGCTCGCGGGCTTCAACCCGCCAAAAAGATGGCTTGGCAGGCTTGGAACCCGCGTTAGAGACAGGGGTTGAAACAACAGTTTTGAGGAGAAACCGATGCCCCTTTCCGCCCCCTTCGATCGCCTGCGCCTGCCGCTGATCGGATCGCCGCTGTTCATCGTTTCCGGCCCCGAACTGGTGATCGCGCAATGCAAGGCGGGGATCATCGGCAGCTTTCCGGCGCTGAACGCACGGCCGCAATCGCAGCTCGACGAGTGGCTCCACCAGATCACCGAGGAACTCGCCGCCCACAATCGCGCCCACCCTGACCGTCCGGCCGCGCCCTATGCGGTCAACCAGATCATCCACAAGACCAACGACCGGGTGGAAGCCGACATGGCGACCTGCGCCAAGTGGCAGGTGCCGATGATTATCACCTCGCTCGGCGCACGCGAGGACATCTATACTGCGGTGCGCGGCTGGGGCGGGATCACGATGCACGACGTGATCAACAACCGCTTTGCCCGCAAGGCGATCGAGAAAGGTGCGGACGGCCTCATCCCTGTCGCGGCAGGGGCTGGCGGCCATGCCGGCGCGCTCTCGCCCTTTGCGCTGATGCAGGAAATCCGCGAATGGTTCGACGGGCTCGTTGCCCTGTCCGGTTCGGTCGCGCATGGGGCGACCATCCTCGCCGCCCAGGCCCTGCGCGCCGATTTCGCCTACGCGGGCAGCGCCTTCATCGCCACCAAAGAAGCAAACGCGACCGAGGGCTACAAGAACGGCATCGTCGAGGGCTCCTCGGAAGGGATCGTCTACACCAACCTCTTCACCGGGGTGCACGGCAACTATCTGCGTTCCTCGATCGAGGCGGCCGGGCTCGATCCCGACAACCTGCCCGAGAGCGATCCCAGCAAGATGAACTTTGGCAGCGGCGGCAACACCAAGGCCAAGGCGTGGAAGGACATCTGGGGTTCGGGCCAGGGCATCAGCACGATCAAGGAAGTCGGCACGGTCGAGGATCTGGTCGCCCGGTTTGAGCACGAATATCACGCCGCCAAGGCGCAACTGCTTGCCAATTCGGGCTATTCCTCGTGGGGCGCGATGGCGCAGGCCGCCGAATAGCGTCTATTCGGCCGCCCAGAGCAACTCGGCCATCGCGTCGAGCTCGGTGAAGTCGAAGCCGGTGCCGAGCGGGTCTCTGCGGTTGAGCACGACCCGCTGGCGATGGTCCAGCAATTGCCGCCGGAGCGCGGACTGCAAAAGGTGCAACCGCATCAGCGCCTCGGCCAGCGCCGTCTCGCCATCATGGCGCCGCGCCGCAGACCAGCGCGCCTCGATGCGACCGACGCGGGCGATCACCACCTCATTGTAGCGCCGGTGCGGGCCGCGGTGGAGCGGCATCCCGCTGCGGATCGCCGCCACCTCGGTCGCGGGGAGCAGCAGGCCGTTGCGGCGAAAATCGTCAAAGCCGACCCGCGCGCGACCGACCTCGCCGAACATCCGGCCAAAGCAGCGCTGCGACAGAAGCTGACGGGGCAGCAGGTGATGGCGCTGCAAGCCGGGATTATACCCCGCCGCACCCGGCGCATTGACCGAGCGGAACGCGATGACGGCACGGTTGGCGGTGCGATCCCAGCGTCCCATCTCACTCCCGCCATACGCCGATCACGGCACGGCTGCGCGAGGGTCGCAGCACAAGGCGCGTACCGTCAGGGGCGATGATCCGGTCGTCTTCGACCGGGGCACCGGTGATGACGAGATGGTTGACCAGCCTGATCCCGAGCCGGGTGGCGGCGATCCGGTCGGCGCTGAGCGGAAGCTCGATGCGCAGTTCCTGCCCGATCCAGAAGCCGAGGCCGACGCTCTCGATCGCGCCATCGGGCATATCGGTAAAGGCGGTGAGGCCGAGCGCCGGGAAAGGCCCGCCATTAAGCCAGGCGCTGACGACGGATTCGAAAAAGCGCGGGCCGATCGCAGTGCCGGCGGGAGCCCAGGCGAGAGCGATGCAATCCTCGAACTGGCGGACAAGGTCGCAGGCTACCGCGAGAAGCCCGCGCATCAGCGGCTGGCTGTTGCCGCCCGCTGCAAGATGCGGGCCGAGGCGCAGCACCACGGACTCGCATTCCCCCGGCGCAGGCACGGCGGGCAAGTCGAAGCGGTGGGCAAGATCGGGAAAAGCCGCAGCCGGACCGGGGGCGAGGCCGCTGAGATCGAGGGTCAATCCCTCGCGCAGCAGCTCGATCCAGCGGAGCTGACCCGGCCACAGCGCCTCGGGATGAGGGGCATCGTCGGGCATGGGATCATGGCTCACACTGAGCAAAGGCAGCCGCCCTGCACAGGCCTTCACGGCGAGACCATCGGGGCGCTTGCCTACCGCAAAAAACAGGTGCAGTTCGGCATCCCTCGCGCGCTGCGACTGTGAAATCGTCCAGCCCCCCTCGTAAGTCGCGCAGTTGTCGATCAAAATCTGGTTCACGTTTGGCGCGTTTGCAGCAAATCGTCGAGCCCCCAAACGGCACACCTGTCCCGTTTTGGTGCAATCTCAAAAGAGCCCTAGCCGCAGCCCTTCCGCTAACACTGCGCCGGTGTCCCGTGCCTTAACAAGCGCCGCTTCGGGCACGGTTTTGGGTGCGGCGATTGCCTCGGGCGTCTGGGCCGCGAGGTTGACGATCAGCGGCTCCGCCACCCGCCGCAGCCGCCAGCCTGTAGCGATCCGGTCGATCTGGCGCTGGGCGCTTTCCCCGTCCGATCCGGCGGCAATGATCGTGGCATAGGGACGCCCCTCGATCCGGCCAAGCACCGGATAATAGGCGCGGTCGAACATCTCCTTCATCGTGCCGCTCATGCTGGCAAGGTTCTCGGGACAGCAGAACACATAGCCCTTCGCCGCCAGCAGCATGGCAGGCGTCGCCTCTGCCGCGGCCGCCAGCCAGCCAGCCTCCCCTGCCCCTTGCGCCGCCGCCCGCGCCAGCGCCGCGCTCGCGCCGGTGCGGCTGTGCCACACGATCAGCAGGCGGGGTTCGGCGGGCATGGTGCTCATGGGAGACAAGGCTGCCGCGCAGGGCTGTCGATTGTCAACGCCGCGCATCTGTATGGGGCAGGCCCTTTGCGCTATCGCCCGAGGCCATGGCTTCACGCTCGCTCCCCTCCACGCCCGGTCTCGCGCCGGTGCTTGGCGTTACTGCCTCGCTCTCGGGCAAGGCATGGCGCTGGCGCGGCGGGAACATGGAGATCGGCGACGGGGTGCACGGTCTCGACCATTCGATCCTCGACCAGCTGCTGCTTACCCGCGGCGTCGCCGAGGACGATCTCGCCCGCCATGCCCAGCCCACGCTGCGCGCTTTCCTGCCCGACCCTTCGACATTTCGCGACATGGATATCGCCGCCGAGCGCCTTGCCGCAGCGGTAATTACGGGCGAACGGGTGACGATCTACGGTGATTACGATGTTGACGGAGCGACCAGCGCGGCGCTGCTGATCGAGCTGCTGCGCCTGCTCGGGCTTGAAGCGGGCTATTACATCCCCGACCGGCTGCTCGAAGGCTACGGCCCGAGCGGAGCGGCGCTGGTCAGGCTTGCCGAAACCGGATCGCAGCTGATCGTGACCGTCGATTGCGGGGCGATGGCGCACGAGGCGCTCGGCATGGCACGCGATGCTGGGGTGGACGTGATCGTGGTCGATCACCACAAGTGTGCGCCCGAGCTTCCGCTGGCGCACGCGCTGGTCAATCCCAACCGCCTCGACGAAAGCGATCTTGGCGCGGCGCACGGCCATCTTGCGGCGGTCGGGGTCGCCTTTCTGCTCGGCGTGGCGCTGGTGCGCACCCTGCGCGCACGCGGCTGGTTCGCGGGTGGTCGCAGCGAGCCCGACCTGATGGGCCTGCTCGATCTCGTCGCGCTGGGCACGGTCGCCGATGTCGCCGCGCTCCACGGCCTCAACCGTGCCTTCGTGGCGCAGGGGCTGAAGGTTCTTTCACGGCGCGGGCGGATCGGCATGGCGGCACTGATGGACGCGAGCCGCCTCACGCGCGCGCCGCAATGCAGCGATTTGGGCTTCGCGCTCGGTCCCCGGATCAATGCCGGAGGCCGGATCGGCGAATCGACCTTGGGGGTGCGCCTGCTCACCACCACAGACCCCGAGGAAGCGCGCGCCATCGCCGCGCAGCTTTCGCAGCTCAACGAAGAACGCCGAGCGATCGAAGCCGAGGTGCAGGAAGCCGCCGAGGCGCAGCTCGCAGGCCAGCACAATATGGCGGTGCAGGTGCTCTCGGGGCACGGCTGGCATCCCGGGGTGATCGGGATCGTCGCGGGGCGCATCAAGGAAAAGACCGGAAAGCCCGCAGTGGTGATTGCGCTCGATGAACATCAGGGCAAGGGCTCGGGCCGCTCGATCAGCGGCGTCGATCTCGGCGCGGCGATCATCGCGGCGCGTGAGGCGGGGCTGCTGATCGCGGGCGGCGGGCACGCAATGGCGGCGGGGCTGACGATCGACCCGGCGCGCCTTGCTGACTTCGCCGGTTTTCTCGACGAGCGCCTAGCGCGCGATGTTGAGCGTGCGCGCGCCGGGGCGGCGATGCTGCTCGACCTTGCGCTCACGCCCGGCGGGCTGACCCCCGATCTGGTCGAGACGCTCGACGCGGGCGGCCCCTACGGCGTCGGCTGGCCCGCGCCGCGCGTCGCGGTCGGGCCGGTCCGGATCGTCAAGGCGGACATCGTCGGCAAGGATCATGTGCGGATCATCGCCAGCGGCAATGACGGGCGGAGTTTCAAGGCGATCGCCTTCCGAGCGGCCGAGACCGAGATGGGCCAGACGCTTCTCCACAGGAGCCAGGGCCGCCGCTTCCATCTCGCGGGCCGCGCGCGGATCGACGACTGGGGCAGCCGCCCGGCGGCAGAATTGCAGCTCGAGGATGCCGCCTTCGCCGATTGAACAAGGGCTTTGACACCGCCTGCCGCGCCCGCACGGATTTTTGCGCAAGTCGGGGCTTGACCGGCTCGAAGCACCCCCCTAAAGGCGCGCTTCCGCACCGGACGTGGCCCGTTCGTCTAGCGGTTAGGACGCGGCCCTTTCACGGCTGAAACACGGGTTCGATTCCCGTACGGGTCACCATTCATCCGGAAGCGGACAAGCGGGCGGCAGGCTTTGGCCTTGCCGCCCTTTTTCGTGGTCGCCCGGCACCGCTCGGCGCTTCCCACCGGGGCCGTCAGCCTGTAAGGCGTTCGGGCATGGGCAGCGGCCAGAACATTCCCATCGCCGGGATCAGCCTAGCGGCGGTGACCTTCCTCGCGCTGCTGATTCTGGGGACAGATTTCGTCATCGCACTTGCGGTGCTGACAGTGTGGGTCGGATCGTTGCTGGTCGCGGCGGGCCGCCCGCCCGAGCCTCCCAAGGCCAAGGTCCAGCAGCGCCTCACTCTCGATTCGATCCGTGACCTGACCGAGAACTCCTCGATCCCGCTGGTCATCACCGAGCGCAATACAATCGCACTCGCCAACCGCGCCGCGCGCAAGATGCTCGGCCCCCACATCATTGGCCAGGATGCGCGCGTCGCGCTGCGCCAGCCCGAGGCGATCCGCCTGCTCGGCGAAAATCGCCAGAGCGAGGCGATCGTGCGCGGGCTCGTGCGCCGGGGCGACATCTGGCAGATAAGCCGCCAGAAGATCGACGACCGGCTGGCGATGCTCGAATTCATCAACCAGACCGCCGAGGCCGACATCAGCCGCGCGCACACCGATTTCGTCGCCAATGCCAGCCACGAACTGCGCACGCCGCTTGCCGCGATTCTCGGCTATGTCGAGACGCTTCAGGAAGGCGACGGCACGCTCGACACGCCGACCGCGCGCAAATTCCTCGGCATCATCGAGCGCGAGGCGCAGCGCCTCCATGCACTGGTCAGCGATCTCATGAGCCTCAGCCGGGTCGAAGCGGAAAAGCACGACCTGCCGAAGGAGCGGATCGACCTTGCCTCGCTCGTCGAGCGCGCGGCGCGCGATGCGGCAGGGCCGCAACGGATCGAGCGGCTGAAGCTCGATCTGCCTGCCGAGCCGGTGGTGCTGGGCGATCTCCAGCAGCTCGAACAGGTGGTGCGCAATCTGGTCGACAACGCCCTGAAATACGGCGCCGCCGATGCGCCGGTGCAGGTTACGCTTGATCTGGCGCAGGGGGACCTCGCGCGCATTTCGGTGGTCGACGAGGGCGAAGGGATCGCGCCCGAGCAGATTCCGCACCTCACCCGCCGCTTCTACCGCACCGACCCGGGTCGCAGCCGCGCATCGGGCGGCACGGGCCTAGGCCTTGCGATCGTCAAGCACATCGTGGAGCGGCACCGCGGTCGGCTTGACATCACCAGCGAGCTCGGCAAGGGCACCCGCGCGGTCGTGAGGCTACCACTCTGCGATCCCGATCCGCCGGAGGAGGCACCTCTGCCAGAAGGCATCCACACCGACGGCGACAGCAGCCCCCGCGCTGCCGAAACACAACAAGCGTCATAGACGTGTCTTATTTCTTCAACATCGCGCAGCCATGGCGTAGGTGCTGGCCCCGCCCGGCCCGAGCCGTTACTTGTTCTCTCGGCCTGACACCCGACGCGCACCTCCGGCAGGAACCACAGGTCTGAACATGTCGCCGATCACGTTGATCCTGATTGCTCTGGGCCTCGGCCTGCTTGGCTGGCTGGCAGGCCGTGCCAAGGCTTGGAGCTTCCAGACCGGCAACACGGCGGAGCGCCCCGCCTCGCGCCCGATCTACCATGCCTGGTATGTCGCCCTGTGGGTAGTGCTGCCGGTCCTGGCCTTCGTCGTCGCCTGGAGCGTGATTGCACCGCAGCTGGTGCTGCAAGCGGTGCTCGCCTCGCCTGCTGCGGAAGGCCTGCCGACCGTCAGCTTCGAGCGTAATGCCTTCATCGGCGAGGCCCGTGCGGTCGCGCTCGGCCAGGCACCGGGGGTCTTCAACGACGAGGCCGAGCCGCTGATCGCGCCCTTCCGCGACGCCTTTGCCCGATACAACACGATCGGCGTCATCGTGACCGTGCTGATCGCGCTTGTCGGCGGCACGCTCGCCTTTCTTCGCCTCCGGCCGCAGTTCGGTGCCCGCACCCGGGTTGAGCGGACGGTGATGATGATCCTGCTTGTCGCCTCGCTGGTGGCGATCCTCACCACTTTCGGCATTTTCGCGAGCCTCGTGTTCGAGACGGTGCGATTTTTCGGCCTCGTCTCGCCGGTCGATTTCCTGTTCGGGACGAAGTGGGGGCCGGACACGATGGCGAGCGGCAGTTCGGTCGATCCCTCGCGCTACGGCGCGGTGCCGCTGTTTTGGGGGACGATCTTCATCGGTGCGATCATCGCCATGATCGTGGCGATCCCGCTGGGGCTGATGAGCGCGATTTACCTTACCCAATATGCTGACCCGCGGGTGCGTACCTGGATCAAGCCGCTGCTGGAACTGCTCGCAGGCGTGCCAACCGTGGTCTATGGCTATTTTGCAGCTCTCACCCTCGCCCCGATGATCCGCGATGCGGCGGTGGCGGTGGGCATCACCAGCGCCTCGACCGAGAGCGCGCTTGCCGCAGGGATCGTCATGGGGGTGATGATCATCCCCTTCGTATCGTCGATGGCGGACGATTCGATGGCCGCCGTGCCCGCAGCGATGCGTGACGGCAGCCTCGCGATGGGCGCGACCCGTTCCGAGACGATTCGCCGGGTGCTCTTCCCGGCAGCCCTGCCCGGCATCGTCGCCGGGATCATGCTCGCGGTCAGCCGCGCGATCGGCGAGACGATGATCGTCGTCATGGCCGCCTCGCCCGCTGCCAACCTCACCGCCAATCCGCTGGAGCCGATGTCGACCGTGACCGTGCAGATCGTCAAGCTGCTGACCGGCGAACAGAGCACTGATCACCCCGCGACACTGAGCGCCTATGCGCTCGGCTTCGTGCTGTTCGTGGTGACGCTGGCGCTCAACTTTATCGCCCTGCGCGTGGTCAAGCGTTTCCGGGAGGCCTACGAATGAGCAGCATTCCCGTGTCCGGCTCGGGTGCGGCCGCCAAGCAGCCGGTCGGCCCGACCCGCACTGCCGCCTTTGAAAAGCGTCTCGCCAGTCGGTATCGGGCGGAACGCAATTTCAAGCTCGTTGGCCTCGGGGCCGTGATTTTCTCGGTTGCGGTTCTGGTGTTTCTGCTCGGCAACATGGCGGTGAACGGCGTTGCCGGCTTCCAGCGCGCCGAGCTTGCCGTCACCATCGATTTCCCTGCGAGCGGCATCACCGGCGATGCCACTTCGCTCACCGCGCCAAGCGCTGGCCAGACGCTTGAGATGCAGGGCCTGCCCGATGTCGTGACCCTTTCCGCTGAACAGCAGCTTGGCAAGGACGCCGCCGCCCAGCTCTCCCCTGCGGCCTGGCGCGATGTCGCCGCCGCGCTGGCCGAGGATCCCGGGCTGGTCGACCGGACCGCGACCTTGCATCTTCCGGTCAACTCCGCGCTCGCCGCCGGTCTCGAGGGTGAAGGGTCAGCCGAAACGCAGGCGTTGGCGAAGAAGCTTGCCGCCCAAGGCAAGCTCGCGCGCAACTGGGACTGGGGCTTTCTCGCCCGCTCGGACGCCACCGCGCCGCAATCGGTGGGCATCTGGGGGGCGCTCAAGGGCTCGATGCTGACCATGCTGGTCACGCTCGTGCTGGCCTTCCCTATCGGCGTCCTCTCGGCGCTCTATCTGGAGGAATATGCCCCGCGCAACCGCTGGACCGACATTATCGAGGTTTCGATCAGCAACCTTGCAGCCGTGCCCTCGATCATCTTCGGCCTGCTCGGGCTGGCGGTGTTCCTCGCGCTGTTCCCGAACCTGCGCTCGGCCCCGCTGATCGGCGGGATGACGCTGGCGCTGATGACCATGCCGGTGATCGTCATTTCGGGCCGAAACGCGATCAAGGCGGTTCCGCCCTCGATCCGCGACGGAGCGCTCGCCATCGGTGCCTCGCCGGTGCAGGTGGTGTTCCACCACGTGCTGCCGCTGGCGCTGCCGGGGATGCTGACCGGAACCATCATCGGCATGGCCCGCGCCCTGGGGGAAACCGCGCCGCTGCTGCTGATCGGGATGCGCATCTTCGTGGCCACCCCGCCCGAAGGCTTCGCCTCGCCCGCAACCGTTTTGCCGATGCAGATCTTCTTGTGGTCCGACGAGATCGACCGCGGCTTCGTGGAACGCACCAGCGCGGCGATCATCGTGCTGCTGGTGTTCCTGCTCGCCATGAACGGCCTTGCCATCTACCTCCGCAACAAGTTCGAGAAACGCTGGTGACTGTGATTCATCCCAACATGGCTGACGAAGGCGCAAAGATCCACGCGCGCGACGTTTGTGTATTCTACGGCGACAAGAAGGCGATCGACAACGTGTCGCTCGACATCTCGCCCGATTATGTCACCGCCTTCATCGGCCCCTCGGGCTGCGGCAAGTCGACCTTCCTCAGGTGCTTCAACCGCATGAACGACACGATCGGCGCGGCGAAAGTGACAGGGCTGATCGAGCTCGACGGAGAGGACATCCACGGGCCCAACATGGACGTGGTGCAGCTGCGCGCGCGTGTGGGCATGGTGTTCCAGAAGCCCAATCCCTTCCCCAAGTCGATCTACGAGAACATCGCCTACGGCCCCAAGATCCACGGCCTCGCCGAGAAGAAGGCCGACCTCGACGTGATCGTCGAACGCTCCCTCACCCGCGCGGGGCTGTGGGACGAAGTCAAGGACCGGCTCGACGATTCGGGCACGGCGCTCTCGGGTGGCCAGCAGCAGCGCCTGTGCATCGCCAGAGCGATCGCGGTCGACCCGGAGGTGATCCTAATGGACGAGCCGGCCTCCGCCCTCGACCCCATCGCCACCGCCAAGATCGAAGAACTGATCGACGACCTGTCCGGTCGCTATGCCATCGTGATCGTCACCCACTCGATGCAGCAGGCCGCACGAGTCAGCCAGCGCACGGCCTTTTTCCACCTCGGCAAGATGGTCGAGTATGGTCCAACCTCGGAAATCTTCACAAATCCCATCGAGGAACGGACCAAGGATTATATCACAGGACGTTACGGCTGATGGCTGAACACACCGTCAAGGCATTCGACGAGGATATCACTCGGCTGCGCGGCCTGATCGCGGAGATGGGTGGCCTCGCCGAAGTCGCTATTGCGGAATCGCTCGACGCCCTGGTGCGCGGCGACGAGGCGCTGGCCGAACATGTCATCGCCCGCGACAAGCGCATCGACGCGCTCGAGACGGAGGTCGACAAGTTGGCGGTCAGGATCATCGCCCTGCGCGCGCCGATGGCCGACGACCTGCGCGAGGTGATCGCAGCGCTCAAGATCGGCGGGGTGCTGGAGCGCATCGGCGACTATTCAAAGAACATCGCCAAGCGGGTCGGCATGATCGAGGGCCGCGCCCGGTTCGAGCCGCTGACCTTGTTGCCGACGATGGGCGAACTTGCCGGCGAAATGGTGCACGATGTGCTCACCGCCTATGCCGCGCGCGACCCGGACCTGGCGCGCGAGGTGATCGCGACCGATGCCAAGGTCGACGGGTTCTACAACTCGATCTTCCGCAATCTCGTCAGCTATATGGTCGAGAACCCTTCGACCATTTCGAGCGCTGCGCAGCTGTTGTTCGTCGCTCGCAACATCGAGCGTATCGGCGATCACGCGACCAATGTGGCCGAGATGGTCCACTTCGCTGCGACCGGCGCTTACCCGCCCGAGGGTGATCGCTGAGGCAGCTGGACCTGTAACGGTCCTGTTGAAAACTTGCCATGTGATTTTTCATCAAACTGTCGCGCAAGTGAAACATAGGCAGGGCGACGCGCGCTCCAAGGGGGGAGCCGCAAGGAGGCATCATCCGCATGTCCGCTGCCAAACTGCTGCTGGTCGAAGACGATCCGGCGCTCTCCGAACTGCTCGAATACCGCTTCCAGAACGAAGGCTACGCCGTGCGCTGCACTGGCGATGGGGACGAGGCTCTGGTGCTTGCGTCTGAGGAAGTGCCCGATCTGATCATTCTCGACTGGATGATCGAGGGCACTAGCGGGATCGAGGTGTGCCGCCGGTTGCGTCGCGACAAGGACACCGCGCATGTCCCTATCATCATGCTCACCGCCCGCGAGGCCGAGGATGACCGGGTGCGGGGCCTCGAGACGGGGGCTGACGACTACCTGACGAAGCCCTTTTCGCCCCGCGAACTGCTGGCCCGTGTGGCCGCCGTGATGCGCCGCATCCGCCCCGCGCTTGCCGGCGAGACGATCGAGGTGGGCGACTTGCGGCTCGATCCGGTCGCCCACAAGGTCCAGCGCCGCGGTCGCTCGCTGCAACTGGGGCCGACCGAATACCGGCTGCTCAAATTCTTCATGGAAAGCCCGGGCCGGGTGTTCAGCCGTGGCCAGCTGCTCGACGGAGTGTGGGGCACCGGCTCGGACATCGAGTTGCGCACGGTCGATGTCCACATCCGCCGGTTGAGGAAGGCGATCACGGTCGAAGGCGCGAAGGATCCGATCCGCACCGTCCGTTCGGCCGGCTACGCACTCGAGGCGAGCTAGGCCCCATTGGCACAGCCCCGCCCGGCGCGCGGCCTGATCTTGGAGGAAGTGTTCGGCGTGAGCGACGCTGTCGCCGGGCAACAAGACAGGCTGGCGACGCTGGCGCAGGCACTTTTGCGCACCGTCCGCAAGAAGCGGGGTTCGCAGGCGGCGCTGTGGGCGGCACCGCATGATCCTAGTGGAAATCCCGTGACTTGGGCAAAATCCGATGATCGCGCGGGTGCCCTGTCACGTTGGGCGGCGGCGCTAGCTTGTCGATCGGATCGCGGGGCAGCGGCGGACCGCGGTCGGGCATGGGGCGGTTGACCTCGTCGGCCCGTGCGAGCGGGGCGTCGAGCAGGTCGTCCGATAGGGCGTGGAGCTGCGCCGTCGCGTCGGTCATGTGGGCGGCGATGACGTGGATCACCTCGTCGTCGTATTCGACCCGCCCGCGCACCTCCATCAGCCGCGCGCCCATCACCACCTTGCGCTGCCTCTCCTTGAGGTCGGGCCAGACCACGAGATTGATTACCCCGGTCTCGTCTTCGAGCGTGATGAAGGTCACGCCCTTGGCGCTGCCCGGCCGCTGGCGGATCAGCACCACACCGGCGACCTGCACCATGGCGCGGAACTTGCGGGCGCGCAGGTCGCAGGCCCGCACAAACCCGCGCTGGGCGAGATCGGCACGCAGGAATGCCACAGGGTGCGCCTTCAGGCTGAGGCGGATGGTCTGGTAATCGGCCACCACCTCTTCGGACAAGGGCATGGCGGGAAGCGCGATCCGTGCCCGTTCCGCCCCCTCCTCGCGCACCCCTGCGGCGCGGAACAGCGGCAGATCGGGGGCGGCGATGAGGCTGCGGGCGTCCCACAGGGCCTGCCTGCGCGAGAGCCCCAGCGAGGTGAAGGCATCAGCGCTGGCGAGCCGCTCGATATGCGCTGGCGACAGTCCGGCGCGCGCGCGCAGATCGACGATGTCGCGGAACGGCCCGCCCGCCTCGCGCGCGTTGATCAAGGCAGCGGCGACATGTTCAGGCAAGCCGTCAATCTGGCGCAGACCAAGGCGCAGGGCGTGATGGCAGTCGGGAAGGGGTTCGCGCAGAGACCGCAGAGGAGCAGAGAGGCGCAGAGAGGTTGCGTTCGCGGCGCAGCCGCACTCCTCCTCAAACGGCGCGGCAGGTAGCCTGGCTGTAGATGGTAAGAATGCCTGCGGCACAGATAATATCTCTGCGGTCTCTGCTCCTCTGCGGTCTCTGCGCGAACCCCCTTCGTCTTCCAGCGGCACCAGCGTGCAATCCCACTGGCTGTGGTTCACATCCACCGGCAACACCGCCACCCCGTGCTCGGCCGCATCGCGCACAATCTGTGCGGGCGCATAAAAGCCCATCGGCTGCGAGTTCAGCAGCGCGCAGGCGAAGGCCGCCGGGTAATGGCACTTGAGCCAGCTCGACACATACACCAGCTGCGCAAAGCTCGCCGCGTGGCTTTCGGGAAAGCCATATTCGCCAAAGCCCCTGATCTGGTTGAAGCAGCGCTGGGCGAAGTCGCGGTCATAGCCGCGCGCCACCATCCGCTCGACCATCATGTCCTGCAATTCATCGACCATCCCCCGGCTGCGGAAGGTCGCCATCGCCTTCCTCAGCCGGTTGGCCTCAAGGTTGGTGAACTTCGCCGCATCCAATGCGATCTTCATCGCCTGCTCCTGAAAAATCGGCACGCCGAGCGTGCGCCCGAGGATGCTGGTGAGCTCGTCAGGCGGGCCATGCTCCGGCGCGGGCGCGGGGATCTGCACCGCTTCGGCCCCCCGGCGGCGCTTGAGGTAGGGGTGGACCATGTCGCCCTGGATCGGCCCGGGGCGGACAATCGCGACCTGGATGACAAGATCATAGAACTCGCGCGGCTTGAGGCGCGGCAGCATGTTCATCTGCGCCCGGCTCTCGACCTGGAACACGCCGAGCGAATCGCCCCGGCGCAGCATCGCGTAGGTCTCGGGATCCTCGCGCGGCACAGTCGCCAGCGTGAGCGCGCGGCCATGATGCGCCGCCAGCAGATCGAGGCATTTGCGGATGCAGGTCAGCATCCCCAGCGCCAGCACGTCCACTTTGAGGATGCCCAGCGCCTCGATATCGTCCTTGTCCCATTCGATGAAGCTGCGCTCGGGCATGGCGCCGTTGCCGATCGGCACGGTCTCGGAGAGCGGGCCGTGGGTGAGGATGAAGCCGCCGACATGCTGGCCCAGATGGCGCGGCATCCCGATCATCTGTTCGGTGAGCTTGAGCACGCGCCGGAGGTGCGGGTCGGTAATGTCGAGCCCGGTTTCGGCGGCGTGCTTTTCGGTGATCTCGCGCCCCCACCCGCCCCACACGGTGCGCGCCAGCGCGGCGGTGACATCCTCGCTGAGGCCCATCGCCTTGCCCACCTCGCGGATCGCCATGCGCGGGCGATAGTGGATCACAGTGGCGGCGAGCCCGGCGCGGTGGCGGCCATATTTGCGATAGATATACTGGATCACCTCCTCGCGCCGTTCATGCTCGAAATCGACGTCGATATCGGGCGGCTCCTTGCGCTCCTCGGAAATGAAGCGGTCAAACAGCAGCTGGTGCTTGGCCGGATCAACGCTGGTGATGCCGAGGACGTAGCACACGGCGGAATTGGCGGCGCTGCCGCGCCCCTGGCACAGGATCGGCGGATCGCAGGCCCGCGCGAAATCGACAATGTCCTTGATGGTGAGGAAATAGCGCGCCAGGTCGAGCTTGGCGATCAGCGCGAGTTCGCGCTCCAGCGTGGCGCGCACGCTGCCGGGTATGCCCGAAGGGTAGCGTCGCCCCGCCCCGGCCCAGACCTCGCTCTCTAGAAAGGTCTGGGGGGTCTGACCGTCTGGGTAGATCTCCTCAGGGTATTCGTAGCGCAGCTCGTCGAGGCTGAACCGACAGCGATCAGCAACGTCGCGCGCGGCGGCGATGGCGTGGGGCCAGCGGGCGAAGAGGCGCTGCATTTGCGCGGGGGATTTGAGGTGCCGCTCGGCATTGGGATGGAGCAGATGGCCGGCCGCCGCGACGGTGGTCTTGTGGCGGATCGCGGTCATCACGTCCTGCAGCGCGCGGCGTTCGGGGGCGTGGTAGTGGACATCGTTGGTCGCAAGCAGCGTCAGCCCGTTTGCGCGGGCGAAACAGTCCAGACGTTCGATCCGCGCAATGTCGTCGCCGCGATAGAGATAGCTGGCGGCGATGTGGCCGAGCGTGGGGAGTTGCTGCATGAGATGCGGCAAAAGCGTATCGAGGCTGGCGGTCAAAAGAGTGGGTTCACGCAGGGGCCGCAGAGGAAAAGAGGGCGCAGAGGTTTCGCCCGTGCCGAAGGCACCCCCATCATCAGCAACCTTGCCGCCCGTCGCAGTGTTCGATGAAGACTGCGGCTGCGCCGCTGGCACCCCCTCTGCGGTCTTTGCGCCTCTGCGGTCTCTGCGCGAAACAAAATCCTGAAACGGCACCACATTGCTTGGCACCGCGATGGTGAAGCCCGTCTCCAGATCATCGGGCGGCAGCAGGATCAGCTGCACGGCTTCACTATGCTCGGCCAGCATCGCCAGTGTGATCTGGCACATCCCCTTGTCCTGCCATTCGCCCTCGGGGGTCTGCATCCGCCCGGCGCTGATGAGGCGGCACAGGCGGCCATAGGCGGCGCGGGTTTCGGGATAGGCGAGGAAGGCGAGGCCCTCGACCGTCTCGATCCGGCAGCCGATCACCGGGCGCAGCTTGAGCGTCCTCGCCTCGGTGTGGAGCCGGACCACCCCGGCCATCGAGTTCGCATCGGCGATGCCGAGCGCGTCATAGCCCAGCGCGCGGGCGGTGAGCGCGAGGTCCACCGCATCGGATGCGCCGCGCAGAAAGCTGAAGCAGCTGACCAGCCCCAGCTCCACAAAAGCCGCGCGCGGCGGCGCGTCGATCTCCTCGGGATCGACCTGCAAGGTGCGCTTGTCGGGGGTAAGCGGGGCGTCGGGCACTAGATCCTCCCCGGCACGGGGAGGGGGACCATGCGCAGCATGGTAGAGGGGCTTCGCCTCAAGGTTGGCCGCTTGGGGCCAGCCCCCTGCGTCAGCCGCTCACGCGGCTGCCACCTCCCCGTTTCGGGGAGGATCATGGTGCCAACTCCTCCAGCCGCGCCCGCACCCACGCCAGATCGGCCGCAAACAGCGCCGTCTGCGCCTCGCGCGCTTCGCCCTCCAGGCGCAGCAGATAGGAGGGGTGCGCCGTCACCCACAGCTCGGCCCCGTCCTCCAGCACGATCGGCGCGCCGCGTGCCCGCGAGATGCTCACCGTCTTGCCCAGCAGGCCCCTCGCCGCGCTCGCCCCCAGCGCCAGCACCAGCTGGGGCCGCACTGCCGCGCGCTCGGCCTCGAGCCACCAGCGGCAAGTGTCGATCTCCCTGGCCGTGGGCGACTGATGCAGGCGGCGCTTGCCCTGCTGTGCAAACTTGAAGTGCTTGACCGCATTGGTGAGGTAAGCCGCGCGGCGGTCGATCCCGGCGCGGGCCAAGTGCTCGTCCAGCAGCTGCCCCGCCGGGCCGACGAACGGCCGCCCGGCGATGTCCTCCTGATCACCCGGTTGTTCGCCCACGACCATCAGCGGCGCATTCGGCGACCCCTCGCCCGCTACCGCGCGGGTGCCGCACGCGGCGATGGCGCAATCGCGGCAGGCGGCGATGGCCTTGGCCACCTCCGCCAGCGTGGCCGGGCGGAGGCGCTCCTCGCGCCCGCCCGCCTTGACCATCGCCGCCTCGCGCGCCTGTGCGCCTGCGATCAGGGCCGGAATCAGCTCGGCCTCGGGCAGGTTCTTCCAGTATTTCTTGGGCATCTCCGAGAGCATCGCCCCGACCTTGAGCCGCGCCGGGTTGAAGATCGCGGCATAATAGGAGCGCCACAGCCCCTCGACCGGATCGCCGCCCGGCGCATCCTCGGCCCGCGCCGGGGGGCCTTCGTGCATCACCGCGCCATCCCAGTGGATCGAGCCGCGCGGGGTCAGGATCGACCAGCGCATGTTGGCAAAGCGGCGCATGAAGAAGCCCGCCTCGGCGCGCACGATATGATGATCGGGCTCGAACCAGGCGACGAAGTGGGGTGTGCCGTCTTCCTCCTGCACTTCGCGGAAGCGGAGGAAGGCATGCATCTTGTGCGCATCGCGGCGCACCGCCTTGGTGAGTTCCTCGATCCGGCGCACCTCGGGGTCGGCCTTGTCCTCCATCAAGCGGGGATTGCGCTGCAAGCGCCATAGCACGCGGTAAAGCAGGCCAAAGCGCGCGGGGTCGGAGTGCAGCGCGGCATGACGGGCGAGCTCGAGAAAGCGCTTGCTGGCACGCACCGGCGGTGCATCGGCGGGAGGCGCGGGCAG
>Ga0208370_100120_pt1 | contig 25314 bp, 22 predicted proteins | sample Subbio12Jun_QV11_FD_184822 | JGI IMG/M metagenome (GOLD analysis project Ga0208370, IMG submission 184822) | Serpentinite rock and fluid subsurface biosphere microbial communities from McLaughlin Reserve, California, USA -CR12Jun_QV11 (SPAdes) | ecosystem: Environmental > Terrestrial > Deep...
GGCAGCGAGGCAGGAGCCGAGCGCCGCGCGTGAGCCCATGGATGGGCGATCGCGCGGAAAGCAGGTGGCCCGATCCGCCGACAGGCTCGCCCTCCCGAGCCCGAGCGAACTCCGATCCGCCGACAGGCTCGCCCTCCCGAGCCCGAGCGAACTCCGATCCGCCGACAAGCTCGCCATCCCGAGCACCCGATTGCCGCCACGCCGAAGCCGCCGCATCATGCCGGCACTCCCCGTCTGCGCGATCACCATGAAGCTGTTCTGCTCGCTGCCCAGCCCCTTCGCCCGCAAGGTGCGCGCCGTCGCCGCCGAGAAGGGCCTGGCGCTGGAACTGGTCGAGGTCGACGTGTTCCAGTCCGACAACGGCGTCGACCGCCTGAACCCGCTGCGCAAGGTGCCCTGCCTGCTCGCCGACGATGGCGAGGCCTGGTACGACTCACGGGTGATCGTCGAGTACCTCGACGGCCTGCCCGGCGGCCCGCGGCTGATCCCCGACGACCGCGAGGCGCGGCTGCGGGTGCGCCGCATCGAGGCGCTGGCCGACGGCTTGCTGGACGCCGGGGTGCTGGTGCGGATGGAGCGGCTCTGGCCCGGTCGCAGCCCGGAGCAGCGCAGCGCCGCCTGGCAGGACTGGCAATGGACCAAGGTCGATGGCGCACTGGCCGAGTTGCAGGCGCGGCTCGCCGGCCGCGCCTTCTTCGTCGGCGACGCCGTGAGCCTCGCCGACCTCGCCGTGGCCTCGGCGCTCGGCTGGCTGGATTACCGCCTGCCCGACCACCCCTGGCGGCCGCTGGCCCCGGCGCTGGCCGACTGGTACGCGGCCTTCGCCCGCCGCCCGGCCTTCGCCGGCACCGCACCGCCGCCGCTGCCGCCGGGCTGAGATGCCGCCCAGGCAGTTCGCGCTGCTCGCCCAGCGCCGGCTCGCGCCGCTGCTGCTGACCCAGGTCCTCGGCACCTTCGGCGATCACCTGCTGCGCCAGGCCTTGCTGCTGCTGGTCGGGCTGGAGGTGCTGGGCTTCGGCGACGCCGGGCGCGACCTCTGGGCCAGCCTCGCCGCTGCCCTGTTCATCCTGCCGGCGCTGCTGTTCTCGGGCTGGGCCGGGCACTGGGCGGACCGCCACGAGAAGTCGCGCAGCATCCGCCGGATCAAGGACGCCGGTGTCGGCATCGCCCTGCTGGCGGTACTGGGCTTCTGGCTGGAGTCGCTGCCGCTGCTGTTCGGCGTGCTGTTCCTGCTCGGCCTGCAGAGCACCCTGTTCGGCCCGATCAAGTACGCGCTGTTGCCGCAGGTGTTGCGCCACGGCGAACTGACCGGCGGCAACGGCCTGGTCGAGGCCGGGATGGCGCTGGCGGTGACGGCCGGCACCCTCGCCGCCGTCCTGCTGATCGGTGGCTTCGGGGAAGGCGGCCGCGATGCCGCCCTGTTGCTGTTCGGCCTCGCCGTGGCCGCCGCCATCGCCGCCCGCTGGCTGCCGGAGGCCAGCGCCAATGCCCCGCAACTGGCGTTCGAGCGCAACCCGCTGCGGGCGACCCGGGCCGTGCTCGGCACGCTGCGTGGCCAGTCCACGGTGCGCAACGCGGTGCTGGGCATCGGCTGGTTCTTCTTCTTCGGCGCGCTGTTCCTGGTGCAGTTGCCGGCCTACGCCAGCGAGGTGCTGGGCGGCGATGCCGGCGTGGCCGCCCTGCTGCTGGTGCTGTTCTCGCTCGGCATCGTGCTCGGCGCCCTGCTCTGCGAGCCGCTCTCGGGGCGGACCATCGAGATCGGCCTGGTGCCGCTCGGTGCCATCGGCATGACCGTGTTCGGCATCGACCTCTACCTCGCCCAGCCGGACCCCGCCCTGCAGGCCGGGCGGGTCGCGCTGGGCCTCGCCGACCCGCTCGCCGTGCCGGAAGTGCTGGCCAGCCCCGGCTTCTGGCGGATCGGGCTGGACCTGGTGCTGATCGGGGTGTCCGCCGGCTTCTTCATCGTGCCGCTGTACGCGCTGGTCCAGCAGCGCTCGCCGCGGACGCTGCTCGGCCGGGTGCTGGCCGCCAGCCACTTCGTCAACGCGCTCTTCATCGCCGTCGCCGCCGCGCTGGCGGTGCTGCTGCTCGGCCCGGCCGGGCTGACGATCCCGCAGTTCCTGCTGGTGGTCGCCGCGCTCAACGCCGTGGTGGCCTTCTGCATCTTCGCGCTGGTGCCCGAGTTCCTGATGCGCTTCCTGGTCTGGCTGCTGATCCTCGCCATGTACCGCATCGAGGTGCGCGGGGTGCGCGAGCACATCCCGGAGGAGGGCCCGGTGCTGGTGGTCTGCAACCACGTCGGCTACATGGACGCGCTGCTGCTGGGCGGCACCATCGCCCGGCCGGCCAAGTTCGTCATGCACGAGAACTACTACCGCCTGCCGTTGTTGAACTGGGTGTTCCGCGCCGCCGGGGCCATCCCGATCGCCAGCGGCAAGGAGAACCCGGCGCTGATGGAGGAGGCCTTCGCCCGCATCGACCAGATGCTGGCCGAGGGCGAGGTGGTGGTGTTCTTCCCCGAGGGCCGGCTGACCACGGACGGTGAGATCGGCCCCTTCCGCCCCGGCGTGGAGCGCATCCTCGCGGTGCGGCCGGTACCGGTGGTGCCGATGGCCCTGCGCAACCTCTGGAACAGCATGTTCAGCCGCCGCGGCTCGCGGCGCGGCCGGATGCGCCTGCCGCGGCGTTTCCGGGCGGAAATCGGGATCGTCGCCGGGCCGCCGGTGCCGGGCCCGGAGGCCACCGCGGCCCTGCTCGAGGCAAAGGTGCGCGAACTGCGCGGCGACGCGGCCTGAGCGGCCTCAGCCGACGAAGCCGGCGACCACGAACAGCGCCAACAGGCCGAGCCAGATCACCAGGATGCGCCAGACCAGGCTCATGGCGTCACGCAGCTCCAGCAACGCCGGCGCCTGCGCCGGGCCGTCGCCGGCATCGGCGGCATCCTCGGCGAGTTCGACCGCCACGCTGATCCGTGCCGCCGCCTCCAGGTGGCCGAGGCCGAGCCGCAGGCCACCCTCGGCATGCCACTGCCGCCAAGCCTGGACCACGGCGTCGAAATCGGCGGCCAGCGCCAGGCTCAGGGTCATCAGCTGCGCCACCGGCCAGTCCAGCAGGCCGAGCAGGGTCGCGGCCTGGCGACCCTGCCGCTCGCCCAGCCGCTGGCGCGCCTCGCCTTGCGCGGCCAGTGCCGCCAGCCGGTAGCCGAGCGCCCCCACCGGGCCGAGCAGCAGGAACCAGAACAGCGGCCCGAACCAGCGCCAGAGCGCGCAACGGAACACCGCCTCGACCAGCGGCCCGCCCTCGCAGACCGCCTCGTCGTCGAGCGGGAACAGGTGGCGGGCGGCGGCGCGACGCGCCTCGGCATCGTCGGCATCGACCACGTCCTCGACGTCGAGGTCGAGGTCGCGCGGCCCCCAGGCGTAGAACAGCACGACCACCCCGAGCAGCAGCGAGGGCAGGCCCCAGGCCCAGCCCCAGAGCAGCCACTGCAGCAGGGCCAGCGGCAGCAGCGGCAGGGCCAGGGCGGCCCAGAGCAGGCCGGGGCGCGGGGTCCCCGTCGGGCCGGCGAGGAGGCCGATCAGGCCGACGAACCAGTCGTAGCGGCGCAGGGCCAGGAGCGGCCGGGCGAAGTGGCCGGCCAGCAGGGTGGCGAGGACGGCGACCAGGGTGGTGGACATCGGCGGCCCCGACTCACACCGTGAAGCTGCTGCCGCAGCCGCAGGTGGTCTTGGCGTTGGGGTTGCGGATCACGAACTGGGCGCCGGCGAGGCTCTCGCGGTAATCGACCTCGGCGCCGACCAGGTATTGCAGGCTGAGCGGATCGACCAGCAGGGTGACGCCGTCGCGCTCCACGGCGACGTCGTCCTCGCCGCGGTTCTCGTCGAACTCGAACCCGTACTGGAAGCCGGAACAGCCGCCGCCGGTGATGTAGACGCGCAGGGCGAGGCCGGCATGCCCCTCCTCGGCGATCAGCCGCGCGGCCTTGGCCGCCGCCGCCGCGGTGAAGCCGAGCGGTGCCTCGAGGTCCTGGTAGCTGGGCGTGGGGTCCATGCCGGGGGAGGTGGCGGCGGGAGGGGGCGGATTCAAGCGGTCGGCGCCGCTTCGTCGCTGGGTGCCGGCGTTGCCGGGGCCTGCGCCGGCCCGGCCGGGGCCGGGCCGCAATGCTGCAACTGGCCGCTGACCGCGGCGCCGGCGGCGATCTGCAGCACGCTGTAGTGCAGCCGGCCTTCGACGCGGGCGCCGGGCCCGAGTTCGAGGCGCTCGCCGGCGTGGATGTCGCCGACCACGCAGCCGTGCACCACCACCACCGGGGCGCGGACCTCGCCCTCGACCCGGCCGCGGGCGGCGATGGTGAACTGCGCCGGCCGGCCTTCCAGCGCCAGCGCGCTGCCGAGCAGGCAGCCCTCGAGGTAGAGCCCGCCGGCGAAGCGCAGCTCGCCGCGCAGCACCACCTCCGGGCCGACCAGGGTGTCCACGGCTTCGCCGGCGCGGGTGGCGCGGTCCTTGGGGGTTCCGAAACCGAGCATCGTTCCTCCGGTCAGTCGGGCGCGGTGGCCCAGGGCAGGGTGGATTCGAGGGCGTTGCCGCCGCCGTCGAGGGTGACGCGGACGCGCTGCGGGGTGAAGCCCTCGGGCAACACGATACTGCCCTCCAGCGTCTGGAAGTAGCGGAACGAGTATTCCTGGCCGGGATCGTCGGCGGCCTGCCGCAGCCGCCCCCAGTCGAGCGTGGTCAGCACGCCTCCGGTGACCCCCTCGACGGCGAACCGCATCCGCCCGCGGGTGATGGCACCGCGGTTGAGGTTCTGGGTCAGGGTGAGGGTGTAGCGCCAGCTGCCGCCGGCCTCCGGCCGGAACTGCGCCTCGTGGACACCGAGGCCGCGGCGCTGGCCGGTGGCGCCGACCAGCCGCTCGAAGAACTGCACGTCGGCGCGCAGGGCGGCGATCTCGGCGTCGCGCTCGGCGAGGGTCTGCTGCAACTCCAGGTTGGCGGCGCGGCTGATCTGGTCCGAGCGGGCGAGGGTGGCGACCTGCTGCTTCTGCGCCTCCAACTCGGCGACGAGCGCCGCATGGCGGGCCTGCAGCTCGGCATGATCGGCGCGCAGGGCGACCACGCCGGGGCCGGCGCGGTGCTGCATCCACGCGGCCAGCAGCAGCAGGCTGAGCGGCCAGCCCAGCCACAGCGCGGCACGGCGCAGGCGCTCGCCGGGACGGCGCGGCACCACCACGAAGCCGCTGTCGTCGGATCGCAAATCGGCCACGTGCTCGGGTCCGGGGACGGGCGCCCGGTATAGCCGCGGATTTCAGCCGGGGTCAAGCCGGACGGCGCATACTGCGACGGGTTCCCCGCCCCGCGAGCCCGCCCGTGCCCGACGCCCCGCTGTTCGCCCTCGGCCTCGCCCTGGCCGGCCTGGCCGGCATCCGCGCCTACCTCACCGTCTTCGGGGTCGGGCTGGCGGCCCTGTTCGGCTGGCTGCCGGTGCCGGAAGGCCTGGAGGTGCTGACTTCGCCCTGGGTGCTGGGCACCGCCGGGGCGCTGGCGCTGGTCGAGTTCGCCGCCGACAAGATCCCCGGCGTCGATTCCGCCTGGGACCTGCTGAACACCCTGGCCCGCATCCCGGCCGGGGCCTTCCTCGCCTCGGCGGCCTTCGCCCCGCTCGGCGAATGGAGCGCGCCGGCGGCGCTGGCCGGGGGCGGGATCGCCCTCGCCACCCACACCCTCAAGTCCGGGGCGCGGCTGGCGATCAACGCCTCGCCGGAGCCGGCCTCGAACTGGATCGCCTCCGGCACCGAGGACGCGGCGGTGGTCGCCGGCATCGGGCTGGCCCTGCTGGCGCCTTTGCTGGCTGCCGGGGTGCTGCTGCTGGCGCTGGCGGCGGCCGGCTGGGGCGCCTGGCGGCTGTGGCGGCGCTGGCAGGCGCGACGGGATGTGAAAGCGTCGATTGCGTCACAAGTGTGAATTGCGGTGAACCGCCGTTGTGGGGCCCGGTGCCGCGCCGGAGAATCGGTCCCGCCCCCACCGGATACCGGATGTGTCCGTCGCCCCTGCCTCCGACGACGTTCTCGTGCCCCTGCTGCGCCGTCGTTGCCGGCAGCTGGAGCGTCGCGTGCGCAACAGCCGGCGCACCGGATGGGACATCAACCTGGTGGCGCAGCTGCGCGACGAACTCGGCCCGCTGGTGCGCGGCCTGCACGCGCTCGGCCAGCAGGCGGCGGTGGAGACCGTGCTGCAACTCGCCGACACCCTGGCCGGGCCGCTGGAGGCGCAGGCCCTGCCCGACCCGGTGCAGGGCGCGCGCCTGAGCGCCCTGCTGGAGGCCCTGATCGAGCAGCTGCCCCCGCCGACCAGCGCCGAGGCGCCGCGGCAGTGGACCGTGCTGCCGCAGCCGGCGCGCGGCGAGGCCCTGCCGATCGGCTTCTGGCGGCGCTGGGTGGACGACGCCGGCCCGCCGCTGCGGGTCCCGCCGCCGCAACGCAACAAACCGCCCGCGGGGTCTACACTCGGCGCTCCCGAACCCGCCAATGGACTGCCGACCATGACCGCGCCGCTGCGCCTCTACCTGCTCACCGACGACGGGCCGGAGGCCGCGGCACTCGCCGGCACCCTGCGGGCGCGCGGCTTCGAAGTCGATGTCCTGCAGCTGATCGACGAACTGGTCGAGCTCTCCGGCGCCCTGCCGGCCGACGTGGTGCTCATCGACCGCATGCACGCCCCGGCGATCGAGCTGATCGGCGAGGCCATGAAGCCGGTGCGCGCCCGCGCCAGCCAGCCGGTGCGGATGGTGCTGATCAGCGACACCGACGACGTGATGGCACGGCTCTCGGCGCGCCGCGCCGGGGTCGACGCGGTGCTGGTGCGCCCGCACGGCGGCGGCGACGTGGCCAACCGCCTGCTCGACCTGTTCAGCATCGCCGAGCCGTCCTACCGCGTGCTGATCGTCGAGGACGACCGCGCCCAGGCGCTGTTCGCCGAGGGCGTGCTGCGCAACGCCGGCATGCAGACCCGCATCGTGCTGGACGCGCTCGACGTGCTGGAGGCGCTCGACGCCTTCCTGCCGGACCTGATCCTGATGGACGTGCACATGCCGGTGGCGAGCGGCATCGAGCTGACCGCGCTGATCCGCGAGCGCGAACGCTTCCAGCACACCCCGATCGTGTTCCTCACCGGCGAACAGGACCAGGAAGTCCGCTTCGACGCGCTGGACGCCGGCGGCGACGACTTCCTCTCCAAGCCGATCCGCCCGAAGCACCTGATCGCCTCGGTGCAGGGGCGCATCCGCCGGCACCGCGACACCCTGCTGCCGCGCGAGGCCGAACCGGCCGCCGGCCTCGACTCCGGCATCGTCGAGCGCGGCCGCATGCTGGCGCGGATCGACCAGCTCATCACCGCCGGCAGCCCGCGTGGCGGCATCGTCTTCCTGGAGATGGAGACCATCGCCGCGCTGCGCGAGCGGCTCGGCCTCTCCCAGTTCGAGAAGCTGCACGTCGAGGCCCTGGCCCTGCTCGAACCGCTGGTCGGCGAGCGCATGCTCTGCCGCTTCGCCGACGGCGGCTTCCTGGTGCTGGACGCCAGCCTCGAACCGGAGGAACTGCTGATCTTCGCCGTGCAGCTCCGCGAGGCGCTGGTCGCCCAGGAGTTCGTGCTCGGCGAGCGCCGGGTGGTGACCCCGGCGGTGGTCGGTGCGGCACCCTTCGCCCCGGAGCTGACCGACGCCGGTGCCCTGCTCAACGCCGTCGAGAAGGTCGCGCATGGCGCGCGCAAGCGCAGCGACCGCGCCGACCTGTACCGGCCGCTGGCCGCCGAGGAAGCGGCCCGCCAGGCCGCCCTGCTCGACGACATGCGCCAGGCCATGGCGCAGGGCCGGCTGTCGCTGCTCTACCAGCCGATCGTGGCGGTCGCCGGCGGCGAGGACAGCCGCTACCAGACCCTGCTCCGGCTCGATACCAGCCACGGCGCCCGCCTCACCGCCTCCGAGGTGGTGCCGGCCGCCGAGCGTTCCGGCTTCATCGTCGAGATCGACCGCTGGGTGATGCGCGAGGCGATCGCCCGCATCGCCGCCAGCCGGCGTGGCGGCGACAGCGGCACGGTGCTGTTCGTCACGCAGTCGCCTTACACCCTGGCGCACGGCGGCCAGGCCGAGTGGCTGCGCGGCGAACTGCGCGCGCTGGAGGTGCCGGGCAGCGCGCTGGTCATCGAGCTGCGCCTCGCCGACGGCTTCGTCCACACCGGCACGCTGCGCGAGTTCTGCTCGGCGATGGTGACCGACGGCGTGCAGTTCTGCCTGTCGCAGTTCGCGCCCGGCGCGGAGATCGACTCCCTGCTGGAGCAGTTGCCGCTGTCGCTGGTCAAGCTCGCCGCCACCTACTCCACCGGCGCGCTCTCGGCGGTCGTCCGCGACGAGCTCAAGATGCTGATCGACCGCGCCCACCGCCGCGGCCTGCAGGTGATCGGCCACGGCGTCGAGGACCCGCAGGCCGCCGCCACCCTGTGGATGAGCGGCGTCGACTTCGTGCAGGGCAATCTGGTCCAGCGTGCCAACGACACGCTGGACTTCGACTTCCACCAGGCGATCCTCTGACGTGCTGCCGCCGCGCATCCCGAACCGACTGCTGGCCGGCTGGCTGATGCTCGCCGGCGCCGGCGGCCTGCTGCTGGCCCTGCTGCTCGGCCTGCTGCCGGGCACCGGCACCGGCGCGGTGGTCGCCGCCGCCGCCGTGCTCACCCTCGGCGCCGCGCTCTCGGTGCCGGGCGGCCTGCGCCAGGCCCGCGAACTGCAGGCCGAGAACCAGCGCCTCGCCAGCGAGAACCAGCGCATGGTCGGGACCCTGCAGCAGGAGCTGGAGCGCCACCGCCGGCTGGAAGCCGAGCTGAAGGACGCCAAGAAGCTGACCGAGTCGGCGATGATGGCCAAGGGCGAGTTCCTCGCCACCATGAGCCACGAGATCCGCACCCCGCTCAACGGCATCCTGCCGGTGCTGGACATGCTGCTCTCGGCCAAGCTCAGCCCCGAGCAGGCCGACCTGCTGCGCACCGCCCACGGCTCGGCCAAGGCGATGCTGCGGATCGTCGACGACATCCTCGACTACTCCAAGCTCGAGGCCAACCGGGTCGAGCTGGAGACCACCGCCTTCAACCTGCGCGAGCTGGCCGAATCGGTGGTCCGGCTGATGAGCAAGCAGGCCGAGACCAAGGGCCTGCTGCTGCACCTGGAGATCGACCCGACGGTGCGACTGCCGGTGCGTGGCGACCCGACCCGCCTGCGCCAGGTGCTGACCAACCTGGTCAGCAACGCCATCAAGTTCACCGACCGCGGCCGCGTCACCCTGCGCATCCTCAAGCAGGGCGAGGACCGCTTGCACCATCCGCTGCGCTTCGAGGTGGTCGACACCGGCATCGGCATCGCCCCGCAGAAGCTCTCGCAACTGTTCACCGCCTTCTCGCAGGCCGACGCCTCGACCACCCGCATGTACGGCGGCACCGGCCTCGGCCTTGTCATCTGCAAGCGCATCGTCACCCTGATGGGCGGGCGCATCGGCGTCGAGAGCACGCCCGGGCAAGGCTCGCGCTTCTGGTTCGAGGCGCCGCTGCTGAAGGCGGTGGGCGACCTGCCGGCGGCCCGCGCCGACCTCGCCGGCACCCGCGCGCTGCTGATGACCCCGGACAGCGCCCAGCGCGAACGGCTGGCCGGCGCGATGCAGCAGTGGGGCCTGCGCCTCGCCTACGCCGGCTCACCGGCCGAGGCCCTGCAGATGCTGCGCTCGGCCGCGAGCCGCGGCAGCGGGGCCGGCATCGAACTGCTGGTCGCCGACCTGCGCGACGGCGCCTCCGCCGCCCTGGTGCTGCAGCGCGCGCTGGCGCGTTCGCCCGAGTTGCAGGGCCTCGGCATCGTCTTCCTCGTCGCCGGCGAAGCACCGGCCCTCGAGACCGGCACGCTGCGCAACGTCGCCGTGCTGCGCCGCGAGGCCGCCAGCGCCGACCTGCGCGCGGCGCTGGCCGGCCTGCTGATCCCGGCCGACCCGGAGCCGCTGCCGGCCGCCGAGACCGCCGAAGGGGCCTACGCACTGGCCGACGATGCCACCATCGACACCCTGGCGCGGCTGCCGCAGGGCAGCAGCGTCGGCGCCTTCGCCGAAGCCGCCATCGGCCGCCGCGCCCGCGTGCTGCTGGTCGAGGACAACCCGGTCAACCTGCTGGTGGCGCAGAAACTGATCGGCCAGATGGACCTGATCTGCGAGTCCGCCGGCGACGGCGAGCGGGCGCTGGAACGGATGGCCGCCGGCAACCTCGACCTCGTGCTGATGGACTGCCAGATGCCGGTCAAGGACGGCTACAGCGCCACCCGCGACTGGCGCCAGTACGAGGCCGCCCACGGCCTGCCGCGGCTGCCGATCATCGCCATGACGGCGAACGCCATGGTCGGCGACCGGCAGAAGTGCATCGACGCCGGGATGGACGACTACATCTCCAAGCCGGTCGATCGCAGCCAGCTGGAGGACATGCTGCGGCGCTGGCTGCAGCGCGGCGCGGCGGCCCGCCGCGAGCGGGTGGCCCCACGCCCGGCGACACCGCCGTCGCCCCCCTCCGGGCCGGCACCGGTCATCCCGGCGCTGGCCGGCCGGCCGCGCGCAAGCGCGCCCTCGCAGGCGGCTTCGTCGCCGGAGGCCCGCGTCATCCCGGATGGTCGCATCGGCGCGGAGCGTCGCGAGGAACCGGCCGCGGCGGCGGCGCCGGCGCCGGTGGTGCTCGACGAGAGCGTGCTCGCGGAACTGCGCGAGGTGATGGGCAACGAGTTCGACAACCTGGTGCAGATGTTCCTGGCCGATGCCGCGCGCTACATCGCCGCGCTGGAGGAAGCCGCCAGCGCCAACGACCTCGAACGCATGATCGGCCCGGCCCACACCCTGAAATCCTCCAGCGCCAACCTCGGCGCGATGGCGGTCTCGGCGGCGGCGCGGCGGATCGAGACCGCCGCCCGCGAGGGCGTGCTGCCGCGCCCGGCAGTGGCCGTCGCCGTGCTGGAAGCCGAGTTCCAGCGCGCCAGCGAATCGCTGCGCCGGCTGGTGGTCTGATCAGTCCTTCGCCAGCATGGCCTGCAGGTAGGGGCCTTCGCCGAGCCGGGCGATCAGGGCGAGCTGGGTCTCGACGAAATCGATGTGCTCCTCCTCGGAGGCGAGGATCTTGGCGAACAGGTCGCGGCTGACGTAGTCACCGACCTGCTCGGCATGGGCGATGCCGGCCTTGAGGTCGGCGACGCCGATCTGCTCCAGCTTGAGGTCGCACTCGAAGATCTCCTTCGGCGTCTCGCCGATCAGGATCTTGCCGAGGTTCTGCAGGTTGGGCAGGCCGTCGAGGAAGAGGATGCGCTCGATCACCCAGTCGGCGTGCTTCATCTCGTCGATCGACTCCTTGTACTCGTGCTCGCCGAGTTCCTTGAAGCCCCAGTTCTTCAGCATGCGGGCATGCAGGAAGTACTGGTTGATCGCCGTGAGTTCGTTGAACAGCACCTTGTTGAGGTGCTGGATGACCTGCGGGTCGCCTTTCATGGGGTGGTGCTCCTGGTCCGGGGTTCGGAGCAGGATAGCGGGCACGGGCGCGCCGTGGCGGAACGCGAACGTGTCGCCGAATCGCTTGTAGGCCGGGCCTCAGGCCACCATCGGCAGGCCCAAGGCGCGCGACTTCGACTGCGCGATGGCCTCTTCCGCGTACTCGCGGCAGCAGCCGCAGGTGCTGCCGCAGCCGGTGCGGGCGGCGAGCGCGTCGAGGTCGTCGCAACCCTCCTCGACGGCACGCTGGATGTCGCGGTCGGTGACTCCGTTGCAGACACAGACGTACATGGGGATGCGCAACGCAATACGAATTGTTCGCATTGCACACCTTCGCCGGGCCGTCGTCAAGTGCCCCGGGGTGACCCCAGGCCTTGGGGCCGCCTCGGCCTCGGCGAAGTCGATGGTCATGGCCGGCTGGCTGGCTGGCTCAGCAGCAGCTCAACGACGGCACTCTTGTCTGGCCATCGCCCGACGGTCCTCGTCCGACAGCCCCATGAACGGCTGTGGTAGGCTCCAAGCGCTGATGACCGTGACGACCGGAAAGCCGCCAGGCCGGTCCCGTGAACCTCTCGGGTTCATAGATGCGGATGTGGCGCACCGCCTCGGCCATCACAGTTCTCCTTCGTGGTAGTGTCGTGTGGGCTCGGTAGAGGCCGCTCAGGTAAAGGCAGGGCCATTGCCCGCTTGCGGGTTCGAATCCCGCCCCGGCCCCGTTTCATTCCCAACGAGTCATTGCGCGGGCTCCGAACTTGGCGTAGCGTTCGTCCTACGGCCGGTAGGACCCCGCTCAGGTAGAGGGGAGGCGACCCGCAAGGGCGCTGCGGACCGCGGGTTCGAATCCCGCCCCGGCCGTACCTTTTTCACGGCATCGTCCCCCGCAGCAAGCGCGCCGCCGCGCCGACGTGGTGGGCCCGCTCGGCGGCCCTGGCGTTCAGGGAGCGCGCAGGCTCTCGCCGCGGCGCCGCGGGACCGGCAGCGGGAAGCCCGGCTCCGGGATCGCCCCGGGGCCGGCGAGGTTGCGGGCCGCCGGGGCGACGTGCTGCAGGGCGCGGGTGTAGACCTCGCGCTTGAAGGCGACGACGTGCTCGACCGGGTACCAGTAGTCCACCCAGCGGAAACGGTCGAACTCCGGGCGGGCGTTGAGGTCGAGCCGCAGGTTCGACTCGCAGGCGAGCAGGCGCAGCAGGAACCAGACCTGCTTCTGGCCGATGCAGCGCGGCTTCTCGCCGGGCCGGATGCAGCGCGAGGGCAGGCGGTAGCGCAGCCAGCCCGGCGTCGAGTGCAGCAGTTCGACGTGCTCGGGCAGCAGGCCGACTTCCTCGCGCAGCTCGCGGTACATGGCCTCGAGCGGCGTCTCGTCGCTGTTCATGCCGCCCTGCGGGAACTGCCAGCCGTCGCGATGCACGCGACGGGCCCAGAACAGGCGGCCGTCGTCGCGCATCAGGATGATGCCGACATTGGGGCGGTAACCGTCCGGATCGATCACCGTACGGGCTCCAAATTCACTGGGACCACCATGCCACAGCGGTGCGAGCCACCTCAAGCCGCCGGCACGCGCACATGGCCTTCCATCAGCACGCGGGCGCTGCGGCTCATCCGCGCGCGGCGCACCACCCAGCGGCCATCGACCGGTTCGGTCGCGGCACCGACCCGCATCGTGCCGCTCGGATGGCCGAAGGTGACGGCCTCGCGCACACCGCCCCCCGCCGCCTCGTTGACCAGGGTGCCGGGGACGGCGGCCGCCGCGGCGATCGCCACCGAGGCCGTGCCCATCATCGCGTGGTGCAGCTTGCCCATCGACAACGCGCGCACCACGAGGTCGATCTCGGACGCCCGCACCGGCTTGCCGCTGCTGGCGAGGTAATCGGCGGCCGGGGCCACGAAGGCGATCTTCGGCGTGTGCTGGCGCTTGGCCGCTTCTTCCGGTGTCCTGATCAGGCCCATGCGCAGCGCGCCGGCCACGCGGAGGGCCTCGAACATCGCGAGCTTTTCGCGGCTTTCGTTGATGGCCGGCTGCAGCTCGGTGCCGGTGAGGCCGACATCCGCCGCGCGCACGAACACGGTGGGGATGCCGGCGCTGACCATCGTCGCCTGCACGCGGCCGAGACCCGGCACGTCCAGCGTGTCCACCAGGTTCCCGGTGGGGAACAGGCCGGCCGACGACGGCGCGTTGCCCGCATCGCCCGCGTCCCCCTCGTCCACCGGGTCGAGGAACTCCAGCGCGATCTCGGCACTCGGGAACGCCACGCCATCGAGCTCGAAATCGCCGTCCTCCTGCACCGCGCCGTCGGCGATGGGCACGTGGGCGAGGATCGTCTTGCCGATGTTGGCCTGCCAGATGCGCACCGTGCAGACCCCGTCCCGCGGGATGCGCTCGGGCGCAAGGAAGCCGTTGGCGATGGCGAAGGGCCCGACGGCACTCGAGAGGTTGCCGCAGTTGCCGCTCCAGTCGACGAAGGCGCGGTCGATGCTCACCTGCCCGTAGAGGTAGTCGACATCGTGGCCCGGCTGCGTGGCCGGCCCGACGATCACGCACTTGCTGGTGCTGCTGGTGGCCCCACCCATGCCGTCGGTGTGCTTGCCGTAGGGGTCGGGCGAGCCGATCACGCGCAGCAGCAGCGCGTCGCGGGCGGGGCCGGGGACCTGCGCAGCCACAGGCAGGTCGGCGAGGCGGAAGAACACGCCCTTGCTGGTGCCGCCGCGCATGTAGGTGGCGGGGATGCGGAGTTGGGGGGGGAAGCGCATGGCCGCAAGCTCAGTGGATGTTGGGATAGGCGATATCTGTCGGCAGGACAAACTGGGCATGTGCTGGCACGTCAACAACGACGGCACCGGGAATCAAGCGCTGCACCACCAGATCCAGCGGTCGCTTCCAGTCGCCATAGCCGTATTTTCGCCCCGGTACTGCAAAGGACGGATGCCGGTACAGGCCTTGCCATTGCCCCCCCGCCGCTTCCGGCAGTGAGCGATTGCAGGAGGCGAAGTGATGCCAGGCCATGCTCTTGAACTGGTTCATGGAGGCCAGCACGCTGCGATCCGCCGTTTTCGCCATGTGCGGGAAGCTCGCCCACGCAGCGATTTCGGCCGCTGGCCCGGGCAGGGTTTCGGCGATGCCGTAATGGCGGAACAGCACCCTGAGCTGGTATGCGGCGTGCTCGTGCAGCTTCCGCAGCTCGGCCGCTCGGCCGGGGAGCACCAGCCCTGCGCCGGTGGCCACGTTCAGGGCCAGCAGAAAGGGCTCCCGATCGATGAAATCAATATCGGCATACCACTCGCCCAGAGGATTGACCGCTGGCGGCGGCTCGGGAGGCTTCGCCGGCTGGCGCAGACGTTTGAGCAGTTTGACCGTGCAGCGCAGGACAATCATCACACCCCCGCAGACGAAACAGCGGCGCGGATCATGCCCCAGTCGCGCGCCTTGGGCATGACGAAACGGTAGCGGTGGCCGGCGCGTCTCGCCCAGAGTTCCCCGATGCGGCGCTTCTCCACCTGGTCCGGCTGGTCGTAGCGATCGGCACCCTTGTACTCGACGACGAGGATGCGACCATCCGTCATGCGGACGAGGAAGTCGGGGTAGAAGCGATGCTTCGAGGTCGGCAGCGAGAACGCGCCGGGCTTGCGCTCGACGTTGCGCACCCAGTTCTTGACGCCCACCAGCCGGTTGGCGATGAAGTATGCGCACTCGAACTCCTCGCCCCCATCCTTCAGATTCCCGATTTGCGGGAAGAAATGCTTTGGCAGCGCCATGAAGCCGTTGTACTGCCAGTCCCAGGCGTAGCGGCCGGCCTGGAACACGCACTGGAGGCGATCGGTGGCGGAAAGTCGTGTCTCGTCATCGAGCAGGGCGAGGAAGCGCTGGCGATGGCCGCGGGCACGGGCGACCGCGATCCGCGCCGCCAGTGCGTCGGAAAGCCGGGATTTGCGGTAGACCAGCGCCTCGACCGGCAGCTTCCGATCCTCCATGAGGAAACGCAGCGCCGCCGAAAGCCACGCGGCCAGTTCCTCGGGATCGAGGTCCGGTGCCGACAAGCGGCGCTCCAGCGTCCATTGCAGGCTCTCCAGGCTCGCGGGTTCCCTCAAGTTGAACAGCCCGAGTTGCACGTCCAAGCGCTCCAGGGGATCGAGGCGAAGCTTCCCCGCCTCGCCGAGGCCCAGTCGGGCACGCTGCATCGTTTCCACTTCGAGCGGAAAGGCGGCCGCGTCCAAGCGGGCATCGACCTCCGCGAGGGCGAGCGTCCCCTCCAGCGGTGGCGCGCTCCCGAGTTCGCACACCCAGTCGCCCTGCTGCCACGCCAGCAGCGGCAGGGCGAAGGACTCACCGCGCTCCGAGGGCGTCGGGATCGGAACCCCGATGGGCGCAGCGAGCCTTGTGAAGGCCTGCTCGATCGCCTCGCGTGCCGAATCACTCGGGGCGACACTCTTGAGGGCCTGCTGGTCGCGCTCGCTCCATTCGCCGCGAAGCGTGAAGCTGCCGGTTTCCGGCGACAGCTCGACGCGGCTTTCGAAACGCTTCCGGGTGGCTTCCGGCAAGGCCGAGAAATCCGGCAGCACCAAGCGCCCCTCCTCGACCGGCAGCGGCAGGGTGACGCTGGCCTGCCGGCGGAACAGGTCGTCCGCTGCCGTGCCGCTGCTCGTGCGGACGAGTTCGTTCACGTCCTGCCGCTCGAAACCCGACTGCACGAGGCCATCGCGCAGCGTGGCCGCGACTTCCGCGAGGTGGTCCGAGACCGCGAACGCATAGGCCTGGTTGAGCGCCGCACGGGTCTTCCGGGTCACTCGCGGCATCCGCAGCACGCGGCCGAGGATCTGCTCCAGCGCCATCGGCGTGCTGCTGCCCCGGAAACTCAGCAGCACATAGGCGGCCGGCCAGTCCCAGCCTTCGCGCAGCTTGTCGGCGGTGATGACGAAGCGCAGCACCGCCGGATCGGCCGTGCTCAATTCGTCGATACCGCTGGCCGAGCGCGCGATCTGCCCCTCAGGCACGCCGAACTGCTCGATCAGCGCGGCTCGCACGCGATCCACCGTCATCGCGTCCGGGTTGTCCTGCTGCTGGCGCTCGGCCTGCAGCAGCATGATCGGACGCAGCGGCTCGCCGGTGGCGATGCGCTCGGCATCGGCATCGGCCTGCAGGGCATCGAGCCTGGCGATCGCTTCGCGCAGGGCGATGCGCCAGTCCCCATGCACCGCCATCTCGATCGGCAACTTGATCATGTCCTCGCCCTGCAGGGTCGAGGCCGAGATCGACACCAGCACGTTCGAGGGCTGGTGCAGGCGGTCGGGCGTGGCCGTCATTTCCAGCACGGCGCAGGGCTTGAGCCGCGCCAGGGTGTCGAAGGCCAGCGCCGTGCCCTGGTTGTGCGCCTCGTCCACCACGATGAAGGGTCGCCGCAGCGCCAGCGCCTCGGCCAGCGACCAGCCGCCACCTTCGATGCCGCGGAAATGGTCCATCAGGGCGCCATTGGGCTTGTAGACCGAAAGCCGCTCGATATCGGCCTGCTTGAAGGCCTGCATCGTCGCCACGAGGATCGTGTCGTGGCTGTCGAGCACGGCCGGCGACACGGACAGCGCCTCGTCGAGGTCGAGCACCGCGACCTCCCCCAGCAGGGCGCGCAGCTCGTCGTGGAGCAATTCGCCGGGCGTGCGCAGGGCTTTCAGCGTCTGCACCCGGATCGGGTCGGTCGGCACCAGCCAGATCGTGAGGGTGTTGCCGCCGCCCAGGAAGCTCCGCTTCAGCCGGGCGATGGCGTGTCCGCCGATCAGGGTCTTGCCGCCGCCGGTGGGGACGCGCAAGCACACCACCGGCACGTCGTCTTCGGCCAGCGGTGCCGGGGCGTGGTAGGGCAAGCGGACCTTGAAGGTCTCCAGCGTGCAGGCTTCGAAGGCGCGGCGACTGGCCTCGCGGCTGCCCGGCTGGGCTTCCGCCTCCTGCCGCCAGCGGCGCAGGAAATCCTCGAAGCGATCGAGCACCTCGCCTTGGTAGTTCTTGAGCTTCATGCGTTCTTGTCCTTCGAACTCGATCGGCGCTTGGCCGCGGCGGAGGATCGGGCCTTGGCCTTGGGTAGAGCCTTCGCCACGGCCTCGAAGGCTTTCTCCGCCGGCGACGGCAGCGCCGCCTGCTGCTGGCGATGCAGGGTGTACTGCCGTTCGGCGTGGATCAGCGCCGACTCGTGGCTCACCGAGCCGGCATGGGTCAGCACCTCGCGCCCACCAAGCTTCAGGAAATCGTCCAGCTTGGCGACCCAGTCGGCCATGGTCATGGCACGGCGGTTCAGCGCCTGCAGCTCGGCGAACTCGAGGTAGGCGCTGACGATGCGGTTGAGTGCCTCCAGCTCGTCGGCATCGAGGTAGTTCTTGGCGATGCCCACGTCCTGCTTGCGCGGCGCGCTGCCGCTCCACGCCGTCAGGCCCATGTGCGGGCGGGAGGCATCGGCACGCGCCTTCACCACTTCCGCCGCCGTATGGCCGTGCGCCGCGAAGTGCATCTTGTTCTGCACCGTCTGGAAGAAGCGCTGGCTGGCCTCCGCCGAAGGGTCGTAATCGATGCTGGTGGCGTAGATGTCCAACACCTTGCGCCAGAACATCCGCTCCGAGGAGCGGATGTCGCGGATGCGCGCCAGCAGTTCTTCGAAGTAGCCATCATCCGGGCCGCGCTTGAGCCGCTCGTCGTCCATGGCGAAACCCTTGACGAGGTACTCCGACAGCCGCTCGCTGGCCCACTGGCGGAACTGCGTGCCGCGCGCGGAACGCACCCGGTAGCCCACCGCCAGAATCGCCGCCAGCGCGTAGTGATCCACCAGCCGGCGGACCTCGCGCCTGCCTTCGGCTTGAACCGTCCGGAATTTCCGGACAGTTCGTTCAGGTTCAAGCTCGCCCTCGTCGTAGATGCCCCGCAAGTGTTCGCTGACGGTCTTGACGGACACGTCGTACAGCGCCGCGATCTGCCGCTGCGACAGCCAGACCGAATCGCCGCTCAGGCGAACTTCCAGCCGGGTGCGCTCGTCCTCGCCGCGGTAGAGCAACAGTTCGGACGGCGGCGGCGTTTCGTCGCTCACGGCGCCACCCGCAGCTGGTAGGGCAACTGCTTGAAGACGATGCCCAGCGCGCGCAGGCGCTCCGCACCGATGGCGCAGCGCGCGCCGTAGACGACGCGCGGACCGTCGTACGCGGGCAGGTGCTCCAGCAGCGGCGTGGTCAGTACATTGCCGCCGTCGATGCTGCGGTCTTTCAGGATGCCGTTGTAGAGCAGGTACACCGCGCGGCCTTCGTGCACGCCGAGCAGCGGGCTCTCGGTGTCGGCGGCCCTGCGGCTGGCGCGGGCGGCGGGCAGGCCCATGCCGGTTTCCATGAACCAGACAAAGCGGGCCAGTTCGGCGAAGCGCACTTCATTGTTGATGTGGCCGCGGGCGTCGAACAGCGGCTTGCCCAGCGTGCAGAATTGGAAGCCGCCGCCGAGGCCGGGCACGGCCTCGCCCTTGGCATTGGTGTAGCCCTGCGCGACGCGCCGGACGCGCTCGGCGGTGACGTTACGGGCGATGCCTTCGTCCATCTCGACCAGGATGAAGCGGCGCTTGCCGCCGTCCTCGGCGTTTTGCTTCAGCACCGCATGGGCGGTGGTGCCGGAGCCGGCGAAGCTGTCGAGCACGATGGCATCTTTCTCGTGCTTGGTAGCGGCCGTTACGAGGAACTCGATCAATGTGTGGGGCTTCGAAAACGGGAATACGGTCCCCATCTCTCTGCGGAAGATGGAAGTCAGCTCCGCGCTCGCATCTTCGTTTGTGCCAATCCCGTTAGCGGGAAGTAGCAGCGTACTTGGTGTCTTGGTCTTCTCTGCCTGATCGTGTCGTCCGGCGTTGAGTCCAAAATTCTTCGAGAGCTCGATCGTCGATCCGGCAGCAAGCTCGTCATCGACGGTAGCCTGAGTCCAAACGAACCTCCCCTCGACAATGAGTGGTGTCGTAATCACGCCCGAGGAAATCTCGAAACCTTTCAAGAAGTCAAGCCCCGTCCCCTCCTTCCCACGGAATCCGGCTTCGTAGGTGCCATCTGGAAGCCTGGTGAGCACTTTCCCAGCGGGAAACTCAAGCTTCTTGATCTTGTTCGTACGCTTTACAAGCGGCTGAAGCTTCTCTGCGTAAGCATCTTCGCCATAAAGACTGGGAACACCTGCCTTCGTTCGCGAGTAACAGACGACAAACTCAGACATCTTCCTCACGTGTGCATCCAGATGGCTTCCCTTCTTCTTTCGTTGCCAAGTAAAGATGCCTAACCGATTCGAGTGGCCGAAGATCTCCGCCATCAGAACTTCAAGAGAGCCAATCTCGAAGTCATCGATCGACACAAAGATGACGCCATCCTCGCGCAGGAACTGCCTCAGCAGCACCAGCCGCGGGTACATCATGCACAGCCAGCGGTCGTGGCGGTCCAGGGTCTCGCCTTCCTTGCCGACCACTTCGCCGAGCCAGCGGCGGATCTCCGGGCTGTTGACGTTGTCGTTGTAGACCCAGCCCTCGTTGCCGGTGTTGTAGGGCGGGTCGATGTAGATGCACTTCACCTGGCCGGCGTAGCGCGGCAACAGCGCCTTCAGCGCCAGCAGGTTGTCGCCTTGGACGATCAGGTTGCCGCTGTCGCCGCCCCGGTCGGTGCCGCTGCCGCAGGACAGCGCCGGCACCGGCTCCAGCAGGCGGAACGGCACCTCGGCGTGGTGCCGGACCACGGCATCCTTTCCAATCCAGTGCAGGCTCGGCATCCGCGGCGTCTTCCTCGGTTTCGCAAGGGCAGCGGCCATTGTCGCCGATTCCGCCGCGGCGGTCGGCAGCCGGCGGCCTACAATGCCGGCATGGCCCATCTCGAACTCGCCCTGCGCTGCCGTGCCGCCGAGGAGGCGCGCTACAGCCGCGCGCTCACCGATGTCGGCGCGATCAGCGTCACCCTGCTCGATCCACGGGCCGACACCGGCGACGAGCAGGCCATCCTCGAACCCGGCGTCGGCGAGATGCCGCTCTGGCCGGACTGCCTGGTGGTGGCGCTGTTCCCGGCCGCCACCCCGCGGGAGGCCCTGCTGGCGGCGCTGGAGGCCGCCGACCCGGGGCTGGCGCTGGCCTCGGCCTCGTTCCGCGAGGTGGCCGAGCAGGACTGGGTGCGGGCCTGGATCGACCAGTTCCAGCCGATGCGCTTCGGCCACCGCACCTGGATCGTGCCTTGGGACCACGCCCTGCCGGCCGCCGCCGACGCGCCCGGCATGGCGGTGCTGCGGCTCGACCCCGGCCTCGCCTTCGGCTCCGGTACCCACGCCACCACGGCGCTCTGCCTCGAATGGCTGGACGGCCTCGACCTCGAAGGGGCCGACGTGCTGGATTTCGGCTGCGGCAGCGGCATCCTGGCGCTGGCCGCCTTGAAGCTGGGTGCTACGCGGGCCATCGGCATCGACAACGACCCGCAGGCCCTCCTTGCCAGCGCCGACAACGCCGCCCGCAACGGCCTCGCCGGGCGCTTCGCCGTGCACCTGCCGGCGGAGGCACCGCCCGGCCGCCATCCGGTGGTGCTGGCCAACATCCTCGCCAGCGCCCTCGATGCGCTCGCCGGGACGCTGGCGGAGCGCACCGCGCCGGGCGGGCGGATCGCGCTCTCCGGCATCCTCCGAGGCCAGGAGGATGCCCTGCTGGCGCGCTATGCGCCGTGGTTCGACGAACTGGCCGTGGCCGAGCGCGAGGGTTGGGTGCGGATCAGCGGCCGCCGCCGCACTTGAGGCCGCTACACTCGAGCGCGCCATGGCCCGCCCGCTGCCCCGTTTCGTCCGCCCGCCACCGGGCACCGCCCCGCTCGGCCGCGCCGCCCGCTGGCGGCTCGGCGCCGGCCTCGCATTGCTCGGCCTGCTGCTGCCGGTGCAGGTGCTGTTCGCCGACCGCGCCCGGCTGGCCGCCGACCCGGACTGGCGGCCCTGGCTGGAGGCCGCCTGCGGCCGGCTCGGCTGCACCCTGCCGCCCTGGCGCGAGCCGGCGGCCTTCGTGGTGCTGAGCCGCGAGATCCAGCCGCACCCCAGCGCCCCGCAGGCCCTGCTGGTGACCGCCAGTTTCCGCAACGACGCCCGCTGGCCACAGGCCTGGCCGGTGCTGGAACTGGCCTTGAGCGACCTCGACGGCCAGACCATCGGCCTGCGCCGCTTCCGGCCGTCCGAGTACCTGGGTGGCACGCCCTCGCGGCCGACCCTGGCCCCGGGCCAGAGCGCCTCGCTGGCGCTGGAGATCGTCGACCCCGGCAACCGCGCGGTGGCCTTCGAGTTCGATTTCCATTGACCGAAAGTCGGGCTCGCGCCCGGGCCGGAATTGCGGCAGACTCCCCCTCCCCCGTCCTCGTCGCTCGACCGACGGGCCTGATCCAGGGGTTCCTCGTGAATGCACTGCCCGCCCGTGTCGAGGGGACGCCCGGCACCGTGACCGCCCTGCGCGATGCGGTGGCCCGCGCCACTCGCCGCTACCTCAACGATCGCGGCGCCTGCGAGGCCGATTCGCTGTACGCCCTGATGCTGTCGGAGATGGAGACCGGGCTGCTGACCGAGACCCTGAAGCACTGCGAGGGCAACCAGAGCCGCGCCGCGGCGGTGCTCGGCATCAACCGCGCCACCCTGCGCAAGAAGCTCGAGGCGCTCGGGCTGCTGCCCTGAGGGCACCCGTATACTCCGCGCTCCCCGCCCGCACCGGGCCTCGAAGGGAGTGCGTATGCCCGAGCACCGCCAGCCCGTCCGCCGGGCCCTGCTGTCCGTTTCCGACAAGACCGGCCTGCTGCCGCTGGCACGGGCACTGGCCGCGAAGGGCGTGGTGCTGCTCTCCACCGGCGGCACGGCCAAGGCCCTGCGCGAGGCCGGGCTCGACGTGACCGACGTCTCGTCGGTCACCGGCTTCCCCGAGATCATGGACGGCCGCGTCAAGACCCTGCATCCCAAGGTGCACGGCGGCCTGCTCGGCCGCGCCGGCACCGATGACACGGTGATGGCCGAGCACGGCATCGAGGCGATCGATCTGCTGGTGGTGAACCTGTACCCGTTCGAAGCCACCGTCGCGAAGCCGGATTGCACGTACGAGGATGCGGTCGAGAACATCGACATCGGCGGCCCGGCCATGCTGCGCGCAGCGGCGAAGAACCACGCCCGCGTCGCCGTGCTGACCGACCCGGCCGACTACGACGGCTTTCTCGACGCGCTCCACGCCGGCGGCAGCACCGCCGCGCAGCGCCGCGGCTGGGCGGCCAAGGGCTACGCCCACACCGCGCGCTACGACGGCCGGGTCAGCATGTGGCTCTCGGCGCGCGTCGCGGACGAGACCCAAGCCGCCGAGTGGCCGTCCACCCTGCACCTGCCCTTCGAGCTGGCGCAGGCGCTGCGCTACGGCGAGAACCCGCACCAGCGCGGCGCGCTCTACGTCGAGCGCGGCGCACCGACGGGCATCGTCGCCACCGCAAGGATCCTGCAGGGCAAGGAGCTCAGCTACAACAACCTCGCCGACGCCGACGCCGCGCTGGAATGCGTCAAGCAGTTCCAGCAGCCAGCCTGCGTGATCGTCAAGCACGCCAACCCCTGCGGCGTGGCCGTGGCGCAGGATGTGTTCGCTGCCTACGACCGCGCCTACGCCACCGACCCGACCTCGGCCTTCGGCGGCATCCTCGCCTTCAACCGCCCGCTCGATGCCGGCACCGCCGAGGAGATCCTCAAGCGCCAGTTCGTCGAGGTGGTGATCGCACCGGTGGTCAGCGACGAAGCCGTCGCCGTGTTCGCGAAGAAGCCGAACCTGCGCGTGCTGGCCTGCGGCGCGCTCGATCCGCCCGCCGCCGGGCTCGACTACCAGCGCATCGCCGGCGGCCTCCTGGTGCAGGACGCCGACGTCATGCCCTGGGCCGCGGGCGATGGCCGCATCGTCACCAAGCGCGAACCCTCGCCGGAGGAAATGGCCGACCTCGTGTTCGCCTGGACCGTGGCGATGTACGTGAAGTCGAACGCCATCGTCTACGCCCGCGATGCGCGGACGGTGGGCATCGGTGCCGGCCAGATGAGCCGCGTGATCAGCGCAAAGATCGCCGCCCTCAAGGCCGAGGAAGCCGGGTTGGAGGTGCCGGGCGCGGTGATGGCCTCGGACGCCTTCTTCCCGTTCCGCGATGGCATCGACGCGGCGGCGAAGGCCGGCATCCGCGCCGTGATCCAGCCCGGCGGTTCGATGCGCGATGCGGAGGTGATCGCCGCCGCCGACGAGCACGGCATGGCGATGGTGTTCACCGGCACCCGCCATTTCCGGCATTGAGGGCCTGCACATGAAAGTGCTGGTGATCGGCAACGGCGGCCGCGAACACGCGCTGGCCTGGAAGCTTGCGCAGTCGGCCCGCGTCAGCGAAGTCCTGGTCGCGCCCGGCAACTCCGGTACCGCCACCGAGCCGAAGTGCCGAAACGTCAACGTCAAGGCCACCGACCTCGACGGCCTGCTGGCCCTCGCGCAGCGTGAGGGCGTGGCGCTGACCGTGGTCGGCCCCGAGGCACCGCTGGTGGCCGGTGTGGTCGACCGCTTCCGCGCCGCCGGGCAACGCATCTTCGGCCCCACGGCGAAGGCCGCGCAGCTCGAGGGCAGCAAGGCCTTCGCCAAGGACTTTTTGCGCCGCCACGGCATCCCGACCGCGGGCTACGAGGTGTTCACCGAGGTGGAGGCCGCCATCGCCTACATCCGCGCCCGCACCACCGCGCTCAACGACACCCGGATCGTGGTGAAGGCCGACGGCCTCGCCGCCGGCAAGGGCGTGATCGTCGCCATGAGCGTGGCCGAGGCCGAGGACAGCGTGCGCGACATGCTGGCCGGCAACGCCTTCGGCAGCGCCGGCTCGCGCGTCGTGATCGAGGACTTCCTCGACGGCGAGGAGGCCAGCTTCATCTCGATGGTGGACGGCGCGCACGCGCTGCCGATGGCCACCTCGCAGGACCACAAGCGCGTCGGCGACGGCGACACCGGCCCCAACACCGGCGGCATGGGTGCCTACTCACCGGCTCCGGTGGTGACCCCCGAAGTGCACGCGCGGGTGATGCGCGAGGTGGTCGAACCCACCGTGCGCGGCATGGCCGCGGACGGCATCCCCTTCACCGGCTTCCTCTACGCCGGCCTGATGATCGACGCGAGCGGCGCGCCCAAGGTCATCGAGTTCAACGTCCGCTTCGGCGACCCGGAAACCCAGCCGGTGATGCTGCGGCTCGACTCCGACCTCGTCGATCTGGTCGAGGCCGCCCTCGACGGCCGGCTCGATACCGTGGAAGCGCGCTGGTCGCCGGAGCCCGCCCTCGGCGTGGTGATGGCGGCGAAGCCTTATCCCGAGACGCCAATCACCGGTGACGTGATCCACGGCCTCGACGCCGTGCCGGCCTTCGCCAAAGTCTTCCATGCCGGCGCCACGCTGGACGGCGGCGTGGTGAGGACCAGCGGCGGCCGCGTGCTCTGCGTCTGCGCCAAAGGCGTCGACATCCGCGAGGCGCAGCGCAAGGCCTACGAGGCCGTGGCGACGATCTCGTGGGCGAACGAGTTGCACCGCAGCGATATCGGCTGGCGTGCGGTGGCGCGCGAAGCCGGCTGATGCCGGGGCCGGACCGCGCTCGGGCGCGCGCTCGCAAGGGCGAGCCTGTCGGCGGATCGGAGTGCGCTCGGGCTCGGCAAGGCGAGCCTGTCGGCGGATCGGGCCACCTGCTTTCCGCGCGATCGCCCATCCATGGGCTCACGCGCGGCGCTCGGCTCCTGCCTCGCTGCCG
>Ga0208370_100122_pt1 | contig 25259 bp, 22 predicted proteins | sample Subbio12Jun_QV11_FD_184822 | JGI IMG/M metagenome (GOLD analysis project Ga0208370, IMG submission 184822) | Serpentinite rock and fluid subsurface biosphere microbial communities from McLaughlin Reserve, California, USA -CR12Jun_QV11 (SPAdes) | ecosystem: Environmental > Terrestrial > Deep...
CGGGCGGCAAGGCCCGGTGCGGGGACGAGGCCGGTGCCGTGCAGCGATCCCTCCCACTGGCCGCTCGCCCCGTCCGCCGTGCCGCGCCATGCCCCCGCTGCCGAAAGCCGCGCGAGGCGGCCTTGCGGAGCGGCAAGGCCGATGAGGGCAAGGTCATGGGCGAGCGCGATGCGGCCGTCTGACCAGCCCATCCGCGCCGTGCCCGACAGGCCCTCGCCCGAAAGGTCGCCATAGGCCCCGCCCGCGCCCCGGATCGCCAGTTCGGCCTCGGCCGCAGCGAAATCGGGCCTGAGGCTCGCCCTCGTGCCGATATCCGCGCGGCCAAGGCGCGCACTTGCGCATTCCAGCCCGGCAAGGCGCAGCGGGCCGTCGAGCGCGGGCGCGCCGCCGCTGGTGGTGAGCCTGCCGTAGAGCGTGGCTCCGGCGGCGCGGCAGCCATCCGTGCCGATCCCCGGCGCGCTTGCGGCGAGGATGCCGACAAAGCCGTCATCGAGCCGCCCGGCGCCTTCGAGCTTGACCCCGATCCGGCCGTAATCGCTCTCCACCAGCGCGCGGGCATCGTGCAGGGTTAGGTCGAACGCGGGCAGGCGCGGCGGGGCATCGCTGTCGGTGAACACCAGCGGATCGAGCGCACCGAGGCTGACCCGCCCGCCGCGCAGGCTGGCATAGAGCCGCGCGCCTTCGACCCGCACGTCACGCACCTCCGGCCCCTGCCAGCCCGCGCCGAGGGTGATGACCATCCGGCTGATTGTCAGATCGGGGCGCGCAGGATCGCCGATGACAAGGTTGGCGATCACCTGCCTGCGCGGGGTGAGGCTGACGATGTCATATGTGGCCGCGACGCCGTTTTCGGCCAGATAGGCGTCGATGGCATCGGCGGCGATTCGCTCGCGTGCGAGCCAGGCGGTGCTTCCGGCGGCGAGCGCCACCACCGCAGCCCCGGCTGCGATGCGCCTTGGCCAACGGCGCAGCCGACGGCGCGGCCGGGCCTGCCCCGCCTCACCGCCCCCGGCCCCCTCGATCTGCTGCGCGTCCGCTCCCGGCATCGTCTCCAACCCTTGCGCGCTTCATCGTCCAAAGGCAATGAAGCGCGGGACGCAACGCTTGTCCGGAGGGTCGCATTGCCGGAAGCTGAAGAGGGGTTCGATTTTCTCGACGGGGCCGTGCCCGATTGGGACGCGGGCAAGGCCGCCGGAGACGGGCACCGCGCCCGCCTGCGCCAGCGGCTGCTGACGGGCGGCGCGGAGGCGCTCGCCGATTACGAGGTGCTCGAATACCTCCTCTTCGCCGCGATCCCGCGCGGCAACACCAAGCCTATGGCAAAAGCGCTGCTGGCGCAGTTCGGCAGCCTTGCGGGGGTAATGAACGCCGACCCCAAGGCCTTGCAAAGGGTCAAGGGCATCGGCGAGAACAGCGCCGCCGCCCTCAAGGCGGTCGCCACCGCCGCGCGGCGCATGGCGCGCGGGGAGATCATGGGCAAGCCGGTGCTCGGGTCATGGCAGGCGCTGATCGACTACCTCACCACCGACATGGCGCACCTGACTGTCGAGCGGGTGCGGGTGCTTTATCTCGACACCAAGAACCGCCTGATCGAGGATCACCATGTCGGGGACGGCAGCATCGACGAGGCGGCGATCCACCCGCGCGAGGTGATCCGCCGGGCGATGGACGTGGGCGCGAGCGCAATGATCCTCGTCCACAACCACCCCTCCGGCTCGCCCGAGCCCAGCCGCGCCGACATCCAGATCACCCAGCGCATCGCCGAAGCCGGGCGGCACATGGGGGTGACCGTTCACGATCACGTGATCATCGGGCGCGAGGGGCACACCAGCCTCAGGGCCAAGGGCTTGATCTGACGCCCTTGCCATCCGGCCCCTGCCCGCCTAGCCCGCGCGGCGCGAATCCCGCCCTTTTTGGAGCCGCCCGATGGTCCCCCGCTACGCCCGCCCCGAAATGACCGCCCTGTGGGAACCGGAGGCGAAATATCGCATCTGGTTCGAGATCGAGGCGCACGCGACGCAGAAGCTCGCCGATCTCGGCGTGGTGCCGCAATCGGCGGCGAAGGCGCTGTGGGACTGGTGGGCGACCGATCCGAAGATCGACGTTGCCGCCATCGACGCGATCGAGGCGGTGACGAGGCATGACGTGATCGCCTTTCTCGATTGGGTGGCGGCGGCAGTGGGCGAGGAAGCGCGCTTCATGCATCAGGGCATGACCTCTTCCGACGTGCTCGACACCACGCTCTCGGTGCAGCTGGCGCGGGCGAGCGACATCCTGCTGGCCGACCTCGATGCGCTGCTCGCCGCGCTGCGCACCCGCGCCGAGGAGCACAAATACACCCCCACCATCGGCCGCAGCCACGGCATCCATGCCGAGCCGGTGACTTTCGGCCTCAAGCTTGCGCAAGCCCATGCCGAATTCGCCCGCTGCCGCACCCGGCTGGTCGCGGCGCGTGCGGAAATCGCGACCTGCGCCATCTCGGGCGCGGTCGGCACCTTTGCCAATGTCGATCCGCAGGTTGAGGCCTATGTCGCCGAGCAGCTCGGCCTGGCGATCGAGCCCGTTTCCACCCAGGTCATCCCGCGCGATCGCCACGCGATGTATTTCGCGACGCTGGGCGTGATCGCCAGCAGCATCGAGCGCCTCGCAACCGAAATCCGCCACTTGCAGCGCACCGAGGTGCTGGAGGCCGAAGAGTATTTCGCCCCGGGCCAGAAGGGCTCCAGCGCCATGCCGCACAAGCGCAATCCGGTGCTGACCGAGAACCTGACCGGATTGGCGCGCGTGGTCCGTTCCGCCGTCATCCCCGCGCTCGAGAACGTCGCGCTGTGGCACGAACGCGACATTTCGCATTCATCGGTGGAACGCTACATCGGGCCGGATGCGACCATCACCTTGGACTTCGCCCTCGCCCGGCTGACGGGCGTGGTCGAAAAGCTGCTCGTCTATCCGGCGCGCATGGAAAAGAACATGAACCGCATGGGCGGGCTGATCCATTCGCAGCGCGTGCTGCTGGCGCTCACGCAGGCGGGCCTGACCCGCGACGAAAGCTACCGCCTCGTCCAGCGCAATGCGATGAAGGTGTGGGAATCGGACGGCGCGCTCTCGCTGCTCGATCTGCTGAAGGCCGACCCGGACGTTACCGCCGCGCTCACGCCCGAGAGCCTCGAGGAGAAGTTCGACCTGGGCTACCACTTCAAGCACGTCGACACGATCTTCGCCCGGGTATTCGGATGAGCCCCGCGATGCTGGACAAGGGAGCCGAATTGCTTAGGTTCGCGCAGGGAATGCGCCACCGGGAGAGAGACCGACCGTGAAGATCCTGCGCACCATCCTCTGGGTTCTGGCGGCCTTTGGCTTCCTCATTTTCGCGATCTACAACTGGCAGCCGGTCGAACTGCGGCTGTGGCAGAACCTCGTGCTGGAAACCAAGGTGCCGGTGCTGGCGCTGCTTGCCTTTGTCGCCGGGTTCCTGCCGATGTGGGCGGTGCACCGCAGCGTGACCTGGGGCATGAGCCGCCGCATCCGCACGCTGGAGAATTCGCTCAAGAACGCCGCGCTGGCACACCGGGCGGATACGGTCACGACAGCGGACGCTTCCCATCCGGCTGACAGCCCTGTGGAAAAGTCCGGCAAAAGCGCGGGAGAACCGTCGGATTTCTTCGCTCCCGACCATGGGGGCAGGAGCGAAACAGGGAGCGGCCAATGAGCAATCCGGTCTATCTGGCGCTCGATGTGCCGCAGCTTGAACCGGCCAGAGCGCTCGTCGAGAAGGTCAAGGCCCATGTCGGCGGGGTCAAGCTTGGCCTCGAATTCTTCTGCGCCCACGGTGCGCACGGCGTCCACGAAATCGCCCATTGCGGGCTGCCGGTGTTCCTCGACCTCAAGTTTCACGACATCCCCAACACCGTCGCCGCCGCGATGCAGGCGATCCACGTCTACGAGCCTGCGATCGTCACGGTCCACGCGAGCGGGGGCCGCGCCATGATGGAGGACGCCAAGGCGGCAGCCGCCAACGGCACCAAGGTGGTCGCAGTGACGATGCTCACCAGCCTCGATGCGACCGACCTGACGAACACCGGCGTCTATGGCAGCGCCGAGACGCAGGTCATGCGGCTGGCCGAACTTGCCCATGCCGCCGGGCTCGACGGGATCGTGTGTTCGGGCCAGGAGGTCGGGATGGTGAAGAAGGCGTGGCGTGACGGTTTCTTCGTCGTCCCCGGCTTGCGCCCGGCAGGGAACGGCACCGGTGACCAGAAGCGGGTGGTGACGCCGAGGCAGGCGCGCGACAACGGCGCGAGCGTGCTGGTGATCGGCCGCCCGATCAGCCGTGCGGAGGATCCGGCGGCGGCGGCGCGGGCGATCGAGGCGACGCTTTAGGACGCGGAGAGGGCGGCGCAGGCTGCATCTGATCCGGACCGACGAACCGCCCCTCCCCGAGACCGGCGAACTTGTTTCAGGGTCCATTTGTCCTTACGCGCGGACTGCTCGTCGCGGCACGATGGCTGCTGAAACGAGTTCAGGATGACGAAGGCGGGCACATGGACACACTCACCATCACCGCCGCCACCCCTGCTGACGCCCCCGCGCTCAAGGCCCTGCTCGAAGCTGCCTATCGCGGCGATACTGCGCGGGCCGGGTGGAACCACGAGGCCGACATCCTCGACGATGAACGTATCGCGCCGGGCGAGCTTCAGGCGATGCTTGCCGATCCGGCGGTGACGATTATCACCGCGCGGGATGGCGAGGGCCTGATCGGCTGCGTCGCGGTGACGACGAAGGGCGAGAGCCTCGGCTATCTTGGGATGCTGTGCGTTTCGCCGATGCTGCAATCGGGCGGGCTCGGGCGGCGGTTGCTCGATGCGGCGGAAGATCACGCCCGCGCCATCGGCATCGGGCACATGGAGATGACCGTGATCGACAGCCGCGCGGCGCTGATCGCCTGGTACGAGCGGCGCGGCTACGCCCGCACGGGCGAGCGGCGCCCCTTCCCCGTCCCGCGCGATCCGGCGATCACCTTCGTGGTGCTGGAAAAGCCGCTCTTGCCCGCGTAAGGCCCACCGCATGCCAGGCACCCTCGTCAAGATCTGCGGGATTTCGACGCCCGAGACCCTCGCCGTCGCCGTGGGAGCCGGGGCGAGCCATGTCGGCTTTGTCCACTTTGCCAAGAGCCCGCGTCACCTGACGCTGGCCGATGCAGCGGCGCTGCGGCGTCAGGTGCCCGCGGATGTGAAGGCGGTGCTGCTGCTGGTGAACGCCGATCCGGAGACCCTCGCCGAGGCGGTGCGCACCGTCGCGCCCGATGTCGTCCAGTTCCACGGAGGCGAGACGCCCGAAGCCCTTGCCCGCTTCCGCGCCGAGACCGGGATAGCGGCATGGCGCGCGCTGGCGGTGCGCGATGCCGCCAGCCTCGCCGATGTCGCCGCCTTCCGGGGTGCGGCCGACCGGGTGCTGCTCGATGCCCCAGCTTCGGCGCTGCCCGGCGGCAACGGCACGGCCTTCGACTGGAGCCTGCTCGCTGGCTGGCAGGCCCCGCTCGCCTGGGGCCTTGCGGGCGGCCTCACCCCCGCCAACGTCGCCGAGGCGATCCGGCTCACGCGGGCTCCGCTGGTGGATACATCCTCAGGCGTCGAGCGTGGCCCCGGCATCAAGGACGTGGACAAAATCGCGGCCTTCTGCAAAGCGGCACGGCTATGAACACGCCCAACTCCTTCCGCGCCCAGCCTGACGAGCGCGGCCATTTCGGCCAGTTCGGCGGTCGCTATGTCGCCGAGACGCTAATGCCGCTGGTGCTCGATCTGGAGCGCGAATACAGGAAGGCGCAGGCCGATCCGGCGTTTCAGGCGGAATTCGACGACCTGCTGGAGCACTACGTCGGCCGCCCCTCCCCGCTCTACTTCGCCCCGCGCCTCACCGAGGAACTGCGGGCAAGCGCCAACGAAGGCTTCGGCGCGCAGGTGTGGTTCAAGCGCGACGAGCTCAATCACACGGGCGCGCACAAGATCAACAATTGCATCGGCCAGATCCTGCTGGCGCGGCGCATGGGCAAGACCCGGATCATCGCCGAAACCGGCGCGGGCCAGCACGGGGTCGCCACCGCCACCGTGTGCGCGCGCTTCGGCCTGCCTTGCGTCATCTACATGGGCGCCGAGGACGTGAAGCGGCAGTCGCCCAACGTGTTCCGCATGAAGCTGCTGGGCGCGGAAGTGATCCCCGTCACCAGCGGCGGTGCGACCTTGAAGGACGCGATGAACGAGGGCCTGCGCGACTGGGTCGCGAATGTCCACGACACCTTCTACATCATCGGCACCGCCGCGGGCCCGCACCCCTACCCGGAGATGGTGCGCAACTTCCAGAGCGTGATCGGCAAGGAGGCCCGCGCCCAGATGCTCGCCCGCACCGGGCGCCTCCCCGACCTGCTGGTGGCAGCCATCGGCGGCGGATCGAATGCGCTGGGGCTGTTCCACCCCTTCCTCGATGACCCGTCGGTGAAGATGCTCGGCGTGGAAGCGGCGGGCCACGGCCTAGATGGCGACGAACACGCCGCGAGCCTCCTCGGCGGATCGCCCGGCGTGCTCCACGGCAACCGCACCTATCTGTTGCAGGACGAGGACGGCCAGATCACCGAAGGCCACTCGATCAGCGCCGGCCTCGACTACCCCGGCATCGGGCCGGAGCACGCGTGGCTCAAGGAGAGCGGGCGCGTCGACTATACCGCCGTGACCGACGAGGAGGCATTGGACGCCTTCCAGCTGCTGTGCCGCACCGAGGGCATCATCCCCGCCCTCGAACCCTCGCACGCCATCGCAGCGGTGAAGAAGGTCGCAGCCACCATCCCCAAGGACGCGATCATCCTCGCCAACCTGTGCGGACGCGGCGACAAGGACATCTTCACGGTCGCGGAGCGGCTGGGGGTGGAGCTTTGAGTAAAGAAGGGGCCTTGAAGTCTTCCGCATTGGGGGCTGGTCTTGCGGGCTTTCTTGGCTTTGGCGTGACGCGCGCGTTGATCAGCGCGGTATGCCCTAGTTCGAGCACCTATGGCTTTTCGAGTTCATTCGACCCCACAACGACTGCGTTAGGGATGGCGGCGCTTCTTTCACTTTTGGCTTTCGTTCTCTTTTGGACCAACGAGACAAAAAGCAATACGAGCAAGCTCGAAAAAGTTGTTTGCCTGCTGGCTGGTGGGTGGACAGTAGCATGGTTTGGTATTCAATTCGTTGGAGATGATTTCTGCTCCGTTCAAAGCGCCCGAAGTGCTGGGGCCTACTTATTTGCTCCAATCATGTTGATGTTGCTCTTCGTAGTCGGACACAGATGGATCAAGACCGAAGATGACTGACCGCCTCGCCGCAACCTTCGCCGCCCCCCGCCCCGCGCTCGTTTGCTTCCTCACCGCAGGCGATGGCGACACCGCCGCCAACCTCGATGCGCTGGTGGAAGCCGGGGCGGATGTGATCGAACTCGGCATGCCCTTCACCGATCCGATGGCCGATGGCCCCGCGATCCAGAGCGCCAATCTGCGCAGCCTCGGCGCGGGCACGACCACGGCGGACGTGCTGCGCTACGCCACCGACTTCCGCGCCCGGCACCCCGATGTGCCGCTGGTGCTGATGGGCTATGCCAACCCGATGGTCCGGCGCGGGCCGGAGTGGTTCGCCGAGGCAGCCGCCGCCGCGGGCGTTGACGGGGTGATCTGCGTCGACATTCCGCCCGAGGAGGACGATGCCCTCGGTCCAGCTCTGCGCGCAAAGGGCATCGCTCCGATCCGCCTTGCCACGCCGACAACCGATGCCGCCCGCCTGCCGCGAGTGCTCGAAGGCAGCGAGGGCTTCCTCTACTACGTCTCGGTCGCCGGGATCACTGGCAAGCAGCAGGCGCAGATCGCGAGCATCGAAGCCAACGTCGCGCGCATCAAGCAGGCCGCAGCCCTGCCCGTCGCGGTCGGCTTCGGCGTGCGCACGCCCGAACAGGCCGCCGCCATCGCCAAGGTCGCGGACGGCGTGGTGGTCGGCTCGGCGCTGGTTGAGATGTGCGGGGCGTATGGCGCACAGGCGCCCGCAAAGCTAAGGGAACTGACCGCCGCCCTTGCCCGGGCGGTCCACACCGCCCGTCAGGAGCAACTGGCATGAATTGGTTCAACCGCGTCCGCAATTCCTTGGGCTTCGCTTCCGAGAAGAAGACCACCGAGAAGGATCTGTGGATCAAGTGCCCTTCGTGCCAGGAAATGCTGTTCGTCGCCGATTACGAGGCGAACCTCAGCGTCTGCCCCAAGTGCGAACATCATGGGCGGATCGGGGCCGATGCGCGGCTGGCGCTGCTGCTCGATCCGGGCTTCGAACTGCTCCCGCTGCCCAAGGTGACGGAAGACCCGCTCCAGTTCAAGGACACCAAGAAATACACCGACCGCCTCAAGGCTGCCCGCGCGGCAAACCCGCATGACGACGCCTTTGTCGTCGGCTCGGGCACGATCGAGACGCACCCGGCGGTGGTCGGCGTGCAGGATTTCGGCTTCATGGGCGGCTCGATGGGCATGGCCGTGGGGCAGGCCTTCTGCAACGGCGCGCAGAAGGCGCTCGACCGGCGCTGTGCCTATGTCGTGGTGACGGCGGCGGGCGGCGCGCGGATGCAGGAAGGGATCCTCAGCCTCATGCAGATGCCCCGCGCGACCGTGATGACGCGGCGGCTGAAGCAGGCGGGCCTGCCCTATATCGTCGTTCTGACCGACCCGACCACCGGCGGGGTGACCGCGAGCTACGCCATGCTCGGCGACATCCACATTGCCGAACCGGGCGCGCTGATCGGCTTTGCCGGGCAACGGGTGATCCAGGACACCATCCGCGAACAGCTCCCCGAAGGCTTCCAGCGCGCCGAATATCTCCACAAGCACGGGATGGTCGACATGGTGGTGCCACGCCGCGAGCTGAAGGCCACGCTGGCCAGCGTGCTGGATTATCTCGCCCCGGTGAAGGCGGCGTAATGATCCTCCCCCAACGGGGGAGGGGAGGAATGATGCGCGATTTTGGCCGGTCCGATGATCCGCGGGTGCAGGCGCAGCTGGATCGCCTTGCCCGGCTGAGCCTGCCGCAGGGGCGGCTCGGGCTGGAGACAATCACGGCCCTGATGCACCGCCTCGGCAATCCGCACCGCGCATTGCCGCCGGTGTTCCATGTCGCAGGCACCAACGGCAAGGGCTCGACCTGCGCCTTCCTGCGCGCCTGCCTTGAGGCCGAGGGTTACCGCGCCCACGTCACCACCAGCCCCCATCTGGTGCGCTACAACGAGCGCATCCGGCTGGCGGGCGAACTCATCTCGGATGCTGCGCTGGCGGCGGTGCTGGAGGAAGTGCTCGATGCGGGCGAGGCGCTCGGCCCCAGCTTCTTCGAAGTCACCATCGCCGCCGCCTTCCTCGCCTTCGCGCATACGCCAGCGGACGTTTGCGTGGTCGAGGTCGGCATGGGCGGGCGGTTTGATGCGACCAACGTGCTCGGGCCCGAAGTGCTCGCCGCCTGCGGGATCGCCGCATTGGGCCTTGATCACGAACGCTTCCTCCTCGCCCCCGAAGAAGGCGTGCCGCAAGAGCCGATGGCGCGCATTGCCTTCGAGAAGGCGGGGATCGCCAAGCCCGGCGTGCCGCTCATCAGCATCGCCCGCCCGGCGCTGGAGGCCGAGAGCATCGCCGCCGTCGCCCGGGCGAAGGGCGCTGACCTGCGCGCCGAGGGGGTGGACTGGCACCTGACGACGACGCCCGAGGGCCTGCACTACCGCGACGCCGCCGCGCCCGAGGCCCTGCCGCTCCCCTTCCCCGCGCTGCCGGGGGCGCATCAGCGCAGCAATGCGGGGCTCGCGGTGGCGATGCTGCGCCAGCAGTCGGCAATCCCGGTCTCGCCAGGCGCCATCGCCCGGGGCCTCGTCGCCGCCCGCTGGCCCGCACGGATGCAGCGCCTTGGCGCAGGGCCGCTGACGGGCACCCGCGCAGTGTGGCTCGATGGCGGACACAATCCGCAGGCGGGCGCGATGCTGGGGGAGCATTTCGCCGGGCAGCGGGTGCATCTGGTGATCGGGATGATCGAGAGCAAAGACCCGGCCGCGGTGATCGGCCCGCTTGCAGGATCGCTCGCCAGTGTAAGCGCCGTGCCCGTGCCGGGGCATGACTGGCACCCGGCGAGCGCCTTCGGCCCCGCCGCCCGCCCTGCCCTCGATGTGCCCTCTGCCATGGCAATGCTGCCGGAAGACGGCCTGCCGGTGCTGATCGCCGGCTCGCTTTACCTTGCGGGCGAGGTGCTGCGGCTGAATGACGAGATACCCGACTGAACGGCCATGCGCGCGCTGCGGGGCCGGGGCGATTTCCTACAGAGCGCCGGCCTGCTAGGCGTCCAGCCGCTCTTTCGCATCGACAGGCGCGCCATTTGCCTACCGGCAGGGGGGGCTTCACCGGCTTTCTGTCAACTTCACCAGATCAGTCTGCGCCGCGCTCTGTCCCGGCTGTCCCGATCGAGGCGTCGATCAGCCCTGCGCGCATCATCAGCCAGAACAACACGATCCCCGGCAGCGCCGCCGCCGTGGTGAAGAGGTAGAAGTTCACATAGCCCATCCCCTCGACCAGCGCGCCCGCCGTGGTCCCGGTTAGCACCCGGCCGACAATGCTCGCGGCGGCCGAAATCAGCGCATATTGCGAGGCGGTGAAGCGCAGATCGGTGAGCGCGGCGAAATAGGCCACCACTGTCACCCCGCCGATGCCGCTCGCCACATTCTCGAACAGGAAGGTCGCAGCGAGCCCCGCATTGGTCTTGTCCACCGCCGCCAGCAGCGCGAAGCTGAAGTTCGACACGCCCATCAGCACCAGGCTCAGCAGCACTGACCGCTTCACGCCTAGCCGCGTGTAGAGGATCCCGCCGATGAAGATGCCGATGAGGAAGGCCCAGAAGCCGACGCCGACATCGTAGATTGCGATCTCGTCATTGGTGTAGCCCTTGTCATCGAGCAGCAGGCGCACGGTGAGGTTCGCCAGCGTGTCGCCGATCTTGTGCAGCAGGATGAACAGGAGCACGAGCAGCGCGCCCTTGCGCATGAAGAACTCGGTGAACGGGCCATAGACCGCACGCAGCGCCGCGCCGATACCCTGCGCGCGCGCCGCGATCCGCCGACGCGCAGGCTCGCCCAGCACCAGCGCGGTGAGCATCGCGGGAAGCGCAAAGGCGGCGCAGGCGATATAGGCGACCTCCCACCCCGCGCGCGCCGCCACCACCAGCGCCAGCGCGCCCGCGCCCGCCGAGCCGATCCGCCAGCCATATTGCGTCATCCCCGAGCCGACGCCGAGCTGATCGGGCCGCAGCGTCTCGATCCGGTAGGCGTCGATCACGATATCGAAGGTCGCGCCCGCAATGCCGACGAGGATCGCCGAGGTGGCGACCCAGCCGATATTGGCCGCCGGGTCCACCAGCGCGAGGTTCGCCACCGCCGCGATCACCGCCGCGCCGGTCAGCAGCATCCACGAGACCCGCTGGCCCAACGCGCCGATCAGCGGCAGGCGCACCCCGTCAATCACCCAGGCCCACAGGAACTTGAAGTTGTAAGCGAGGAACACCAGCGTGAAGGCGGTGACGGTTTTCTTGTCGATCCCGTCCTGCGCGAGGCGGCTCGTCAGCGTCGCCCCGATCAGCGCATAGGGAAAGCCCGAGGACACGCCGAGGAAGAAGGCGGCGAGCGATTCCTTCTCGAGATAGGGCTTCACTGCGCTCGCCCAGCCCCGCTGCGGCGCGGCCCCGGTCTCGGTCATGCAAGGAGTCCTTTTGATTGATCCCGTTCTCTGCCACACTCAGCAGGATTGAGAGGATGAGGAAAGAGCGATGAAGTCTGCTACGACAGATTTGCCCAGAATGTCGCCGACCCCGGGCCAGCTGGCACTCGCCGAGGCGATCCGGGAAGGGCGCGCGAAGGTGGCGGGCGCAATCCAGACGGTGCCTGCGACAAACTACACCTGCCCCGATCACTTCGCCCGCGAAAAGGCGGGGCTGTTCGATCGCCTGCCGCAGGTCATCGCCCCGTCGGCGCTGCTGCCAGAGCCCGGCATGGCCGTGCCGCACGATGCGACGGGTCGCCCGCTGCTCGTCACCCGTGACACCGCAGGGCGCGCCCATGTCTTCCTCAACGTCTGCCGCCACCGGGGCACGCGGCTGGTCGAGGGCAGCGACGTGCAGTGCGCCAGGCGGCTCGTGTGTCCCTATCACGCCTGGACCTACCGGCTCGACGGCGGGTTGATGGCTCTGCCCCGGCCCGAGACCTTCCCGGGGCTGGACAAGGCGGACTACGGCCTCGTCGAACTGCCTACAATTGAGGCAGGCGGCCTCATCTGGTTCGCACCGGTCGCGGATGCCGACTTCGGCGCTGCACAGGAATTGGGCAGGGATCTGGATTCCTTCGGACTGGCGGGCGCGCACCTGTTCCGGCGCAAGCTCCATCGGGTGAAGGGCAACTGGAAGCTCATCATGGATGCCTTCCTTGAAAGCTACCACGTCACCCGCCTTCACGCCGCCACCATCGGGCCCTTCTTCAAGGACGGGATCACGGCGGGCGACCAGATCGGCCCGCACCAGCGCAGCGCCGTCGGGCGGCTGGAGGAGATGGAGGGCGTCGATCTCACCGACATGGCGCAGCTGCGGCGGGTCGTCACCTTCGCCTACCAGTTGCTGCCCGCGACGGTGATCGTGCCCAGCCCCGACTACGTCAATGTGATGGTGCTGATGCCGCAGGCAGCCGATCTGACGCTGGTCGAGGATTTCATGCTCATTCCGGAGGCACCTGTGACCGAAAAGGCGCTCGCCCATTGGGAGAAGAGCTGGAACCTGCTCGATGGCGGGGTCTTTGCCAGCGAGGATTTCCGCGCGGCGGAACTCGGCCAGCAGGGGCTGGCGTCGGGGGCGGTCAGCCATGTGACGCTCGGCACGCTCGAAGGCGGGATCGCGCGCTTCGATGCGATCGTGAGCGAAGCCTTGCGGGCGACGGGCTGAGCGCCTACTCGCCCCCGCCATGCCCACCCAGCCTCCCCGCTCCGACGCCCGCCCCGAGGGCGAGCGCATCGCCAAGCTGCTCGCGCGTGCCGGGATTGCCAGCCGCCGCGAGGTCGAGCGGATGATCGCCGAGGGGCGCGTGGCGGTGGACGGCAAGGTGCTCGAGACGCCAGCGACGATCCTGCCGAACCTCAAGGCGGTAACGGTCGACGGCAAGCCCGTCACGGCGGCCGAGCCGACCCGGCTGTTCGCCTTCCACAAGCCCACCGGCCTCATCACCGCCGAGCGCGATCCCGCAGGTCGGCCAACGATCTACACCGCGCTGCGCAATGCCCTGCCCAAGAACGCGGGCCGCGTCATGCCGGTCGGCCGGCTCGACCTCAACACCGAGGGGCTGCTGCTCCTCACCAATGACGGGGCGGTGAAACGCACGCTCGAACTGCCTGCCAGCCGCGTGCCCCGCACCTACCGCGCCCGTGCCTTCGGCGCAGTGTCGCAGGAACAGCTTGAGGATCTGATCGAGGGCGTCACCATCGACGGGATGCGCTACGGTTCGATCGACGCGAACCTCGAGCGATCGAGCGGGCGCAACCTGTGGATCGAGATGACCATCACCGAGGGCAAGAACCGCGAGGTCCGGCGCGTGCTCGAACATCTGGGCTTGCAGGTGAACCGCCTGATCCGCGTCGGCTACGGCCCCTTCGCGCTCGGCGACCTGCCGCGCGGACAGGCGGTGGAACTGAAGGGCAAGCCGGTTGATCGGTTCCTCGCCGAGCTGGCCAGAGGTCCGCTCAAGTGAGGATCATTGCGGGGGAATGGCGCGGGAGGAAGCTCGCCGCGCCCAAGGGTGAGGCGACACGGCCGACAGCGGACCGGGCACGCGAGACGCTGTTTGCGATGCTCACCAGCAGGCTGGGCGATTTCGAGGGGTTGCAGGTCGCCGATCTGTTTGCAGGCTCCGGCGCGCTCGGGCTCGAAGCCCTATCGCGCGGGGCGGCATCGTGCCTGTTCGTCGAGCAGGATCGCGCCGCAGTGGACGTGATCCGCACGAATGTCGCAGCGCTGGGCGCGGGTGCGAGGGCACGGGTAGAAGCGGGCTCGGTCATGGGATTGCGCGCGGCGGCCAAACCGCTCGATCTGATCCTTGCCGATCCGCCCTACCAGTCGGGTGCGGGAGAGGTCGCGCTAGACCGGCTGCTGCGGCTCGGCTGGATCGGCCCGGAAACGTGGATCGCGCTCGAGACCGCCTTCAACGCCGACGTGGCGGTCAAGGGGCTGGTGCACGACACCGAACGACGGGTCGGCAAGGGCAAGCTGCACCTCTTGCGGATGGATGGCGCCACGGCCTGAAGGACGCGGTCGATAAGCGATGCCGGGGCGCTTGCCCGGGGCCGAATTGTTCCCTACCTGTTCGCAAGAGACGATGAGCCAGTCCCTGTCCTCCTCCGCCGCTCCGCCCGAGTCGGTGCCCGCCTATGCCGCGCGGCTGAACGCGCCGCAGCGCGCTGCCGTGCTGGCGACCGAAGGGCCGGTCCTGATGCTGGCCGGCGCGGGCACGGGCAAGACCGCCGCGCTTACCGCGCGCCTTGCGCATCTGGTGGCGACACGCCGCGCCTTCCCCTCGCAGATCCTGTGCGTCACCTTCACCAACAAGGCCGCACGCGAAATGCGCGAGCGCGTGGCGCACCATCTCGGCCCGGCGGCGGAGGGGCTTCCATGGCTCGGCACCTTCCATGCGATCTGCGCCAAGATGCTGCGCGGCCACGCCGAACTCGTCGGCCTCCAGCACAATTACACCATCATCGACACCGACGATCAGCTGCGCCTGCTCAAGGCGCTGATTGCCGAGGCCGATCTCGACGAAAAGCGCTGGCCTGCGCGCCAGCTTGCCGGGCTGATCGATCGCTGGAAGAACCGCGGGCTGAGCCCCGCCGATCTCGATGCGGGCGAAAGCGAGGCCTACGCCAACGGCAAGGGCGCGACGCTCTATGGCCGCTATCAGGATCGGCTGAGGCAACTCAACGCCTGCGATTTCGGCGACCTGATGCTGCACATGCTCAACATCCTGCGCCAGCACCGCGACATCCTCGCCGATTACCAGCGCCGCTTCCGCTACATCATGGTGGACGAGTATCAGGATACCAACGCGGTCCAGTATCTCTGGCTGCGGCTGCTGGCGCAGGAGCATCGCAACATCTGCGTGGTGGGCGATGATGATCAGTCGATCTATTCCTGGCGCGGCGCGGAGGTCGCCAATATCCTGCGCTTCGAGCAGGATTTCCCCGGCGCCGAGGTGATCCGGCTGGAACAGAATTATCGCTCCACACCGCACATCCTCGGCGCGGCCTCGGGCCTGATCCGCGCCAATTCGCAGCGCCACGACAAGACACTGTGGACCGCGGCCAATGGCGGCGAGAAGGTGCGCGTCATCGGCGTGTGGGATGCGCCCGAGGAAGCGCGCCGCGTGGGCGAGACGATCGAGCGGCTGGTCAGCGAAGGCGCATCGCTCGACGAGGTCGCGATTCTGGTGCGCGCGCAATATCAGACCCGCGAGTTCGAGGACCGATTCATCCAGATCGGCATCGCCTACCGCATCATCGGCGGTTTCCGCTTCTACGAGCGGGCCGAGATCCGCGATGCGCTGGCCTATCTGCGCCTCATCGCCCAGCCGCAGGACGATCTTGCCTTCGAGCGAATCCACAACGTTCCCAAGCGCGGGCTTGGCGCGAAGGCGCTGGAGGCGATGCACGCCCATGCGCGGCGCACCGGCCTGCCGCTCGCGGCGGCTGCGCTGCAACTCGCAGGCACCGACGAGCTCCCCAAGCGCGCCGCCAACACCACGGCTGCGCTGATGCGGCAATTCGCGCACTGGCGCGAGGCGGCGGACGCGCTTTCGCCTGCCGATCTGCTGCGGCTGGTGATGGAGGAAGCGGGCTACAACGCCATGCTCGCCGCCGACCGCTCGCCCGAAAGCGCCGGGCGCGCGGAAAACCTCTCCGAACTCGCCCGCGCGATGGAGGAATACGAGACCCTCGGCGATTTCCTCGAACACGTCAGCCTCGTCATGGACAATGACCGCGCCGGGGACGGCGAGACCGTGACGATCATGACCATCCACGCCGCCAAGGGGCTGGAGTTTGACAGTGTCTTCTGCGTCGGCTGGGAGGAAGGCGTCTTCCCCTCGCAACGCGCGATCGACGAAGGCGGGCTGGCGGCGCTGGAGGAAGAGCGCCGCCTGGCTTACGTGGCGATCACACGCGCGCGGCGACATTGCACCATCCTGCACGCGGCCAACCGCCGCATCTACGGCCAATGGTCGAGCTCCATCCCCTCGCGCTTCATCGAGGAGCTGCCCGCAGAGCACATCGAGCAGGAAACGACGCTCACCGGCGGCGCTTCGCTGTGGCGGGCCAACTGGAGCGAGCAGGATGACCCCTTCGCCCACGTCGCCCAGAGCAGACCCGACCGCGCGCAGCAGCGCGGCCCCGGCTGGCAGCGGGCAATCGCATCGGGCTACGATACCCGGCCTGCGCGCATTCCCGAAAACACGCGGTCGGCGGCCAGCTTCGCCGCTCCCGCCCGCTCCGACATCGCAATCGGGGCGATGGTCGCCCACGCCAAATTCGGCACGGGCTGCGTGATCGATCAGGAGGGCAACAAGCTCACCATCCTGTTCGAGCACGCGGGCGAGAAACGGGTGCTGGACAGCTTCGTGACGGTGGTGGGCTGAATGCCGGTCAGGCGGCGGACTGCTCGGCCCCGTTGGCAGCGTTCCTCCGCCAGTATCGCGCCTCGAAGGGCCGCTTGAGTTCGCCCCAGGCATCGCGGGTGCCCTCGGCGATGCCGGTTTCGCAGTCCACGTAAGGCGCAGGGTCCATGTAGGTGCCGAACACGCGGTCCCACAGCGTTACCGTGTTGCCGAAATTGGTGCCCATCAGCTGCTCGTCGCGGATGTGGTGCAGGCGGTGCGCGGCGGGTGAAATCAGGATGCGGCCGAGCGGGCCGAGGGTCCAGGGCACGTCGGCGTGGATGAAATAGCCCCACCAGCTGCGCAGCATGAAGGCGATCGCGATTGCCCAGATCGGCAGTCCCAGCAGGATCACCGGAAGATTGTCGAACAGCAGGCTCAGCGCCTCGCCCAGCGGATGCTTGCGGCGCAGGCTCAGCCAGTTCATCGCCTCGTCGGCATGGTGGGTCGCGTGGACCGGCCAGAGCGCGCGGGTATGCTCAAGGCGGTGGCGCCAGTAGCCCGCGAAGTCGATGAGCACGATGGCGACGAACAGCGGCAGCAGCCCCGGCACGCCCTCCCAGAAGGCGACCAGCAATTCGGGACGGGGAAGCAGCGATTTGCCGGTCATCAGCGGGATCGCCAGCAAGGGCACGACCACGACAGCGTTGACCAGCAGCAACGCCAGATTGGTTGCAATCTCCGCGCGCGCCCGCCGGATGCCGGAGAACACCGCGCCGCGCTTCAGCGCAAGCGCCAGCAGGCCAAAAACCACCGCAATAGGCAACAGCTCGACCAGTTCGGTACGCAGGCCGTTAAGAAGGGTGCCGATCATACCTTAGCTCTAGCCGGACAGCCGCAAACAAAGCGTTAAGCCGGACTGGTGTGCAGGACGTGATCGGGGCGCTACTGCTCACCCGAGGTGTGGCCGCAAAAAAGCCCTGAACGATCCGGACGGACCTTATCCGAAGCCCACGTCGAGGAAGCTCGGGCGCGGGCCGTTCCATTCGCCGGCCGGAACCGGCTCGTCGTCCTCGCGATGACGGCGAGCGCCGCGCTCGGGCAGCTCGCCAGGCACCGGGCGTTCCTTGCGGGCACGCACGCTCTGGTCCGGGCCTTCCTTGCGGGCACGGCGGGCCCTGCGCTCTTCGCGCGGTTCGTCCTCCGCCTCGCCGCGCTCGGCCGCGGCGGCTTCGGCCTTGGCGATCGCCTCGCTAAGATCGACCCGCACATCGGCCTTGCCGAACACCTTGATCGCGCTGCCGGTCAGCTTCTCGACATTGGCGATGGCCTCGGCGTCTTCGTCGGAGACGAAGGTGAAGGCCCGGCCCTTGGCCCCTGCACGACCCGTTCGGCCGATGCGGTGGACATAATCGTCGGGGTGCCATGGCGTGTCGAAGTTGAACACGTGGGAGACGCCCTTGATATCCAGCCCGCGCGCGGCGACGTCGGAGGCGACGAGGATGTTGACCTCTCCGGTCTTGAACCGCTCAAGCTCCTTGAGGCGCGAGGACTGGTCCATGTCGCCGTGGATTTCGCTGGAGCGGAAGCCGTGGCGCCTGAGGCTCTGGTTCAATTCGCGCACTGTGGTCTTGCGGTTGGCGAAGATGATCGCCGTCTCGACCAGATCGTTCTCGAGAAACCAGCGCAGCGTCTCGCGCTTGGCGCGCGTTTTCACGGGCACCTTGAAGGCGGTGATGTCGGCATTGGTCGATGCCGCGCGGCTCACTTCGATCCGCTTGGGATTGGTGAGAAACTTCTTCGCCAGCTTTTCGATCGGCGGCGGCATGGTCGCCGAAAACAGCATCGTCTGCCGGGTTTCAGGAAGCTTGGAGCAGATGAACTCGATATCGGGGATGAAGCCCATGTCGAGCATCCGGTCAGCCTCGTCGATGACCAGCAGCTCGCACCCGTTCAAAAGGATCTTGCCCCGCTCGAACAGGTCCATCAACCGGCCCGGGGTCGCGATCAGCACGTCGACCCCGTCCGACAGGGCCTTCAACTGATCGCCCATCTGCACCCCGCCGATCAGCAGCGCCATCTTCAGATCGTGGTTCTTGCCGTATTTCTCGAAGTTCTCCGCAACTTGCGCGGCGAGTTCGCGGGTCGGCTCGAGGATCAGCGAACGCGGCATCAGCGCGCGGCGACGACCTGCCGCCATCACGTCGATCATGGGAAGCACGAAGCTCGCGGTCTTGCCGGTGCCCGTCTGGGCGATGCCGATAAGATCCTTCATCATCAGCACGGTCGGGATCGCCTGCGCTTGGATCGCAGTCGGCGTCGTGTAGCCCGCGTCCTCCACGGCTTTGAGCAATTCGGGCGAAAGGCCGAGATCGGCGAAGGTCATCAGGTGTATGGTGTCCGAGAATAGCGGGCAGGGTTGCTGCCGGAGATTGTGGCCCGCTCGCGCGTCAAAGCGCAGGGTCGGGCAGCCGCGCCTTTCCCGCAAATGGCTGCAAAAGTCAAGGAATCGCGCAGGCGCGCCGGTCCGGTGTCAACCCTGCGCCAGCACAAGCTTGCGCATCGTCTCCACCTCGCAGCGCGCCCCGGTGCGCGACTGGAGCTTGTCGCGATCGACGCAGAGCCGCCCGTCCTTGTTCTTCTCGACATAGAAACCGGCGTAAAAGTCGCGGGCGTGGCAGGTTTTCTCGAGCGCTACGGACATCATCCGGTGATCTCGCAGGTGCAGAACAAGGCGGTTGCCGCTGCCCGTCTGGACGCCGACGATCCCGTCGAGCGGCACGCATTTTTCCTTGCCCCGCTCTTCCAAACGCGAGGACTGGAGCCGCTGCGGCATCGCAGCAAGCATGTCGTGGCGGACAGCAGAGGGCTGGGGCGCGATACGGACGATAACCCGCTGCTCGATCCGCACCTGGCGCGCGATCGAGGATTCGCGCAAGCCCGCAAGCGGATTGTACGCGACCGGCGTCTCCCCGGCGGCGGCAGCCTCGCAGCGCGGGGCCGAAGCGCCGGTTTGGAGCCGCTCTTCGTCCGCCCCGTCGCCGCCCGGAAGCACCGACGGCAGCAGCAGCGCCAGCGGCGCTGCAAGGGCAAGCAGACTGTCCATGGGAGGATGCACTCTCCTCGTGAGCGACAGAACAGGCGGACATGCCGGTGGCGCGATCCCTCGCCAAAGGCCATACCGGCCTAACAGGTGTGGTTGAACCGTGGCTTAACTGTCGCTGCGTGCAATACAAAAGCGGTGGCAATTTCCCTTCCGACTGTGGCATGGAGGCAACAATGAATCATCCTGCCGCCCCGCCCTTCCCCGCCGCCGACCCAGCCGCTTTTCTGGCGGCGGCCAACGCGTTGCTCGGCCCGCGCGGGCTGACCACCGATCCGGAGCGGATGGACGCCTGGCTGACGGACTGGCGCGGGCGCTACACGGGCCGGGCGCTGGCGCTCGCCTCCCCGGCTTCGACCGCCGAGGTCGCCGCGCTGATAAAGCTGTGCGCCGGGCATCGCATTCCCGTGGTCCCGCAAGGCGGCAACAGCGGCATGGCAGGCGGCGCGACCCCCGATGCGAGCGGCCGCGCCATCCTCCTCTCGCTGCGGCGCATGGACCGAATTCGCAGCCTCAGCGTCGCGGCGGGACAGGCCGAGTGCGAGGCCGGGGTGATCCTCCAGTCGCTGCACGAGGCCGCGCAAAGCGTCGGGCTGCGCTTTCCCCTGACGCTCGGCGGCAAGGGTTCGGCGACCATCGGCGGCCTCATCTCGACCAACGCGGGCGGCACGCAGGTGCTGCGCCACGGCACGATGCGCGCGCAGGTTCTGGGGCTCGAGGCCGTGCTCGCCTCGGGCGAGGTGCTGGACCTGCTGACCCCGCTCAAGAAGGACAATCGCGGTTTCGATCTCAAGCAGCTCCTGATCGGATCGGAAGGCACGCTCGGCATCGTCACGGCGGCGCGGCTGCGCCTGCTGCCTGCCCCCATCGGCCGCGAGACCGCCTGGGTCGGGCTCGGCGGGATCGTCGCTGCGGGGGCTCTGCTTCGCCGCATGGAGCGCGCGCTCGGCGATGCGCTCGAGGGGTTCGAGGTCGTGCCCGCGCATTGTCTCGAAAGCGTGCTCGCGCACCAGAGCGGTGCCCGCGCGCCGCTGGCCGAGGCCTATGCGTGGAACGCTCTGATCGAATGCGCCTCGCCCGTCGCCGACGATGCCGCGCTGCGCGAGGCGCTCGAGACCGCGCTGGCCGCCGCGCTTGCGGAAGGTGTGATCGCCGATGCGGTGATCGCCGCGAGCGACCGCCAGGCCGAGGCCTTCTGGCAATTGCGCGACGGTATCTCCGCCGCCGAACGGGCGCTGGGTCCGGCGATGCAGCACGACATTTCGGTCCCCGTCGCGGCTATGCCCGAATTCATTCTCGCCGCAGTGCCCGACATAGAGGCGGCCTTTCCCGGCACCCGCGCGGTCGCCTTCGGGCATCTGGGCGACGGCAATGTCCATTTCCACGTCATCGCCCCGCCGGGCGCGGTGCGGGGGCAATGGGAGGAGGCCGAGGGCAAGACCGTGAGCGCCCGCGTGCACGATCTGGTTACACAGTGGGGCGGCTCGATCAGCGCCGAGCACGGGATCGGTCAGATGAAGATCGACGAACTCGCCCGCCTCCACGATCCGGTGGCGCTGGCGGTGATGGCGCAGATCAAGCGGGCGCTTGATCCGGCGGGTCTGCTCAATCCGGGGAAACTGCTGCGCGCGCCCCCGCACGCCTGACCCTCGCGGCTTGCGCAGGGGCACGCAAGGCCTTAATGGCCGCGCTTTCGGCGGGGCGAGAGGACTTCCGCTGAGGGGATCATCCACCACCGATTGTCGGAGACTTCGTCATGGCCAGTGCGCCGCAACCGCAACTTCCGCTGTTCTACAAGGACCTTCTGCCGCTCAACAGCCGCGATCACGCCGACTGGAAGGCCGGAACCCTCGAAAGCGCCGCCTATCTCGCCGCAACCCACGCGATCCCGGTGACCACGGACGAATTCGTCGACGCCCAGCGCGATTTTCCGATCGTCTTCACGGCCGGCGAAAGCCCGCTGCCGATCGCGCTGTTCGGACTTAACGAAGGCGTGAACACCTTCGTCGGCGACGACATGAAGATCAACGAGGTGATCTACCTGCCCGCCTACGCGCGCCGCTATCCCTTCATCCTTGCCAAGCTCCAGCCGGGCAGCGAGGACATGTCGCTGTGCTTCGATCCGAGCGCGAACCTGCTCGGCAAGTTCGACGAGGGTCTCGCGCTGTTCGACGGTGAGGGCAAGCCGACCGAATACACCGAAGGCGTGCTCGATTTCTGCCGCCGCTTCGAGGAAGCCGGCCAGCGCACCAAGCTGTTCATGGAGGAACTGGTCAAGCTCGACGTGCTGATGGACGGCGAGATCGCGATCACCCGCAACGACATGCCCGATACCCCGTTCGTCTATCGCGGCTTTCGCATGGTCGACGAAAACAAGCTGCGCGAGCTTCCGGCTGCCAAGCTCGAGGAACTGGCCAAGAACGGCATGCTGATGCTGATCTATGCGCATCTTTTCTCGCTCAACCTGATGCGCACCCTGTTCGAGCGCCAGCTCGCGCAGGGCAAGGTGCCGATGATGGCGAACGGCGCTCCGGCTCCGGCGGTGAACTGATCTCGCGATCGGGCCGGGGCAGTGCTCGGCCCCGATGAAGCCAGCGCGCGGGCGGGCGGACCGGGTCTGCCCGCCCGTTTTGGAGCGCGGCGCTATTCCGCTGCCTGCCGCAGCCCCTCGCCCCCGCCAAGCAGCGCGGTTTCCGCGCCAAGCTCGCGCACCAGCCCCGCCAGCATCGCCGCGATCGCCGGAAAGCCCGCGCCGGTCTCGGCAAGGTGGCGGTCGAGATAGGTCGCGCGGCACACCTCGATTTGCACCGCGTGAACACCCGCGCGCGGGGCACCATGCCGGTCGAGGACATAACCGCCCGAATAGGGCCGGTTCTGCGAGGCTGGCACGCCCCGCGTCTCGAGATGAGCGAGCGCGCGACCGACCAGCGCATTGTGGCAGGAGGCACCGAACCGGTCGCCGAGCACCACCAGCGGGGCGCGGGTCTCGCCTTCGGCAGGACGCAGCGGGGGCATCGAATGAAGATCGACCAGCAGCGCCGCGCCCCATTCGGCGCGGATCCGCGCAAGTTCTGCGCCAAGGCTGTGGTGATAGGCGCGGTGGATGCCGTCGATCCGGGCTGCGAGTTCTTCCGGCGCAAGCCGCCCGTGCCAAATCTCGCCCGATCCCGGCAGGCGACGCGGCACCGGACCAAGGCCGCTCCGCGCGCGCGCATTGCTGCGCTGGCCGGGCTCGGCTGGCACGACATCGGCAGGCCTGCCGCCCTCGATCATGTCCCAGTCCACATCGTCCTCCGCCCGGTTGAGATCGAGCAGTGCGCGCGGCGCATGCGCGACAAGCAGCGCCGCGCCCGTCTCGCGCGCGATCGCGACCCCGAGCCGGTCTGCATGGCGATCCTCGAGCCTTAGCTGGGCAAGTGTCGCATCCCGCATCCGCGCCGTGACAGCCTGCGGATAGGCGCGCCCTGCGTGGGGCACGGCGACCAGCACCGGCAGGCGCAGACGTTCGGGACGGGTCAGGGTGAAGGCGGGCGCATGGGCAAGTCCGGGCACTGCCCCGCCGCTGATCGCGACACGGCGCGGGGCAGGACCAGGACGGAGAGGCTGCGTGGACGATGGCATTGCTCCCCTTGCTGAAGGCTTTGGCCCGCAGTGTCAAAGCCTGATCGCGCGCCGACCCAGCAGCTGCGCAGGAGCGCGCAGCCGACGACCGCCGAAAGCACAAAGATTTCTTAAGCCCGTTCTGCTATGCCCTGCGCCATGACAGCGAAACGCCCCCCCCCGCATCCTGCTCGCCGAGGACGAAGAGGCGATGCGCGCCTACCTTGAGCGCGCGCTCACCAATGCCGGTTATTCGGTCAGCGCGGTTGATCGCGGCACCGATGCCGTGCCGCTGCTGGAAACGGGCGACTTTGACCTGCTGCTTTCGGACATCGTCATGCCCGAGATGGACGGGATCGAACTCGCCCAGCGCTGCGCCGAGGTCTCGCCGCGCACCAAGGTAATGTTCATCACCGGTTTTGCCGCAGTATCCCTTCGCGCGAGCCGCGAACAACCGGCCGCCAAGGTACTGTCCAAGCCCTTCCACCTGCGCGATCTTGTGCTGGAGGTGGAACGCATGTTCGAGGAAGCGGACGCGGCGCGCGGCTAGAAGGTTCTCGAATCGCTTGCACCTTCCGGGGTGCTGCGATAAAGGGCCGCTCCGCCCCGGACCGGGGCTGATCCGATGGTGCGGGCGTATAGCTCAGTGGTAGAGCACTATGTTGACATCGTAGGGGTCGCAAGTTCAATCCTTGCTACGCCCACCATCGGCTGAAAGGCTTACGCGCCCGCCCTCACCGGCGGGCTTTTTCGTGCCTGGAACGCGGGATGCCGCTTCGGGCAAGGATTGCCGCGTTTCACTCGCATTTCCCGCGCTTGCAAGCCCCCGCGCCTCTGCTAAAGCCCCGGCGGGATCTTTGGGCCTCGGACGGGCCCGCAACAGCTTCCTGTCGATCAAGCACGGCCCCGCACACGACGGGGCAAGAAGGATAGGGCATAGGCCATGCAGAAAATCAAAGTCGCCAACCCCGTCGTCGAACTTGACGGCGACGAGATGACCCGGATCATCTGGCAATGGATCCGCGAAAGGCTGATCCTGCCCTATCTCGACATCGACCTAAAGTATTACGACCTGTCGATCGAGAACCGCGACGCCACCGACGACCGGGTCACGGTCGATTCCGCCAACGCAATCAAGCAGTATGGCGTCGGCGTGAAGTGCGCGACCATCACCCCCGACGAGCAGCGCGTCGAGGAATTCGGTCTCAAGAAGATGTGGAAGTCGCCCAACGGCACGATCCGCAACATCCTTGGCGGCGTGGTCTTCCGCGAGCCGATCGTGATCGACAACGTGCCGCGTTTGGTGCCGGGCTGGACCGACCCGATCGTCGTCGGCCGCCACGCCTTCGGCGACCAGTATCGCGCCACCGACACGCTGATCCCCGGTCCGGGCAAGCTGCGCCTGGTGTTCGACGGCGAGGATGGCACCAAGATCGACCTCGACGTGTTCGACTTCCCCAGCCCCGGCGTCGCTATGGCGATGTACAACCTCGACGATTCGATCCGCGACTTCGCGCGCGCCAGCTTCAACTACGGCCTCGCGCTGGGCTGGCCGGTATACCTTTCGACCAAGAACACCATCATGAAGGCCTATGACGGGCGCTTCAAGGATCTGTTCCAGGAGGTGTTCGACACCGAAGGCTTCGCCGAACAGTTCAAGGCCAAGGGCATGGTCTACGAACATCGCCTGATCGACGACATGGTCGCTAGCGCGCTCAAGTGGTCGGGCAAGTTCGTCTGGGCCTGCAAGAACTACGACGGCGACGTGCAGTCGGACACCGTGGCACAGGGCTTCGGCTCGCTCGGCCTGATGACCTCGGTGCTGATGACACCCGACGGCAAGACCGTGGAGGCCGAAGCC